>JGI20214J51088_10002607_pt1 | contig 11956 bp, 9 predicted proteins | sample WetSurMetagenome_FD_51088 | JGI IMG/M metagenome (IMG submission 51088)
ATGTTACAATCAGCCCAACAATGAATGAGTTTATAATTTTTTGTTTTCTTAATACTAAAAATCCAATTATTACAAGTAATAAGTCTCTTACATATGGTGAAAGTCTTGTGACAAATTCTTGAAAAGTCGTCTCATTTTCAGGTGTAATATATGCTGTTCTAAAATCACCTTTCCAAAATTCCGGAATCAACTGATAATCAGTTACAGTTCCTCCGACCAAGTAAGTCCCAATCATATGACTTAATTCGTGAAAAAGAGCATATGATGAAAACCAAATTACTATTATTAGAATCAAATTTATCCAAATTATTTTTTTCTCCCAGTTGTTCCTTTGGTAAAATCTAATCAGTGGGAATATAACTAAAAATGTCATTGTCAAAGTAGCTATTATTTTATTCATTTTTTTAAGTCTAATACTAAATATTGAAACCGCCTAGTGTTAAAAATACTTTAGCTTTTAATTACTTAGGTTAATTGATATTTAATTGTCTCGTCATTAGGGATTTGTCTCTATGACTAATCCCGGTAGATGAAAGTGTGTTACCTCGTTTAATCGACATTGCTTTTTCTGTTATGGTTAGTTCGTCTCTAAATTGTCTAATGTCCACTGTTGCTGTGAATTAACCATAACGGCCCGGCGATTTAATTAGTTGGCGTCCGCATCGCGGTGACACATTTTTTGCCAGTCCCGGTAGATGGCAGTGAGCTTCGGGTCACGGTGAAGCTGCGAGACGGTTCCAAGTCCTGATAGACGACAGTGAAGTTACGTGTCACGACGAAATAGTCTCGGTGAGAGCAAAAAATGTGGCGCCAGCGCGGTGGCCGGCAGCCCGACGTAGACTTTGTCCCGGGAGACGAAACTGTCGAGGTGTTGTGATGCTAATAAACGGCTGTGAATTTTCTCTCATAGACTTTATGGGCTGACTCGGAAGCTGTCCGGGCTGCCGAAGCCAATTAATTAAATCGTCCGTGTTAGGCAAAGTGACTATTTTAAGAAGTCAATGAATAAAAACTTAAGTCCAGCCGATAGGAGAATCAGAAAAAGACATGTCATAATGATCCTATTTTGAAACTTGGTAGTCCCAAGATAGGAACCGGCTAATCCTCCAATTATTACAGCAATTATCCAGTAAACAATGTTAGAGTCAACTTGACTTATTGCAGTCAGATGTCCAGCCAGTCCGGAAATAGAATTTACGAGAATAAACAGAGCAGCAATTCCTGAGGCATTTTTAACATTTGTCCAATTAGCCATGATGATTATTGGAGACAGGAAAATACCACCTCCGACACCAATGAGTCCAGATATTAAACCAATAACTAATCCAATCGCAAGCCCCCATTTTGTGGGCATTCTTACTAATTCAGAATTATTTGCTTTTGAATATTCTCTAAAGAGTAAAGCTCCTGAAGCGACAATGAGGAATAATCCGGCTATTAATTTAAAATACTTTGGACTAATTGTTAAGTAACCCCCAATGAAGGCAGCAGGAAGTGAAGTTGCGATAAGAATCAGGAAGATCCTTTTGTCGAAGTAGTTGGCCTTTATGTATTTGTAAGAGGCAATTGCCGCAACAATAATGTTAAGAATTAGAGAAGTTGGTTTGATAGACTCAGGTGCAAATGATAACAAAGCCATAACTGCCAAGTATCCTGATGAGCCGGCGTGACCAGCCATGGAATAAAAGAATGCAATAAATAGGAAAAGTGAAGCCGCTATAATTATTGTTTCTGTAGTCATAGACGAAATCTAAAAAGGCTGTAATTTAAGGTGTGGCACTCATTTTGCCTAACGGCCCGGTGGTATGGGCAGTTGCCGTCCGTGTCAGGGTTGGCATGCGTTTTTGCAAAGTCCCGGTAGATGGATGAGAGTTTTCGTGTCATGATGAAGTTGTCCAGATGGCTGAGTCCCGATAGATGGGCAGGATTTGTCCCGTCATGATAAAACTGTCTAAGCGGCGATGCAAAAACCATGACAACTGCTCGAAGGCCAGCAGCCCTATTAGCTTTGTCTAGGCAGCAGGAGTAGTCACGGTACTGAAAATTTTATAAGTGGGTTTAAACATGATCGCATAGACTTATGGGGCTGATTACTAAGCTGTCCGGGCTGCTGAAGGCAATTACCTATACCATCCGTGTTAGGTTTAGGGGAAATGTTAAAACTGTCAGGATGTTACGAATTTGTCTCGTTATAGTTTTGTCTTGGGAGTTTGCCTTTTTGGTCTGGCAGGCTCTTTTGCAGCGTTTGGTTTTGTCTAGCAGCATTGCGTAAGCTGCAAATGTGCCTGACATCAATTGACCCTTGGTTAAATTTTTATTGATAAGAAACGAATACTGATAAGATAAGTGTTTGAAGAACTATTAAGATAGTCTCGATGCACTACAAGTCCAATTGGTAAATATTTCTCCAATTCGTGTCCATTCATCTGATTGTTCAGGTAATAGATTATTCTTTAAATCCTTCGAATTTCTGAATTCATTAATCTCTGTGATTGATCTTTCTAAAATTGTCGAACCTAGACCATGGATTAGTGGAGTATCATCAAGAGTGTCAATATTAGACATTAATAATTCGTTTAGAAATGATTCTGAATGTAGTCCAGTATCAACAAGTACTGTATTGATAAATCTTTTATAGTTCACATCTTTGGATGTATAGTATTTTTTCTTTGTCAAACCATCTTTTATGTCTAGAAAGAGTAAATAATGTGATCCAATTGTCGTCACAACACGAGATATCGAAGCAAATCCACTGCTGTGGTTAATATCTTGTTCACATGCTTTTTGCAAAATATCTAGGGGAATAAGGTTTTCTACTTCTCTTACCTCTAATCCAATTATTTTACATAAATAGTTGTTTGGATCATCCACTTTATTTAGAGCTTTTAAGGTTGCACCAATATCTGATTCAGGATATTTTTTATCGCTATCAGCAATACACAAGCAGAAATGCTTCTTATTTTTTTGGTAATTATTATATACTGTGGCAATTGTATGTCCTCCTCCCATCTGGGGTTGATAAAGGACCTGTAAAAATTCCATATCGTTATTTTGCCTATAACATTGACTTATTATGTTATAAAAATTGATTTCAGATTGGTTCTCAGCAATAACCATTGTTCCATTAACAATATCAAGATCTTGAATATAACTAAATGACATTTCCAAAACGCTTGAAGTTTCGCTTTCTATTACTTCCATTTGGTTCCTAAGTGCAGTGACCTTTACATAGAAAGTTACCTTATCCAAGATAATGGCATTTATAGGGTAATTTTCGAAAAGATGTAAGAATACCGCTCTAGTATTTTCAGTAACATATACACATTCACGTAAATAATTTAAGGCTTCTCGACTTGCTGTAAGGATTATTTTACCGTACCTTCTTCCAATAGATAATAATTCTAAAGCTGAAATAGCTGAATTATTATTTGATTCGATTTCAGTTATGAAATCGCTATTTAAATAAAAAACCATATTAACTAATTTTTGGGTTCAAAAAATCCAAGAGGCCAATTTTCCAAGAATCCTTGATCGTTATATTTTGCAATTCTAATATTGGAATTGCAGATGTCCTCACCTATTTCAAACAGAATAACAGAGGCATCCTTTTTAGAGAATTTATTTTCTGCTATTCTATGGCCAAGTCTATTTACTATGGCTGAGCTATGTGTTTCAATTATTAATTTGAGATTTACATTAAATTCAAGGGCAAGATTTATTGCTGCAATAAAAGCATCAGTCAGTCTAGCTTGTATTTCTGGATGGAGATGAAGCTCTGGTTGTTCAATAGCAAGAATAACAAGATTATTTGTACTTGCCCTCTGCCTTATCTTATTTTTGGAAGTGGCCACTGACCATAATAAAGTAATGACAGGTAATAATTGAGAAAAACCAAAACCACGGTCGGAAATATTATAGTCTTCTTTTGATTTCAAATCAACAACTCTCAAGGAAATATGACCCTCAGTGGACTTAGTATAGGGATAGAATCCGAATAAATCACTCACCCATTTTTGAAAACCTGATAATATTTTTTCAGACATGTTGTCTATAAACATCGCTAGGTTTTGACCTTGGAAATCTACCTGACTTACAGCTAAATCTTGTCTCCTATAGTAACGTTGAGCAGTTGCTCTTAAAGGTGCTATATAATAAGAATTAAGTAGGACAGACTGAAAATAGTCATCCAAATATTCTAACAATTCAGTCAACTTTGTTCCTATAAAGAGATTATTTATTTGAATAAAATCATTTGTGTTATTATCCCAATTTGCAATATGTTTTTGCCAATACTTAAGATGCTGGAACTTGCTTAAATTGTTAAGTAATTCTTGCTTACTTCCTAATCCCAAGTTTGAAATAATACTCTTAATTGTTCTACTGCTTGTATTCTTTCTATTAACTCTTCTTAGAGTTCCAAACAATGGCTCTATAAACTGATTCCCACGATTTCTTAAATATGGATTATCTATATCCATAAGTGAGTGTGGAACAAATAACCTTGGAAGCAGACCATAGGTTTGAGAAATCCGATAGTTTTCAGCAGTCTTAGTGTAAGATTCCCCATTGATGAGAAGATTCTCAATTTTTCCTTTATTAGTCAATAAAATTTCTATTTCCTGATCTTTGAATGATAGGGTTATCTTCTGAATATATGAAACATCGTTTAATGCTTTTATATTTAGACCTATATGAAAAATTAAATCTGACAATAGATTAAGTCTACTTTCGTAATAATTGGTGGCTTCTTTTCTTTTTAATCCAACATCAAAGTGAAATACAATCTCTGATGAATCCTTATTCACAGCTGTCCCATAATCCCCAAAGTCAACATAATCACCATACCATAAGATTGGGCCTCTTGTTCTAGCTTCTACACTCTGTTTTAATAGAGGGAAAACTCGTAGAAAGGTACTTTTCCCGGAATTATTAGGTCCAACTAAAAGATTTATGGATTTCAATGGGATTTTTTTAGTGTCTTTTAGACTTCTTAAATTTTCAATTCTGATTGATTCCATTTGTATATATATTGTTAATTTATGTGTCTAGAAACAAATATTTAGTGTCTTATTCTGTGTATTTTAAGCTCTTAATTTGATCAATTGAAATTGAATATGAATTTTCTTAAAGTAGGCTTAAAGTTACTGAATCGTAGTGACATAGAGGTCCCTGTTTGGAATAAAAGCATGTGTTTGGCGTCAGCCAAACTCTTGCTTTTGATGGTTGGCTTTCCCAGTTTGTCGCACTATCCCTTAAACCTAACGGCCCGGCGGTTTAATTAGTTGCCGTCTGCGTCGCGGTGACGTGTTTTTTGCCAGTCCCGGTAGACGGCTGCGAGCTTCGTGTCACGATGAAATTGTCGAGACGGCACCAGTCCCGGTAGATGGCTGAGAATCTTCGTGTCACGATGAAACTGTCGAGATGACGAGCAAAAAACACGGCGCCAGCGCGATGGCCGGCTGCCCGACGTAGACTTTGTCCCGGGAGACGAAACTGTCGAGGTGCAGTGAAGCTAATAAACGATTCAGATTTTTCTCTCATAGACTTTAAGGGCTAACTGAAAAGCAGTCCGGGCAGCCGAAGGCAATTAATTAAACCGTCCGAGTTAGGCTTAGTATTTATTGTCCCGGTGCAATTGAATTACTCCAGAACATATCAGTCTTAGATTTGATCTTACCTCGAAGTATTGGAATAAAATCAAAATCATTGAGAACTTCATTTTTTCTAATTAATACGAATCCTAGTTTAAACTTTTCAGTAGGCGAATCCGGTAATTCAACTATCCCGTAGCGTGTCTGTTTTTCATGTGGCGCCAGTTTAACTAAAACTGGAATGTTTTTTGGACATTCGACTATCCAAGAGATAGATTTATTATCTGGAATCCAATTCGATTGCCAGGAACAACTATTTGTCCAAAGATACAGGACGGAATCTGAGTTATTCAATAAGTCAATCTTTAATGGGATAAGATTTCGAAGAAAAAGCTGTTCTCTAAATAATGTTGTATCCATTTCTAATTTTGCGAATTCTGTCTTGTCCAGAATAGCTATCTGTGAAATAATGATTTCTTTCCGGCCAGTTGTGCAGCTACATAGAAATAAGAGTATGCTTAAAGTTTTGAAAAAGGCTTTCATAATTCCATCGGTTGGTGTCTAATAATCAGGTTTGCAAGATATTAAGCCTAACGGCCCGGCGGTTTGATTAGGTGCCGTCAGCGTCGCGGTGACGTGTTTTTTGCCAGTCCCGGGAGAGGGCAGAAGGTTTTGTGTCACGATGAAATTGTCGATATGGCAGAGCAAAAAACACGGCGCCAGCGCGTCGGCCCGCAGCCCACATAGACTTTGTCCCGGGAGACGAAATTGCCGTGGTGCAGAGAATCTGATAAACAGAACAAATTTTCGAGCATAGACTTTGGTGTTGTTACAAATTTGTCCGGGCTGCGGAAGGCACTTAATTAAACCGTCCGAGTTATGTGTAGGGTAAATTTTAAACTGTCAGGATGTACAAGTAATTTGTCTTATGAAAGCAGAAGGGAATAAAGTCTCAACAGGCATATCAGAAAGGATTAAATCACTATTAAATCTCAAAATTTATAACCTTCATTAGATGCTTTCTCACAGTACTTATTCATCTCCTCACTGTTAGATATTTTTTGTTTCGATTTGAGTTGATAAAATAATTTATACTTCAAGAACATTTCTCTTGAGATGTAATCTTTACTCCAAGTGCAATATTGAAGTTTATCCAATGGTTTTAAAAATATTAATCCTTGTGTAATGTCCTCAAAACAAATTGTTTTATATGTTTTAAAATAAGGTGCATTGCTATCACGAAGTTTACCGAAAGGTGAGTCTTCAATACAAAAACCGACAGGCAAGTTATCACGTGCAACCATAATTGACTCCATAAAACTAGTCAAAGCTTTACTTGTATCAGCTTCATCGGCAATAGAATGCCATAATAAAATTTGACCTATATCGCTTTTATATTTTTGACTTAACAGTAACCCAAACCTTGCTTTTACAAAAAGTATTTTATTATTGTTAATTATTGGATAACCGTAATGAAGAGTAGTGTGAGCTGAGCCAATCAATACAACCCCCTTGTCTCCTTTTTCAATTATTTCTTTTTCAACGTTCCTAGCCAATAATTCATCCCTGTAAATAAGTTTAACCAAATCATCAATAGTTGTAAATAGCTTTAACTTTTCCCATATAGGAACATTTTTTAATCCATCATCAGAGCCTCTCGGAAGTACTAAGGCCAAATTAGGTCCATCCCAATTCTCATCAATACCAACCATCCGCATTTTAGGACAACTATCAGGTAAATTTTTATTCAATCTCCAAACAGTTTCAAGCACGTCCCAATATCCCTTCATTCCCCACATTTTCCATGGTTGGCTTCTCGCAATTTGTAGAGCTAATTTATTATCAAATGTGTTACCAGTTATCAATTCATTAATTTTTTTGTTCATTATTGATGGAATACATTCCATTCCAATACATCTTATTCCTGCTTTGTGATATAGAGAAGGGATTATCTCGTTAAAAAAATCAAGATTTTCTTTAATACCATGCTCTTCTCCAAAAAGAGTTAGGTTATGGTTTGATGCTGTTTGAATGGCATATTCTTGTGGAGTTTTTGCATTTTTATTAAGCCAATCAATAAAAATGGTATCCGAAGTAATTTTTGAAATATCTTTTACTTCAGTTAAGTTTCTTTCAACAAAAGGTAAGATCAAAGGCTTCTTTGGTAATTCCATTTTTTGCCCTGCATGTATAAGATTTGAGACCCCCCATACATAACCACCAAATAATATTGTGAATGAACATATTCCTATTGTTTTCCAAATAATAGTACTTTTCGAAAGTCTATCTATTTTAATGACTTTTGAAGCTACACTGCTATCGTGCCATCCATACTTATTTCGAGAAAAAGCAATCCGGAAAAAGCCTATAAATAAGATTAGACCAGAAAAAAGTTTCAAAATACTTTCTCGAAGGATTGACTTAGTGATTGATAATTTTTCTTCATTCTTTTTATTTACGACCTTCAAATTCAATAACCATTTTCCAATGGTTTGCCCTTTTAAACTAATTGCAACAGCAGAATATGTAATTGTGAGTATTAAGAATAAGAACTCTGTTGGTAAATAGAGATTTATATGAAATAGTAAAAAAGAGTAAAAAAGAATTTTCAACACACAATATATCAATAACAAGTCAAACCAGGTAGCCAGCATTCTAATCCAAAAGCCAGCTTCAATTTGTTCTCGTGTTTCCATTGTCGTAATTTTTGAGGATCGGTAAAAAGCCTAAAATTGGCTCGTGGTTGTGTTGGGAATCATGGAAGAATATTACAGATTATATCTTTAGCAGCTATTTATAGGAAGTCTAAGTCTCGGGTCTGGTCCTCAGCACCTTACACATAACGGCCCGGCGGTTTAATGAGTTGCCGTCTGCGTCGCGGTGACTTGTTTTTTGCCAGTCCCGGTAGACGGCAGAAGGTTTCGTGTCACGGTAAAGTTTGTAAACGGTTATAAGTCCCGATAGATGGCTGCGAAGTTTCGTGTAATGATAAACAGTCCAGATGACGAGCAAAAAACAAGGCACCAGAGCGTCGGCCGACAGCGCCAATGATGCTGTCCCGGTAGACGAAACTGTCCGGATGCCACAGAATTTAATAAATCGTAAAGAGTTTACGGGCATAGATGTTGGGGATGATTGCAAATCTGTCCTGGCGCTGGCGAAGGCACTTAATTAAACCGTCCGAGTTAGGGTTAGTCATTTTTACCTGATTCTATAGGGTGATGCTATCTTATCAATTTTTCTAACTCACTAATATTGTTTAGGTTAATATTCAGACCATTATATAGTTCTGTTATTGTAAATCCCTTTTTATATATATCAATTAAAAATGGCTTAAAATAAATCCAAAAATCATGATAATTCTTTTTCATATTTATAGAAAGTCCAATCCCTGACTCTTTCGAAAATTCATTACTTTGAATCGGGAAAACCGTAACGTAAGTTCTGTCTAGTTTACCGCATAATTTATTTATTCCAATCCAGTCAATTTTCCCGAATTTTGTAATTGTTATATTAAATACCATTACCTTAAAAATTCAATTTTTAATTTTGACTCACTTTCATTTTTCTCAATCAAAGTATATAAATCGTTTTTAAACGAATTTATTCGCTTATCAGAAATATTTTGTCCTCTTATATCAAAGATGAACTTTTGAATACTCCCAGTAGGAAGATGAATTTTATAATATCTATATTTATTTAGAACCAATGATTTAGTCTTGGTTTCACAATCAGTATTTGTTAAATCACTGTTTATTACATGTGTGGAAAAGCCTTCAGTATTTCCATCAATGGTAATTAGTCCCCAGTCCAATTCATACGGATTAATATCATCAAGTTCCTCCGTTTGCTTATTAAACCAATTCATGTCTAATCAAATTTTATGTTCTGGAAGTTATACAATATCTTAAACAATGGAGTTAGTATTGGCTATTTTTTAAGAAAAAAGTTGTCTTATCATTCGAAATTTGTCAAGGTGAATGATATGAAATTGCTTGGATTAAAGAATTTTGCTTCTATAGTTAAAATTAGGCTTTTGTTACCTGTCTAATGTGCAGGAAGGCTGCGGATTAACCCTAACGGCCCGGCGGTTTAATGAGTTGCCGTCAGCGTCGCGGTGCCTCGTTTTTTGCCAGTCCCGGTAGGCGGCTGATAAGTTTTGGGTCCCGGTAATTTGTCTTGACGGTACCAAGTCCGGGTAACCGATATGTGTTTTGGGTCTAGATAAAATAGTCTAGGTGGCGAGCAAAAAACAAGGCACCAGCGCGTCGGCCGACAGCCCTATTGACTTTGTCTCGGCAGCAGGAACTGTCCGGGTGTCACAAGATTTAATAAGTTGAGATAAGTTTACTCGCATAGACATTGGGGACCGATTATGGAATTGTCCGGGCTGGCGAAGGCAATTAATTAAACCGACCGAGTTATGTTTAGGTTTTTTTAAAGGGTCAAGGCATTAATTTTTATTTGATTCTAATAGTCCACGGTCATAAAGTATGGTCTTGGAATAATTGAGAAGGTTTGATCTATTGAATGCTAACGAAAAATATGCTATACCAATAAAGAATATCCAAATTATCATGATAAATGCAAAAGAACTTATGTTAATTTTTTGAATTGAAATTATCATTGTCACGGTCATGATTATTGGAACAATACTAAAAAGACAAAAGGTAGCCAAGTAATATCGAATTAAGGGATCTATTGAACATTTGATTCGTGTCCCGTTGCCATTAGTGTCTAAATCAAAAATTATTGATCCAAATCCTGCAAAAGGATTGAATAGCCCAGGTTGTCTTTCAACAATGATTTGATTGTTACTGATCTTTAATTTCTTGTATTTAACCGGCTCAAAGACTGTGTCTATTTTGTTCTCTTTCTGCCTTTTGGTTCTGTATTGAATTTCATCGATTATATTATCTATAGATTTTGAAGTGAAGACTTCGTAACCTTTCTTAAATCTGTCGAATATCATATTGAGAGAAATGTAAGTGAGTAGTTTCTATGGTTTAAGCCGATTCTGTCTCGGTGTCAGCTATGGGTGAATGTAGACGCTTAAACATAACGGCCCGGTGGTATGGTTAGGTGCCGTCTGTGTCAGGGTTGGCGAGTTTTTTGCCAGTCCCGGTTGGCGGAAGCAAGTTGTCCCGTCACGGTAAAAGCCGATTACGTATGAGTCCCGGTAATGAAAACGTAGTTACTTGTCACGGTACATTTTATAAACGGAGAGCAAAAAACGCTGCCAACTGCGCGTTGGCCTGCAGCCCTACTGACTTTGTCTAGGCAGCAGGATGAGGCAGGGTGCACCAATTTAATAAGTGAATTGAAGTTTCGAGCATAGATGTAAATAGCTGATTACGAAGTTGTCCGGGCTGCAGAAGGCACTTAACTATACCATCCGTGTTATACTTAGGCGTATGTTAAAATTGTCATGTCAAACGGAATTGTCTCAGTTGAAAAGGCAATTTAGCTAGAAAGGATCTCTAGAAATGATTCGGATACTTCTATCTAACAGTTATTTTAATATTAAGGCTCTCTTCATCACCAAGTTTAGGAATCAGGGCATGGTAAACAACATTGTCAGGGACAGTCAGAAGACCTTGAATAAGATCAACTGTTAACGTTAATTCTTTATCGGGACAGGTTCTCCGTAGGTCGTATGTTATTGAAGCATTGTTATTTTCTGAAGATTGTCGTCCAATCACTAAATCAAAAAGCGTAAAATCAATTTCAGGATGACAACTTCCAGTTACTTGACTGTCATAAGCTTCTTTAGATCTAATAATTGTGGCATTGTTGTTTAAATTTACAGTAAGAGTATGTCTGGTATCTGCACACCCATAATCACTTTCAAAGTGTTTTAAAGCAATTGGTTGTTCTTTACAGTCATCTTTTTTGTTGCACGATAATAAGCAAATCAAAAATGCACTGAATAGGATTTTATATTTCATTTTATTGAGGTTAATTCATCTGTTAATTTGTTTACAACAAATATTGTTCCAAATGACTCACTTGATTAGTTTTATCTCATAGTGTTTGTCGCGGTTTTTGCCAGTCCCGGTAAACGGACGAAAGTTGTCTGGTCACGGTTAAAGCCCATTACGTATGAGTCCCGGTAATGAAAACGTAATTTACTTGTCACGGTGCATTTTATAAGTAGAGAGCAAAAACTATGAGCGTAATGAGTCAGCAATATGCTCTTGAAAGTTATACTTAGGCGTGCTTGTCAAGGTAGAAACTGTCTCGTATGTCGTTGACGCTTAAGTATAACGGCCCGGCGGTTTAATTAGGTGCCGTCTGTGTCGCGGTGACTTGTTTTTTGCCAGTCCCGGTAGACGGCTGTAAGTTTCGGGTCACGGTGAAACTGT
>JGI20214J51088_10002608_pt1 | contig 11952 bp, 10 predicted proteins | sample WetSurMetagenome_FD_51088 | JGI IMG/M metagenome (IMG submission 51088)
CCACTGATCAGTTGAACGCTTTGATTCGGATTCGATGAGCACTTCAAAGGTCTTTCCCACATCCGCCCTGTTTCCTGTGAGTGAAAGTCTCTGCTGAAGGTCGATGATTTCGCGGAGCCGCCGCTCCTTGACCTCTTCAGGAACGTTGTCCTTCATGGTCTCTGCCGCAAGGGTCAGGGGTCGTTCGGAATATTTGAACATGAACGCATACTCGTACCCGACCCATTCCATCAGGGAGAGGGTTTGCTGATGATCTTCCTCGGTCTCGTCGCAGAACCCGGCGATGATATCGGTCGAGATCGCGCAGCCGGGGATGATCCTGCGGATCGCTTCGATCCGCTCCATGTATTGCTCACGGGTATACTTGCGGTTCATACNGTTCAGGACGGCATTGCTGCCTGACTGGACCGGGAGGTGGATGGACCGGCAGATATTNGGATGGTCGCGGATGGTGAACAGCAGCTCATCGGAGATGTCCTTGGGATGCGATGTTGCAAACCTCACCCTGAGGGCAGGACTGATGGATGCCACGCGCGCCAGGAGTGCCGCAAAATTCACAACGGATCCGTTCTCTTCCCAGCTGTAGGAGTTCACATTCTGCCCGAGCAGGGTCACTTCGCGAAACCCTTTTTCAAAGAGGTCTTTTGATTCATTTACGATGGATGCTGCATCCCGGCTGCGCTCCTGTCCGCGGGTGGAGGGTACGACGCAGTAGGAGCAATAGTTTTCACAGCCCCGCATGATGGAGATAAAGGCGGATACGCCGTTGGTGCCCAGCCTAACCGGGGTTATGTCGGCATAGGTCTCCTCCATCGAAAGTATGGTATTTACCGCCTTATGCCCGCTTTCACCTGCTCAAGCAGGATGGGAAGCGACCTGTACGAATCCGGCCCGGCAACCACATCAAGAAGCTGTTCCTCTTCGAGCAGGGCATTTTTGGTGCGGTCGGCCATGCAGCCAAGCAGCCCGATGACAAGTCCCGGTTTTTTCTTCCTGAGGGAGCGGAAATAATGAAGGCGTTTCCGGACCCGCTGCTCAGCATTATCGCGGATGGAGCAGGTGTTGACAAAGATGATATCTGCTTCGCCTATCTCCGTAGTATTTTCAAACCCCTCTTCCTTCAGTATCGATGCAACAATCTCACTGTCAGAAAAGTTCATCTGGCAGCCGTAGGTCTCTATGTAGACTTTTTTATTTTTATTCACAATCCCGTATTACCTTTTGAATTTTACCGTATTAAGCGATAATTATCGGCTGCAAAGTTACTCATAATCCAAGTTCTATTATTTATTGTACTACATTTGCAGCGGATTTGGGATTCAAAACAGATTGAAGATGACAAAGAACCTCGTGATAGTTGAGTCTCCGGCCAAGGCTAAAACCATTGAAGGATTTCTTGGAAAGGATTTCCTTGTTAAGTCCTGTTTTGGTCACGTAATGGACCTTTCGAAAAAGGATCTCGGAGTAGATATTGAACATGATTTCAAGCCGCAGTATATTGTCTCCCCGGATAAGAAGAAGCTGGTTGGTGAGCTGAAAAAAATGGCAAAGGATGCGGAGGTCGTATGGCTTGCATCTGATGAGGACCGTGAAGGAGAAGCCATTGCATGGCATCTTACGGAGGCCCTTGACCTGAAGAAGGCCGCGACGCGCAGGATCGTTTTCCATGAGATCACGAAGCCTGCTATCCTCGAGGCCATTGAAAATCCGCGTTCCATTGACGAGAATCTCGTAAATGCCCAGCAGGCCAGGAGGGTCCTCGACCGCCTGGTTGGTTTTGAGCTTTCACCCCTCTTATGGAGAAAGATCAAACCGGCACTTTCNGCCGGACGCGTGCAATCCGTTGCCGTCCGCCTGATCGTTGAACGCGANGAGGAGATCAGGAATTTCACAAGCACTTCAGCNTTCCGTGTCATCGGGCTTTTCCCCGTNAANAANGGCAAGAGGGTAACCCTCCTGCAGGCCGAACTCAATAAGAGGTTCAGTAAGAAAGAGGATGCCATTGCCTTCCTGAACCGCTGCAACGGCGCAAGTTATACGGTGGAAGATGTCGAAACCAAACCCGCAAGGAAATCGCCGGCACCCCCGTTCACCACATCCACCCTGCAGCAGGAGGCCTCCCGCAAACTCGGTTTCTCCGTCGCCAACACGATGCGTGTGGCACAGGAACTCTATGAATCGGGAAAGATCACCTACATGCGTACCGACTCTGTGAATCTCTCAAACCTCGCGCTGAATATGGCAAGGAAAGAGATCACCGAAATTTTTGGCGAAAAGTATGTCAAGATCCGGCAGTATACCACCCGGAGCAAAGGCGCGCAGGAAGCCCATGAGGCCATCAGGCCGACATATCTTGGCAACAAGACCATCGAGGGAGATAAATCACATAAGAGGCTTTACGAGCTGATCTGGAAGCGTACTATCGCCTCGCAGATGAGCGATGCTGAACTTGAGAAAACCACGGTGACCATCGGGATTTCCGGATCGCCTGAGAAGTTTGTCGCAAAGGGAGAGGTCATCCGGTTCGACGGGTTCCTGAAGGTCTACTTCGAGTCAACAGATGACGACGACAACCAGGAAGAGGAGGGAACCCTCCCCCCGATCAAGGCAGGAGAGACGCTTGAGCTGCAGGAGATCTCAGCACAGCAGAAATTTTCGCAGCAGCCCCCGCGGTATACCGAGGCGGCGCTTGTAAAGAAACTCGAAGAGCTTGGGATCGGCCGTCCTTCAACCTATGCCCCCACCATATCCACGATCCAGAAACGAGGTTACGTGGTGAAGGAGGACAGGGACGGATGTGTCAGGCCTTACACTGTCATCACCCTGAAGGCAGGAAAGATATCCGAGGAGGAGAAGACTGAAAATACAGGGTTTGAGAAATCAAAATTGTTCCCGACCGATATAGGCACGCTGGTGAACACCTTCCTCATGATGCATTTCCAGAACATCCTCGACTTCAATTTCACTGCGAATGTGGAGGAGGAGTTTGACCAGATCGCAGAGGGGAAGATGCAGTGGAATGCGATGATACGCGACTTTTACGGCCCCTTCCACGAGCAGATCACCAACATCATGGGAAACACCAAAAAGGTGAGCGGTGAGCGGCTTTTGGGCCAGGATCCTGCAACAGGGGTTAATGTATATGTGAAGATCGGTCGTTTCGGGCCGATGGCGCAGCTTGGAGAGACCTCCGCCGAGGAGAAGCCCAGGTTCGCCGGACTGAAGAAGGGACAGAGCATCGATTCAATCACCATTGAAGAGGCGCTTGAACTGTTCAAGCTGCCCCGNTTGATCGGGCAGTTTGAGGACAGCGACATCACCGCTTCCATCGGGAGGTTCGGACCCTACCTGAGGCTGAAATCGCAATTTTACTCACTGGGCAAAGAGGATGACCCCCTGACGGTCACCTACGAAAGGGCCCTGGAGATCATCGGTGAGAAACGGCAAAAGGAGCTTATGAAGACCATCCGCGAATTCCCGGAAGAGCCCGGAATCCGGGTCCTCAACGGCAGGTATGGCCCCTATATCTCCTTCAACAAAGATAATTTCAAAATTCCCAAAGGCAAAAAACCTGAAGAACTGACACTGGAGGATTGCAGAAAAATCATTGCCGAAACAAAACCTTCGAAATCGAGTAAAACGAGAAAAAAATAACGATGTCAGAGTTTTTCGAACCTGTCGCGATTGAAGAGATCTTCCCCGAAGAAGAAAACCAGATCCATAACAAACTTGGCCACCAGATCATCGCCTTTGTGGAACCGGGAGATTTTCCGGATTATTCCAATGCCGATATCGCGATCATCGGCGTCAGGGAGGACCGCAATGCAGTCAACAATGCTGGTTGCGCCGAAGGCCCCGATGTCATCCGGAAGTACCTCTACAGGCTGGCCCCCGGCCCATTCAAGGCAAGGATCATCGACCTGGGTAACATCAAGACCGGCTTTACCCCCTCCGACACCTATTTCGCCCTGAGTTCCATCGTTTCGGAACTGCTCGCGGCGAACATCCTGCCGATCATATTAGGCGGAAGCCAGGATCTGACCTATGCCAATTACCAGGCGTACCAGAATATCGGCCAGATCATCAACATCGTATCGGTGGATAACATGTTCGATCTCGGCCATTCGGAAAATGAACTGAATTCGCAGTCATTCCTGAGCAGCATCATCCTCTACCAGCCCAATTACCTGTTTAACTATGCCAACATCGGCTACCAGTCGTACTTTGTTGACCAGGATGCGCTGAAGCTGATGCAGAACCTCTTCTTCGACACTTACAGGCTGGGGATTCTCAAAGAGAACCTCGAAGAGGTTGAGCCCATCGTGCGCAATGCAGACCTGCTCACCTTCGACGTATCCTCCATCCGGTGCTCCGACGCACCCGGAAACGGGAATGCAACGCCAAACGGGTTCTATGGAGAAGAGGCATGCCAGATCATACGGTACGCGGGGCTGAGCGATAAGCTGACCTCGCTGGGCTTCTATGAATACAACCCGAAGTTCGATCATAACGGGCAGACCGCACACCTGGTGGCCCAGATGATATGGTACTTCCTGGAAGGATTCTACAGCCGCAAACAGGATTTCCCGTTCCGCAACCCCGACGATTACGTGAAATACCATGTGACCATTACGGACCATAAACAGGATATCGTGTTCTTCAAAAGCAAGAAGACCGACCGGTGGTGGATGGAGATCCCGCTTCCTGCCGAACAGCGGATCAAGTACGAACGTCATTACCTTGTCCCCTGCTCATACAAGGATTACCAGAGCGCCAGCAACAATGAGATCCCTGACCGCTGGTGGATGGTTTACCAGAAACTGATGTAATTTACCCGACCCTGTCGGGATTTTCTGTCAGGAAATTCTTCCAACCCGTGAATTTCCTGCCCGCAACCACTGTTCCCTTCTGATAATAGTGACAGACAGCCACGGCCAGACCGTCGGTTGCATCGAGATATGATTTAGGAGGCTGTTTGATGCTGAGCATATGTTCAAGCATCGCTGCGACCTGCTCCTTGGAGGCGGCGCCTTTCCCTGTGATGGATTGCTTGATCTTCCTGGGAGAATATTCAAAGATCGGGACAGAACGGTAAAGACCTGCGGCCATCGCAACGCCCTGGGCCCTGCCGAGTTTCAGCATGGACTGAACATTTTTCCCGAAAAAAGGGGCTTCAATGGCAAGTTCATCGGGCTTATGCTGTTCGATCAGTTCAAGGACCGTCTCAAATATTTTTTTCAATTTCAGCGGATGATCATGGGTTTTATCTAATTTTAAAACTCCAAGCGTGATGAGCCGGATATGATTACCGGATACGGAAATTATCCCGTAACCCATGATATTCGTACCGGGGTCGATACCCAAAATAATCCGTTCCGGAGCCAGCATAAAAGTGATGAATAACCCGGTAAAAGTAAGGAAAACATATAACATCCTGATCAGGGTTGCGATCCTTCTTTTAACATACGGCTTCATTTACAAGGAGGTCTTTTACAAGCATGACTTTCAGAAGGTGCTCTCTTCACTTGAGGATGATTTTGCCAACGACCGGTTCTTACAGAACCTCGCGCTTGTCATGGTTATGATGATCCTCAACTGGTCGATCGAAACGATCAAGTGGAGGTACCTCATCAGCAAGATCGAGAAGGTTGGTTTCTTCAGGGCCTTCCAGGCCGTGTTTGCCGGCGTTTCTGTAAGTTCGTTCACGCCGAACAGGGTAGGCGAGTTCTTCGGCAGGGTCTATATCCTGAAGAGTGCCAGCCACATGGAAGGGATCCTTATCACCATACTCGGTAGCATGAGCCAGCTTCTGGTGACCCTCATCACAGGGAGCATAGCAATGCTGGTGTTCATCCCATTCTACCTGCCCGGAAGCGGACTGGCGCGGGGATATATCTATTACTCGGTTGTTTCGGTCACCGCAGTACTCAATTTCATTGCTTTCGGCCTCTTTCTGAATATTAACTTCTTAAACATACTGAAAGAGAAGATCTTGCGCAACCGGTTGAAGGGTGTCCGCAGATTTTTCAGGGTTTTTGCATTTTACAGGCGGAGAGAACTGGTCAACGTAATCAGCATGAGTTTCCTGCGGTATGTCGTCTTTTCGACCCAGTACTTCATCCTGCTGCGGATGTTCGCGGTGCCTGTGAACATGCCGGAGGCATTCATGGTCATCTCGCTGGTTTACTTTGTCATGGCTGTAATCCCGACGATCGCCCTCACAGAGATTGGCATACGCGGGTCTGTAGCCATTTACTTTTTCGGTATACTTCTTGGGCTCCAGGGAAATGCTGCTGAAGCAGTCAACTTCGGCATCCTGTCGGCCTCGATCCTGATCTGGGTCATCAACCTCGGGATTCCTGCGATTATCGGAAGCCTCTTTGTTTTCAGGCTGGAGTTTTTCAGGAACCCGTTCATCAAAAAGGCGAACTGATGGATATCTTCACCGTCATTGCATGGCTGGGGGTCATCGTTGCCCTGCTCTATTTCCTGATGGTACTTGCTTTTTCACTGCCCCTTTACACCGAAAGGAGGGAGAAGAGACTTCCGGACCCGGCGCCCTTTGTTTCAGTCGTCATAGCCGCCCGGAATGAATCCTCAAATATCATGGAATGCCTGTCCGATATGGCAAAACAGGATTACCCGGCAGGGTACTTCGAAGTGATCGTTGCCGATGATCATTCCGAGGACGACACTGGCGAACTTTGCAGAAATTTCATAGACTCCCGCCCGGGAATTTCAATGGTCCTTGTTGGTGCCGGTGCCGCTGAATCCGGCAAAAAGGCTGCCCTGGCGGTGGCGATCGCACATTCGAAGGGTGAACTGATCCTCTCCACTGATGCCGATACCCGGCACGAAAAAGGGTGGATATCCTCCATGGTTAAGGCGATGTATGCAGGGACCCATGTCATGGTGCTGGGCCCGGTAGCGCTGAAAGGCGGAAAAGGAGTGTTCGGGAAGATGCAGGCTGTTGAATTCCTGGGTGTGATGGGCATTACCGCAGGTTCCGCCTCGCTTGGCTTCCCGCTCACCTGTAATGGCGCAAACCTGATGTACCGCAAAGAGGCGTATGAAAAGGCAGGGGGCTTCATGAGCAACATGGAATTCGCCTCGGGCGACGACCAGTTCCTGATGATGGTCACCCGCAAACTTTACGGAGCGAATGCTGTGGTTTTTAACGCCGGTAGGGAGGCCATTGTGACCACGGAGGCCATGGGCACCCTGAATGAGTTTCTGCAGCAGCGCATCCGCTGGGTCTCCAAAAGCAGGGGCTACTCCGATCCCTTCGTGATCGCTGCCGGGATCGTGACATACCTGCTGAACCTTATACTCCTGGCGGGACTTGTCATGGGAATTTTTAACCCCATCCTGCTCTATATAACAGGTTTGTGTTTCGGTGTAAAGCTGATGGCAGACATGCTGGTGGTATGGCCGATGGCATCGTTTTTCAGGAGAAAAAGCCTGCTCGCGGTATTCCTGCCTGCCCAGGTATTCCAGGTGTTCTATGTGACGATTACAGGACTGGTGGGACTTATCGTTCCCTACCGTTGGAAAGGCCGCCTGATCAGGGCCTGAGCGATGAGGAGATCTTCGGGACGTGTGATCTTGATGTTCGCCGGATCCCCGTCAACGAGGTTAATTGCCGTGCCGGTGAATTCAAGCACGGTGGCATCATCGGTAAATGCCTCCCGGTAGCTTTGAGTGTATCCTTTCCTGATCTCTGCAAGCTGAAATACCTGCGGTGTCTGTATGATCCGGAGAGCAGACCTGTCAACCGTTCTATTGGTGAGGCCTTCGGTCATCCTTACNGATTCATTCAGCGGNACGGCCGGAATGGCATTTCCATGCCTNTCAGCTGCGGTGAACGCCCGTGTGATAAGCGATTCAGACACCAGGGGCCGGGCACCGTCATGTATGGCAACGAGCCCTTCCCCCTCAAGGAGGTCGAGCGCATTTTTAACGGAATGGAAACGGGTCTCTCCTCCGCGGGCTACCCGGTGTGCCTTTGCAAGACCATGCTCCGCCATGATGCTCTCCCAGCGGGGGATCTCCGCCTCAGGCAGGACAACAGTAATGTCGGCGCCCGGACATGCTTTCATGAATGTTTCAACAGAATGGAGGAGGATAGGCTTACCGTCAAGCATCATGAACTGCTTCGGAATGTCCGAATGCATCCGGGAACCGGTGCCCCCGGCCACGATGATTGCAAATTTTTTCAAATCCGGGTTATAAGATCAGCATCGGATCGCCGTAGGTGAAGAACTTATACTTCTTCTCAATGGCTTCATCGTAGGCGCGCATCAGGAAATCGAAACCGGCATATGCGGCCACCATCATCATCATGGGCGATTGCGGCAGATGGAAGTTGGTGATCATGCAGTTTGCGATGCTGAAATCATAGGGCGGGAAGATGAATTTGTTGGTCCATCCCCGGTATGGTTTCAGCGTGCCCGATATGGTCACGGACGATTCGATGGCTTTCATGCTGGTAGTGCCAACAGCCAGGATCTTCTTGCGGTTGGCTTTGGCACGGTTGACGATCTCTGCCGTTTCGGGCTCGATGATCATCTCTTCGCTGTCCATCTTGTGCTTGGTGAGGTCTTCCACGTCAATGGTCCTGAAGTTGCCCAGTCCTACGTGCAGCGTGACCTCCGCAAAGGTGACCCCCTGCAGTTCGAGGCGTTTCATAATCTCGCGGCTGAAGTGCATCCCTGCCGTTGGTGCGGCTACTGCGCCTTCATGCTTGGCGAAGATGGTCTGGTAACGCTCTTCGTCCTCGGCTGTCACGGGCCTGTTGTGGATCTTTGGCAGCGGTGTCTCGCCGAGGCGCTGTATGGTCTTCTTGAACTCGTCGTAAGTGCCGTCGAACAGAAACCTGATGGTCCTGCCGCGTGAGGTTGTATTGTCGATGACTTCGGCTACAAGGGAGTCGTCGTCGCCGAAATAGAGCTTGTTCCCGATACGGATCTTGCGGGCCGGGTCAACAAGGACATCCCAGAGGCGTGATTCACGGTTCAGTTCACGAAGCAGGAAGACCTCTATCTTGGCGCCGGTCTTCTCTTTCTCGCCATAGAGGCGGGCGGGGAAGACTTTAGTATTGTTGATGATAAACACGTCACCATCTCCAAAATAACTGAGGATATCCCGGAATTGTCTATGTTCAATGGTCTGGGTTTTCCGGTTGAGTACCATCATAGGTACATCATCTCGTTGTTTCTGGGGGTTGTTAGCGATTAATTCCTGTGGCAGGTGAAAGCGGAACTGAGATAATTTCATAGGTACAAACCTCTTTACGGGGGTGCAAAGGTAAGTGTTTTTCAGCGCTTTGTCAATAGCTTGCCGTTATTCTTTTTAATTTGTCTAATGAAAAAGACCGGTGATTTCTTCGCCGGGTTTAAGGTGATACGCGTTCAGCAAGGCTTTCCGTGCACCCTCAATATGCTGGATTGAATCATCTATAAAAAGTGTCTCACCGGGTTCGAGTTGATGGTTTTTTACAACATAATCAAAAATTTCCCTGTTAGGTTTTTGCATTTTAAGGCGGAAGGAGAAGTATGCTTTTTCGAAGAGGTCGTCAAAGTCGTCATACCCGAATTTCTCCCTGAACTTTTCGAGGTATTCATGGTAATGGATCTCGTTGGAGTTGCTGAGGAGGAAAATGCGGTAATTCTTCCTGACCTCTTCCAGCAGCCGGATGCGTTCGGCGGGGATGTCGAGGAGCATGGCATTCCATGCCTCGTCAACGCCTTCATCATTGACCCCGTCGGGCAGGTACTTTTTGACGGCATCACGGAACTGTTGCGGGGTGATCCTGCCCGCTTCGAAGATGCTGAAGATGCTTTCGCCGGTGGGTGCGGAGTAGGAGGAATCGAATTTAGCCAGGCCAAGCTCCCTGAACTTATCTTCAGTCCTTTTCGGGTCGATGTTACAGATCACCCCGCCGAAGTCGAAGATGATGTTTTTTATGGTATCGGCGGAGGGTATGGATTCCCGGGGTGTAAGCTTCATGGGTGTGGTAAAATATCTTTTGCAAAAGTCGCCATATTTCTTTAATTTGGTATATAAGTTTTTTGCAGATGATCAGACAAACCGGCATTATATTTCTTTACCTCCACCTGGCCCTGGCGGCGGCCTATCCTCAGCAGACAGGCACCTACTGCAATCCCATGAATCTTGATTACGCCTATGAGCGGAAATGGCCGGACATGGAACATGAATCGTTCCGGTCGACCGCCGATCCTGCCCTGGTGAATCACCACGGTACCTACTACCTCTTCTCGACAAACCAATACGGGTATTGGTGGAGTGACGACCTGCTGCACTGGAATTACATCTATAACCCGCTTCCCGGCAACGAATCGGGCGATGACATGTGTGCCCCGGCTGCCTGGAGCCACGGGGATACCCTGTTCCTGATCAATTCCACCTGGGAGCATGTACCGCTCTACTGCTCCCTTGACCCGAAGAAGGGGTTCCGAAACATGCTGGCAGACCCATTCCCCCAGGCCGGCTGGGATCCCGCATTGTTCATTGACGATGACGGCCGGATGTATTTTTACTGGGGAAGCGGGAACGATCCGAAGCTTAACTACATCAAGGGTGTGGAGATATCGCGGGGGAACGGATACAGCGACGCAGGCCCTCCCCTCGACCTGTTTTTCATCCACCCCGACCAGCATGGCTGGGAGCGGTTCGGGGAGAACAACATGGACACCCTTGTCAACCCCTACATTGAGGGCAGCTGGATGACGAAACACAATGGCAGGTATTACCTCCAGTTTGCCGCCCCGGGCACGGAGATCAATGTATATGCCGACGGGGTATATACCTCCGACCATCCCCTGGGGCCCTACAGGTACGAGGAATACAGCCCCTTCTCCTATAAGCCCGGCGGATTTGCCCGGGGGGCGGGGCATGGCGGCACCATGGCCGACAGATACGGGAACTACTGGCATGTGGCCACGATGCAGATCTCGGTGAAGTACAAATTTGAGCGGAGGATCGGGCTTTTCCCGGCAGGATTTGATGATGATGGACAGCTTTACTGCAACACTGCCTTCGGGGATTACCCGCAGCGCATCACCGCCGGAAAGGCCGACCATGTGGCGGGACTCTTCACGGGATGGGTGCTGCAGTCATACAACAAAAAAGCAACAGCCTCATCATCAGACACGGGCCATCCGCCCGGGCTGGCGTTTGATGAGGACATCAAGACTTACTGGGCCGCCAAAACCGGGAACGAAGGCGAGTTTCTCGAGGCAGACCTGGGCGGCGCGAAGGTCATCAGGGCGATACAGCTTAACTATGCCGATCACCACGCAGGGTTGTTCGGCAAGCAGACGGACCTGTACCACCAGTACAGCATCCTGGGCTCACCGGACGGCGTGAACTGGAAGGTCATCCTTGACAAGCGGGAGAACCGCAGCGATGTGCCCCACGATTACACAGAGTTACCGGAACCCGTTACCGCCCGGTTCGTCAGGGTTGTGAACAGGCATGTCCCGGGTGGAAGCTTTGCCATCAGCGGGTTCAGGGTGTTCGGAATCACGGAGGGGCCGGCGCCGGGCCCGGTGAGCAACTTCAGCGTTGTCCGGCAGGCAGACCGCCGGAATGCGCGGCTGGAATGGACCTCGGTCAGGGGGGCCTATGCGTACAACATCTATTACGGCATCTCTCCCGAAAAGCTGTATAACTGCATCATGGTGATTGACCAGGACCACCTGGATTTCAGGGGGCTTAACATCAGGCCGGATTATTATTTCTCCATTGAGGCCATAGGCGAGACGGGGGTTTCGCCGCGATCGGGGGTCACCAAGGCCGAATTTGAAATAAAATAATTAATTCTTACCTTTGCACCCCTCAATTAAAAATTGAGCCGGGCCCATAGCTCAGACGGTTAGAGCAGCTGACTCATAATCAGCTGGCCACAGGTTCAAGTCCTGTTGGGCCCAC
>JGI20214J51088_10002609_pt1 | contig 11952 bp, 6 predicted proteins | sample WetSurMetagenome_FD_51088 | JGI IMG/M metagenome (IMG submission 51088)
TAAAGCCACTCGCTGGTTTCTATTTCTTCAATTTCAGGATTTCGTTTATAATCCTTAGCCATAAATTTCCTTAACTATCCTATAAATAATGTTAGAATTCTGCTTAAAAAATGAATTTTGCTGAATGTTTTAGTCAGAAATTGAGGCGTCAAATTAATTGATTGATGAGTGAAATACAAGGTAGTGGGGGCAATTAAAAATTAACAATTAAAAATGAAAAATTAGAATTAAGATCTCTCGCTCTAACGTGACATTCACGTATTAATTTCTTAAGTTTCTGTTAACTTAAATTTTGATGGAGCGTAAAATGCGAACCCTTAAAATATCTCTCCTGATTTTTATACTTCAAATTTCTATTTCCGCACAAGAAGGATGGTTTTGGCAAAACCCACTACCACAAGGCAATTCTTTGTCATCCGTCTTTTTTCTAAATGCTGATACGGGTTGGGCTGTTGGCTGGTATGGTACTATTTTTAAGACGACTAATGGAGGAAGTAATTGGATAAGTTTCGAAAGCCTGACTTCGAATACTCTTTACTCTATATACTTTCCAACTGTCAACATAGGTTATACCGTTGGAATAGGCAATAAATTTTTCAAGACCACAGATGGTGGTACAACTTGGATTGAGTATCCTTTGGGATCGAACTATGTACTGACTTCGATATATTTTACTAATGAAATAACTGGTTATGCAGTTGGTGATAATGGAAAAGTAATTAAAACGAGCAACGGAGGGAATACGTGGATTAATCTAACCAGTGGAACAATGGGATCTCTTTCATCTATTTACTTTATCTCTGATTCATATGGTTATATTGTAGGAGAGTACGGTACAATCCTTAATACAACCAATGCAGGACTAAACTGGAATAGTCAAACGAGTGGAACAACAGATTGGTTACTATCAATTAATTTTTTGGATACAAATACGGGATATATTGCCGGTGAGAACGGCACAATCCTAAAAACTACGAACGGTGGTTTAAATTGGATAATGGAAGTAAGTGGTGTACCCAATTTTCTTTTTTCAATTAGCTTTGCTAATACTAATATTGGTTACGTAGTCGGTGATTATGGAGTAATTCTAAAAACAACAAATGGCGGTATAAACTGGTCAGCACTAGAAAGTGGATTCGCCAATAATTTTTCATCAGTTTATTTTACTGATATGGATATAGGCTTTGTGGTTGGAAGTAGTGGTATCATTCTTAGAACATTGGACGGTGGAATAAATTGGACAAATTACCAATCGAGTATAACATATAGCCGTCTCATATCAATATTTTTTTTGGACAACAACAATGGTTATGCTGCAGGTGAACTCGAAACGATAATAAAAACCACTAATGGAGGAATTAGCTGGACAGACATTTCAACTGGTAATTACTTTCAAATTAATTCTATCTTCTTTACTGATATAAATACCGGTTATGCTGTCGGTTGGTCTGGTAAAATATTTAAGACAACAGATGGTGGTGCAACTTGGAATAATCAGTTAAGTGGATCGAACAATGATCTTCGATCAGTTTACTTTACAGGTATAGATGTAGGTTATGCCGTAGGGATACATGGTCGAGTTATAAAAACAACAAACGGTGGTATAGATTGGGAGAGCCAATTTAGTAACACCACCGAGCACCTTAATTCTGTATATTTTGTTAATACAAATGTTGGATATGTAGCGGGGGGACACGGTACAATTCTTAAGACTATCAATGGTGGAGCGGAATGGATGAATCAGACCAGCGGAACAGATCATACTCTTACATCAATAAATTTTACTGATGTAAATACTGGTTATGCTGTTGGTTCCTTCGGTACGGTAATTAAAACCACAAACGGTGGTGTAAGTTGGGGTAGTCAATCACTTGGAACAAATCATAGAACCCTTAATTCAGTTCACTTCACCAATAACATAACTGGATATATAGTCGGAGATTTTGGATCTTTATTTAGAACTTTAGACGGAGGTGCTAACTGGATACTTCAAGAAGCCAGAACAGATAATCATTTATACTCAGTTTATTTTTCTGACAGCAATACGGGTTATATTGTGGGATGGGGAGGAACAATTCTTAAGACTATAAATGGCGGAATCCCAATAGAATTATTTTCATTTGAAGCAACAGTTAATAAAGTTAATGTTATTCTAACTTGGTCAACAGCAACAGAAACAAACAACTATTGTTTTGAGATTCTTCGCTTCGCTCAGAATGACAACGAAGGATGGAATAAAATTGGCTTTGTTTCCGGACACGGAACAACAACAGAAACTCAGCATTACTCGTTTACAGATAAGGATGTTAGTCCGGGCAAGTATCAATACAAACTAAAACAAATAGATTACGATGGTTCATTTGAGTATTCAAAAATAGTAGAAGTAGAAATTCCATTTGTTAATAAGTTTTCACTTTCCCAAAACTACCCCAACCCGTTTAATCCAAGCACAAAAATTAAATACACAATTTCGCAAGACGTAAGAGGTGAGAAGCAAGAAGTAATATTAAAAGTTTACGATATCCTTGGAAGAGAAGTTGCAACACTCGTTAACGAAGAAAAACCTGCCGGTGAGTACGAAGTTGAGTTCAACGGTGCTAATCTTCCAAGCCGTCAAGGCTCGGCTCTGACGAGCGGGATTTATTTTTATCAGTTGAAGGCTGGTGACTTTTCAGAAACAAAGAAGATGATTTTGTTGAAGTAATTATCAGTCATCCTGAACTTGTTTCAGGATCTTCGTCGCTCCCAGAATCTAAATACTAAAAGAGATCCCGAAATAAATTTGGGATGACAGCACTCACAACAAATTACTTGCCAGCTCAGCCAACTCGCTGCGTTCACCTTTCTCAAGATTAATGTGTGCATATAATCTCTGTCCTTTGAAGCGATCAATGAGATAAGACAATCCATTTGATTGTCCATCAAGATATGGATGATCTATCTGGTAAATATCTCCGGTAAAAACTAATTTGGATCCTTCGCCTGCACGGGTGATAATTGTTTTTATTTCGTGCGGAGTTAAGTTCTGTGCTTCATCAACAATAAAGAAAATTCGCTGCAAGCTTCTTCCACGAATGTACGAGAGCGGCTCGATGACAAGCTTATCTTCTTTGATCAATGAATCTATCAACTGATGGTTTTTATCTGTCTCAGGAAATTGATCTTGAATTACTTTTAAGTTATCCCACAGAGGAGTCATATACGGTGCAAGCTTGCTTTCAACATCACCGGGAAGAAAACCGATATCTTTATTGCTTAATGGAACAATTGGACGTGCAATAAAAATTTGTCTGTAATATTTTCTAGCGTGTAATGCACCCGCGAGTGCGAGTAATGTCTTTCCGGTCCCGGCTTTCCCTGTTAATGAAACTAACTGAATATCGTGATTTGTGAGAGCATCAACAGCAAAAGTTTGTTCCGCGTTTCTTGGTGTAATTCCGTAAATAACATTCTTATCTACTTTTCGTAGATGCTCTTTATTCTGATCGAGATTAGCAAGTACAGAACGGCTTCCATTCCGTAGTATGAAAAACTTATTTGAAAAAGCCTCTCCGTTTAATCTGTCGAGTAAAGGTTCTGCAGGAACCTCGAATGGCGGTTGAAACAATTTAATTATTGTATCATCATCAAAATCTTCTATTACCTGCTTACCACTGTAAAGCTCTTCAATGCTTCCAATGCGATCCGTTGTGTAATCTTCTGCGAGAATGCCAAGCGCTTTGGCTTTCATCCGCAAGTTAACATCTTTAGTAACAAGAATTACAGTGTTGGATTCTTTGTACTTCTTTTGCCAATCCAGTGCTGTTCCCAAAATACGATGATCGGGAGTATCTTCTTTGAATACTTCACGAATCTCTTGTGAAAGTCCACGCGAAATTGCAATCCGTAATTGCCCGCGACCTTCACCCATTGAAACACCGCCGTTAAAAATATCCTGCCCGGTTAGTGAATCGAGAGTTCTTGAAAATTCTCTTGCATTGAGATTAATTACCTGGCTTCCTCTTTTGAACTGGTCCAGTTCTTCAAGAACAGTTAAGGGAATTACAACATCATTCTCCTGAAACTGATTAATGCAGGATGAATCGTGAAGAATAACGTTTGTATCGAGAATAAAAATCTTTGGTTTTTTACTCATTTAGAATGATTATGATGGTTTAAATAGAATATATGGATAGTTGTTATATTGTAAGCTGTAGTTAAACTTAGAACTAATGAGATTATCTTCAAAAAAATATCTCTTAATTATGAACGGATTAATCTTCACTGCAATTAAAATAAAACTTGGGTTAAATGCAACTCACAGAATCTGTTTACCTGAATTGAAATTTGTTTTCCTTACCAATTGGATAAGTTGCTGACACGAATTATATTTGATGAAAATTTTTTTAGGATTAGTGAAAATAAAAAATAAAACTCTGGTCAAAATCGTATTGAACAAGAGTCTGAATTTATCAGTCCGGCATTTCCGGACTATTTTTTTGTTTGAACGAAATGAATACTTTGGTGAATGAGTCTAAATAAAAGAAAAGAGTTGTCCATCATTGCTAAAAAATTGTGCAGGGAATTACGTATTAATCAAACACCTTCAGAGAAATTGATTTGGGATGGAATTCGAAATAGAAGATTGCTGTCTAAAAAATTTTTGAGACAACATCCAATATTTTTTGATTTAACTGATAAAGAAACATTTTATATTGCGGATTTTTATTGTCACGAACTAAAATTAATAATCGAAATTGATGGTGAAATACACAAGTTTCGAAGTAAAAAAGATAATGAACGAGATAACGTACTGAATCACTTGGGAATGAAAGTAGTTAGAATTACAAGTGAAATGGTGATGATGAATCCAGACACAGCTTTAAAATTTATTAAAGATTATTTAATTAGAATAAGCAACTCACCCTAAATCCCTCTCTTAATAAGAGAGGGACTTTGAATTTCCCCTTCTCTTTTTAAGAGAAGGGGCATGGGGATGAGTTAACAATATTATAAGAATGAATGAAAACAAAACAGTAAAATTAATTTTGGAAGACGGTTCCGAGTTTGAAGGAATCAGCTTCGGGTTTGATGGAAATACGAACGGGGAAGTAGTCTTCAACACCGGTATGGTTGGCTATCCTGAAACTCTTACCGATCCAAGTTACCGCGGACAAATTCTTGTTTGCACTTATCCATTGATTGGAAATTATGGAGTTCCCGATAGAGAAAGATCAAATGGTGTTTCAAAAAATTTTGAATCGGATTCAATTCAAGTTCGAGGATTGATCGTTTCAAACTATTCAAATGAATATTCGCATTGGAATGCAAAAAAATCTTTAGGTGATTGGCTTAAGGAAGAAAAAATTCCTGCAATTACCGGAATTGACACGCGAATGCTTACAAGAAAACTTCGTGACAAGGGAACAATGCTAGGAAAAATTATCATCAGTAAAAATCAAAATATTAATTTCGATAACCCGAATGAAAATGATCTTGTTAAAGAAGTTTCGGTAAAGGAACCAGTTGAATATTTAGCAGGAAGTAAAAAAATAATTCTTGTTGATTGTGGGACAAAGAACAATATCATACGTGCTTTCCTTGGAAGAAACATTTCAGTAGTTCGTGTTCCTTATGACTATGATTTTACAAACATCAAAGCAAATGGCATCATGCTTTCAAATGGACCCGGCGATCCGAAAATGAATTTAACAACGATTGAGCACACAAAGAAAGCAATGGAATCGAACATTCCAATTCTCGGGATTTGTCTTGGCTCTCAGATACTTGCACTCGCTGCAGGTGCTGATACTTACAAATTAAAATATGGACATCGCGGACATAACCAGCCGTGCAATGAAATGGGAACAAAGAGATGTTACATAACTTCTCAGAATCATGGTTATGCAGTTAAATCTGATACACTGCCGCAGGATTGGCGTGAGTGGTTTGTGAATGATAATGATGGAACGAATGAAGGAATAATTCATATATCAAAACCATTTTTTGCTGCGCAGTTTCATCCCGAGGCTTCTCCCGGTCCGGATGACTGCGAGTTTATATTTGATATGTTTGTGAGGGCATTGAAGTGACACGCAATGTCATCCCGAACTTGTTTCGAGATCTCAGGATAAAAATAAAGATGCTGAAACAAGTTCAGCATAAAAAAATATGATAAAAAAACGAAAACCAAAAAAAGTTTTAATTCTCGGCTCGGGTGCTTTACAGATAGGGCAGGCAGGAGAATTTGATTATTCCGGTTCACAGGCAATTAAAGCACTAAAGGAAGATGGAATCACTTCCGTGCTTGTCAATCCAAACATTGCAACAATTCAAACCTCAGAAAACTTCGCTGATAAAGTTTACTTCCTTCCAATTACTGCTGAGTTTGTTGAACGAGTGATCGAAAAAGAACAACCTGATAGTATACTTCTTCAATTTGGTGGTCAGACAGCATTAAATGTTGGAGTTCAGATATACGATAAAGGTATTCTTGAACAACATAATATCCAGGTACTTGGAACTCCCATTGAAGCAATTAAAGATACTGAAGATAGATTGTTGTTTGCAAACAAGTGTACAGAAATCGGGTTGAAAGTTGCGCGAAGTAAAACAGCAAAGAATATTGATGAAGCAATAAAAGTCGCAGAAGAAATTAGTTTCCCGGTTATGGTTAGAATCGCGTATGCACTTGGCGGACTTGGTTCTGGAATTGTTAACAATGAAAAAGAGTTAAAAGAAAAAGCTGAAAAAGCTTTCAGATATACAAATCAAATATTAATTGAAGAATCACTTTACGGCTGGAAAGAAGTTGAGTACGAAATTGTTCGTGATAAATATGATAACTGCATTACAACCTGTTCAATGGAAAATATTGATCCGATGGGAATACACACTGGTGACAGCGTAGTAATTGCACCAGTTCAAACTCTCTCGGCGCAGGAGAATTTCAAACTCCGTTCAATCGGAATAAAATTAATCAGACACATCGGTGTAATTGGGGAATGCAACATTCAATATGCACTCGATCCGAATTCTGATGACTATAGAATCATTGAAGTGAATGCACGCCTAAGCAGAAGTTCAGCTCTTGCATCTAAAGCTACAGGGTATCCACTTGCATTCATCGCAACAAAGCTGGCACTTGGTTACGCTCTTAATGAAGTTGAGAACAGCATCACTCAGGAAACTTCTGCGTGCTTTGAACCGGCACTTGATTATGTAGCACTAAAATTTCCAAGATGGGATTTGCAGAAATTTCAACAGGTTAGTACGCAGCTCGGTTCGGAAATGAAATCTGTCGGTGAAGTTATGTCGCTGGGCAGAAGTTTCGAAGAAGTTCTTCAAAAAGCTATTAGAATGCTCGATGTTGGATTGAAAGGTTTTGTCTGCAACGATCTTCATTTTGATGATCTCGATAAAGAATTATCCCAGCCAACGGATAAAAGAATTTTCGCGATTGCTGTTGCACTTCAAAATGGTTATACGGTCGAAAAGATTTATCAACTCACAAAGATAACTCCCTGGTTCCTTTACAAAATGAAAAACATTATCGATTCTGAAATGAAGTTGAAACAAAAATCATTTAATGATCTTGATTTCAGTTTAATTAAGAAAGCAAAGCAGAACGGTTTCTCAGATCTTCAAATTGCTGATTTAATTCAATCATCGGAAAATGAAGTTCGCATAAAAAGAAAATCGCTTGGGGTTCTTCCGGTTGTAAAACAGATTGATACGATGGCTGCAGAATATCCGGCACAAACAAATTATCTCTATTTAACTTATCACGGAAATGAACACGACATTTCTGTTAAAGAAAAAGGGCAAATAGCAGTAATCGGAAGTGGGGCGTACAGAATTGGCTCATCTGTTGAGTTTGACTGGTGCTGCGTAACTGCTGTAAATGGAATTAATAACAGCGGCTACAAATCGATAATGATTAATTGTAATCCTGAAACCGTCAGCACTGATTATGATATTTGTGATAAACTTTATTTTGAACAACTCACACTCGAAAGAGTTCTTGATATTTGTGATCTTGAAGAACCGGAAGGTGTAATCGTTTCAATGGGCGGTCAGGTGCCTAATAATCTTTCAATGAAATTACATAATGAGGGAGTGAAAATAATTGGGACATCACCGATCCAGATAGATAATGCGGAAAGCCGTCACAAGTTTTCTCAAATACTCGATAAGCTTGAAATCGATCAACCGGATTGGACTGAAGTTACAACTCTTGAGGAAGCAAAAAAATTTTCAGCGAATGTTGGATATCCTGTTTTAATAAGACCGAGTTATGTTTTAAGCGGCGCAGCGATGAGTATTGTTTTAACTGTAGATGAACTTGAAATGTATTTGAAAAAGGCAACTGATCTTAATAATGAACATCCCGTTGTCATAAGTAAGTTCATCACTGATGCACGTGAAATTGAAATTGATGCCGTTGCAGATCACGGGGAATTATTCTGTTACGCAATTGCAGAACACGTTGAAAATGCAGGTGTTCATTCTGGTGATGCGACAATTGTTCTTCCTCCACAAAGAACTTATCTTGAAACAATGCGAAGAGTAAAAAACATCACACGGAAAATTGCAAGCGAGTTTGAGATAACCGGACCTTTCAATATTCAGTTTATTGCAAAGGATAACGACGTAAAAGTGATTGAATGCAACCTGCGTGCATCAAGAAGTTTTCCATTCGTCTCGAAAACATTAAAAATTAATTTCATAGATATTGCAACAAAGTTGATGCTTGGTGAAAAAGTAGCGAGGATTGATAAATCATCATTCGATCTCGATTATGTTGGAGTGAAAGCGTCGCAGTTTTCTTTCACAAGATTGAAAGGTTCCGATCCAGTTACAGGAGTTGAAATGTCATCAACAGGTGAAGTTGCCTGTCTCGGAGATGATTTCAACGAAGCATTTCTTAAAAGTGTATTATCAACTGGTCAGAAAATTCCGGAGAAGGCAGCGTTACTTTCAACCGGAACACCAAAATATAAAGCTGAACTTCTCGAAGACATTATTTCATTAAAGGAAATGGGATTGAAATTCTACGGCACAAAAGGAACATCTGATTATTATAAGTTAAGCGGAATTGATGTTGAGATTCTCTATCGTCCTTTTGATGAAAAGGAACCATCAATATTGACTTATCTTGGAAATGGTGAGATTGATATGGTGATAAACATTCCAAAGTCTGCGGAAAAAGTTGAGCTTGATAGCGATTACATTATCAGAAGAAAAGCAGTTGATATGAACATTCCATTATTTACAAATGTGCAGGCAACAAAAAGATTTATTAAAGCTTTGCAGCAGTTCACAATAGAAACTTTACCAATAAAAAGCTGGGATGAATATCAGTAGTAAAATAAAAAACGGATAAGAATATTTTCCTATCCGCTCACCATAAAAAAATATGTTAAGAAAGTCTACATCCCATCAATAATTTTATTAAAAACTAAGCTCGGTCGCATAACCTCATTAGCTTTCTTATCATCAGGTAAATAATATCCGCCAACTTCCACAGCTTTTCCCTGGACAGAAATTAAATCGTTTGCAATTTTCTCTTCGTTTGTTGCAAGTTCTTTATACATTTTTGAGAAGCGTGCTTTCATTTCCATATCCTTTTCCTGTTCTGCTAACGCTTGCGCCCAGTACAAAGCGAGATAGAAGGAACCTCCTCGGTTATCAATTTCTCCGGCTTTTCGTGAAGGCATTCGTCCGTTCTCCAGATATTTTCCGATTGCAGCATCAAGTGTCTCGGCTAAAATTTTTGCTTTCTTGTTGCCGGATTTTTCAGCTATCATTTCAAGTGAGGGAACGAGAGCGCAGTATTCTCCGAGCGAATCCCATCTCAAATGATTTTCCTTTAACAACTGTTGAACGTGTTTCGGAGCTGAACCGCCCGCACCTGTTTCAAATAATCCGCCGCCTTTTAGCAAAGGAACAATTGAAAGCATTCTTGCACTCGTTCCGAGTTCGAGAATAGGGAAGAGGTCAGTTAAATAATCACGAAGAACATTTCCTGTAACTGAAATTGTATCCAATCCTTTTCTTGTTCTTTCCAGAGTATATTTCATCGCATCAACAGGTTTGAGAATTTTTATCTCGAGTCCTTTTGTATCAAGTTCAGGTAAATACTTTTTAACCTTTGCGATTATTTCTCGATCGTGTGCTCTGTTTTCATCAAGCCAGAAAATTGCAGGAGTATTGGAAGTTCTTGCCCTGTTTACAGCAAGTTTAACCCAGTCTCTGATGGCTTCATCTTTTGCCTGGCACATTCTGAAAATGTCACCTTTTTCAACTTGCTGCTCAAGTAAAGTCTTTCCCTCAGAATTTACAACATGGATAGTTCCGTTTCCTTTGGCTTCAAAAGTTTTATCGTGCGAGCCGTACTCTTCAGCTTTCTTTGCCATTAAACCAACATTGGAAACTGCTCCCATCGTTGCCGGATCGAATTGACCTTTAGCTTTTGCATCTTCAATAATTTCAGTGTAAATGGTTGCATAACAGCGGTCGGGAATCATTGCAATGCAGTCCTGGAGTTCATCTTTTAAGTTCCACATTTTTCCGCCGTCGCGAACAATATTCGGCATTGATGCATCAACTATCACATCATTCGGAACGTGAAGATTTGTTTTCCCGATTCTTGAATCAACTATTGCAAGCTGAGGTCTGGATTCATAAACTTTATTGATGTCCGCTTCAATTTCTTTGCGCTTTTCATCAGGAAGCTTTTTCAATTTTTCCAAAACATCCATAAGACCATAATTTACATTTGCACCGATTGATTTCAGTGTGTCAGTATGTTTATCAAGAGCATCTTTGTAATAAACAGAAACCGCGTGACCAAACATTATAGGGTCGGAAATTTTCATCATTGTTGCTTTAAGGTGAAGAGAAAGCAAAACACTATCTTTTTTCGCTGCTTCAATCTGTTCCGCATAAAATTTTCTTAATTCATTTACATTCATTACTGCCGTATCGATAACTTCATCTTTTTTTAGCATAAGATTTTCTTTTAGAGTTTCCTTCTTTCCGTCTTTGCCAACGTATTCAATTTTAACTACATCCTCTTTGTTAAGAGTAAGAGAGTTTTCAGAACCATAAAAATCTTTTTGATTCATATGAGCTACACAGGTTTTTGATCCAGACTGCGGCCAGGGTTTCATCATTTTGTGAGGATGCTTTTGTGCAAACTTTTTCACCGATGCTGCTGCTCGTCTGTCGGAATTCCCTTCTCTGATAACCGGATTTACTGCAGAACCGAGAACCTTAGAAAATCTTTCTTTTAATTTTTTCTCCTCATCATTTTTTGGTTCATCAGGATAATCTGGAATTTTATAACCCTTTGACTGCAATTCTTTTATCGCAGCATGAAGCTGTGGAATAGAAGCACTAACATTCGGAAGTTTGATTATATTAGCGTCAGGATGTTGAGTCAATTCACCAAGCTCACTTAAATAATCAGGAATTTTTTGTTCTTCGGTAAGATTCTCAGGAAAGTTCGCGATTATCCTTCCTGCTAATGAAATATCTGCTACATTAATTTCGATTCCGCTATTCATTAAAAAAAATTTTAAGATTGGTAATAAACTATAGGATGCTAAAGCCGGAGCCTCATCAATTTTTGTCCAGGTGATTTTGGTATTCATTTGTTTGCCCGCTTTTTATTCGGTTAGAGAAAAGTATTTAAAAATAATTTCAAAAATACTGAACGTACAGTAATTATTAAAGATATTTATTCTTCGGAAGGTATTAACCAGAAGGAAAACAGACGACAAAAGAAGAGTAACAATGAGTAAAAATCAGTACAGCTAATCATTGGTGACAGTTTGGAGTTGACGGTGTGAGATGAAGATAAGAATTATCAATAAGCTAATTGAAACTAAAGAGGCTGGAAGCGTTCCTAAGTCAAAGCCTCCCTTAGAAATTGGTTTTGTTAAAAAATCACCAAAAGTTGCACCAAAT
>JGI20214J51088_10002611_pt1 | contig 11947 bp, 1 predicted proteins | sample WetSurMetagenome_FD_51088 | JGI IMG/M metagenome (IMG submission 51088)
TTTCTATTTTGTTCAGTTGATTGGCAACATTATAGGTGTAGCGAATCGCGCCGTTGGCTGGATTGGTTCCGTTCGGCGTCATCTCCACAAGATTGCCATTGCCGTCATGTCGGTAATACCATGTGATCGTTTCGATATCGATTTTCGAGGTCTGCAAACGGCTCGTGATGTCGTAGGCATACGTGATGACGCGCGTGGAAGTGATTGACTCCTCGCTCCACGTCACGTTGTTGCCGGCATCGTAGTTGTAGCGGAAGCACGCGCCGCTACTGTAGAAGGCATCTGTCAGGCGACTCAATGGATCGTAGGTGTAAGTGATGATCTCCGTCGAGCCAAAGGCCGGCAGACCGCCTGGGCAACTGGCTGGCGGTGACAGCGGCGACAAGAAGGTCGTTGCCAGTGCATTGGGGAAGACGCTGCTGCTGGCTGAACTTTGAGGTGGGCTGCTCAACAAAGACGAAGTTCCAGGTACACTGACCGGTGTAGGCAAGGGCGAGTCCAGGGTGCCCAGCGCTGTATCTTCCGGCAAGGGCAAAGGTGAGACAAACGTCGAATCATCTCCACCGAACAGCGCGCTTTGACCCTCGACCGTTCCACTGTAGTTGTTGGTGATCAGCGGCAGGTAATCCACAAAGGACAGATCGCTCACATACTCTTCGGCTTTGATGCGCTGCCCCAAGGCATCCAACGTGTAAGTGTAAGCCCCCAAGGTCCAACCCGCGTTGCGTGTCGTTAGCCCCGTCAAGCGATTGGCGTCATCATAGCGATAAGTCGTCACAATCTGATTCGGCAATTCCTGCGTGATCACGCGTCCCACCCGATCGTAGGTGTAGGTGATGACACGCCCGCTCCAATCGCGCACGCCCGTCAGCCAGTTGTTGGCGTTGTAAGTGTAGGTCACCACTTTGCCGTCAGGATAATGCAACTCCCTGATGCTGCCATCCGCATAATAGACATTGCCGACAGTCTGGCTCAATGCATCGGTGTGACTGGTGAGTCGATTGAGTGCATCATACCGGAACGTCGTCACCCCGATGGCATCCGTCATCACCGTTCGATTGCCCACGGCATCGTAACCGTAACGGATGGTGTCGGTCGGATAAAAGACCGCCGTAAGGCGATTGGCCTTGTCGAACTCGAAGCGCGTCACCAGCCGATTGGCATCGGTGATCACAGCGCGATTGCCGAGGGCATCGTACTGATAATCCCAGGTGCGGCCCAGTCCATCCGATTGAGCGATCACTCGACTCAGCGTGTCGTAGGTGTACACCGTCGTCGCCGTCAGCGGACTCGTCATCGAGATCACATTGCCCGCTTTGTCGTAGCGGTAGCGCGTGACCAGGTTGTAGGTGTCCGGATCGAGGCCCAGCGTGGTGGTGTAACTCTGGGTCATCACCAGCACATGTCCGGCAATATCGAATTCGTAATGCGTGACGATGTCCTTTGCATCCGTAATGGCCACACGATTCCCGATGCGGTCGTATTCGTAGCGTGTCGTGCCCGACATCGCGTCCGTCTGCGCGATCAGTTGTCCGCGCAGGTTATAAGTGTACACCGTGCTATGTCCCAGGGCGTCGGTGACCCTGGTCAGGTTTCCGGCTGGATCGTAGGTGTTGACCACCCAGCCGGTGTAGGGGAACGTCGTCGTGATCAGGCGATTCAACTTGTCATACTCGTAGCGGGTGGCGCGGGTGAGAACATCGGTGACGAGGACGCGATTGCCAACCGCATCATACTGGGTCAAGGTCGTGCCGCTCAGGGCGTTCGTCGTCGAGATGAGCCGATTCAGTTCATCATAGCGGAACCAGGCGGGATGGTTGGCCGGATCGAGCGACTTGACGGCATTGCCTGCCGCGTCGTACGTCGTGACCGTCACTAGGTCGAGATCCGGCTGAGCATCGCTGTAGGCGCCATTGTCGTAGTTTCGTGTTACGGTAATCGGACGATTGAGCGTGTCATATTGCGTGCGCGTAACCCGATCGAGTGCACCGCTCGCTGACATCTCGATCTGCTCAACGACATTGCCGGCTGGATCGTAGTGTGTAACGTGGGCAATGTCTTCGTCGGGAAAGCGAGGATCGTACTCCCCGTTCTTATAGTTGGTCGTTACCGTAATTGGTCGGTTGAGATTATCGAACTCCGTCTTCGTCACCAAGCTGCGCGTGTCAGTCACCAGAATGCGATTGCCGACCGCATCGTAGCCGTAGTGCGTCGTCAAGTTATATAGATTCGGATCGAAGTCCGACGTGTCGGTAAAATTTGCTTTGGTCGAGATCAACTGTCCCGCGTCGTTATACAAGTTGTGCGTCACACGCTTGATTGTATCTGTGATGGCGATCTGGCGTCCTGCGCCGTCATACTCGTACAGCGTCGTCAGGTTATACAAGCGAGGATCGGCATTCGCGTCGGGATTGAAGTTGACGGTTGTGCTGATGAGATTTCCGGCCCCATCGTAGCGATTGAGCGTCGTGCGCTCGTAGGCGGGCTGACCGACGTAGATCGTCGTCGAGATCAAACGCCCGATCGAATCGAAACCATAGCGTGTGACGTTCGTGAGTGCGACGGTCATCACGTCGCGCTGGCCGAATTGATCGTAATGATATTCGGTCAAGCGACCGCCGGGGGCCAGTTCGGCGGCCAATAGGTTGCGCCCATCGCCGGTTGGGGTGTAAATCCACGTGTTCGTCAGTGCATCGGTCTTGCGCGTCAGGAACGATCCTGTGTAGGTGAAGACCGTGGCATAGCCACGCGCATCGATCGTGCGCGTGAGGTTATTCTGCGCGTCGAACTTCTGCGTGATGCTGACGCCCGGCGCGTAGGTGACCTTCTCCAGGTTGTGCCCGTTAGGACTCCACTTCATCTGAGTGGCATTACCGTTGGCATCGGCAATTGTCGTTGGCCGGAAGTTCAGATCGTAACTGCGCGTAATGGGCTGGCTGTTGGCGTCAAGGCCGCCAGTCCATGTACCACGCACATACGTGTCGGTCGAGGTAATCCCGCGCGCATTGGTCAGGACCGTCTTGTCATCGGTGCCGAAATCCAAGCGAACAGTACGCGTGCCCAAGCCATCATACTGTTCGATCGCACGACCCTGTGCATCGTATTCGGTCCTGATCACCGTACGTTGATCGGGGTCGATCACCTTCCATAGTAGATGCGAGCCGGTATAGACATACGTCCACGTCAAACCGCGGGTGTCGATCAGATTCACTAGATCGCCGTTGCTGTACGTGAACGTAATCGTACGTCCACTGTTGTCGAAGACTGTCTTCATCTGGCCCTGATCGTAGGTAAACTTCAGCCAACGCCCGGTTTCCACGTCGGTGACCTGTGTCAACGCGGAGGGCAATGTGTAGCTGTAGGTCGTGAGATGATTGAGCGCATCGCGCTTGCTCAACAGCGTGCCACTCAGATTGAAGGTATATGTGGTCTGGTTCTTATCGACCAGCGTGTACGTCACGACGCTGCCGGCTATGTTGCGGGTCAAGGCCGCGGTCACGCCTAAGTCGGGCGCATAGGTGCCCGTGGTGGTATCGCTGAGCACACGGAAAAATTGCAACTGCGAGCCGTTCGAGGTTTGCAGCGCCACGGTGAGCGGATGAGTCAGCGTGATCGGCGCGAGCAAGTGAGTATCAGAATTGCTGACCCAGCCATAGCCCAGAGTGGAGGAAATAGCGTTTCCTGCCGAAGCGTAACTGCGTTGGAAGGATAGGTTGCCGCCTAACGAGGCCACTGATAGGTCCGTGACCTGATAGCTCAAGTTACCGCTGCTGGTATCGATCGGATCGTTAGCCCAGTGAGTGGCATCGCAGCCCAGAGCGCAATCACCCAACTTGCCACGCTTGGCCAGATCGCGCAGATGAGCGACTTGGGAGGGGACAAGGATGAAGACGTTGCCATAAACGCCTGAGCGTCCCACCCATCGAGAGAAGGTAGTGTACCAGTTCCCTGTTTTGTTGATCCAAGTTCCTGGAAAGCCGGCCTGACTTGAGGATTGAAGTATAAGATCGCTGGCGTTAGCACCCGACCCGCCACGAGCCCAGGCCAATCGGGTGGGATTATCCAGCCAAGACACCACGCCGGATGGAGTACTGGTGAAGATGTTCTGTGTCATAGTGACAAAATGGGAACCGCCATCAAGTGAGTAGTGAAGCGCATTAGTGGTGGCAATGTAATACACCAGCTGACTCGTTTGCGGAATTCCACCAAGTCCATAGGGCTGATTTGGACTGGGTGGAACTGCTCCAGCAGCCCAAGCCCAAGTTTTGCCTGCATCTAACGACTTACCAACTGAAATACCAACAGTGGCGAACAATGCGCCTTGCGAGTAGTACAGTGAATAGGGGTTGACCTGGGGCGATACCAGTTTTTTACTCCAGGCAATTTCCCAGCTTTGCCCATAATTCTTCGAATACAAAATATAATTTGTCTGGCCGGTCCCGACACCATCCGTAGCTCCTACCCAGACTTGACCGCTTCCATCTTGGCTCATCGCTAAACTGATAGAACTGATTCCACCTTGATAAACCCCCAACCCTGTCGGAAGTGGTTTCCAAGACCAGGAAAGTCCATCATTGACTGTCCAACCAATCCAAGTGCTTTTATTCGTTTCGGCCTCGGAAGCCAAGAGTACTAAAAAGTATCCAGGGCGACTCGCGTCACTGACGATACGACCTACCCCACGCGTCTTCGAAGGAAAAGGCCCGCCGAGTTCTGAAAATATGTCGTTCATTGACCGTTTCTGTGTCCAACAAGGTGGATCGTCATTTAGGTTAGTGGTGCGCCATATGCCTGTATCCCCTACTGCCCAAGCGACATGATAGGGATCGTTGGGATCGAGCACTAGGTCAAGGATCTCAGTAATCACTAACGTGCAATTGAGTGTTCCCGTAACTGGCGTCCAAGTTGGCCCATTCGGACTAATCGACGAGAAATCTCGTGTGCGTCCAATCTGTTTGCTGTTCCCCAAGTAGACAATATCTTCACCATTCGTAATCGTCTGGCTCGCTGCAATCCCTGATACGCCTGTGGTATTAGTCGGCGAGGAAGCCACGATCACATGAGTGTCGGTCTTGTAAAGCACAGGCAAATAAGGTTCCTTACCTAACTCAGGTTCGCTCTCTGATCCCAGCAGAGAATGATCGGCTCCGAATCCATCAACGCGAGGTGCAGTATCTACAGCGTGCGGCGATGAAGGAGAACTTGCTTCGGCCTTGACAGATGGTACAAGCGGAGCAAACGTTTGGATCAAGAGGGCAAAGATCAGAATGGACGTTAAGCGGCGAGAAGTGTACACAATCATTCTCCGAAGTTAAAAGATAACAACGCAAAAACCGCTAGCGAGCACTCACCAGCGGCGGAGAATGTGATACACTATCTCTCGCCGACGCGGTAAGCGCGCGTTGGTCACCATGCCCGGACGGTCGCACGTCGCGGGCTTTTCTTTTGTTAGACAACAACAAGAGCCGGACGGGGTGTTCACCCGTTCGGCTCCTCATTTGGCTACACGGATTATACTACGAATTCATTACTATTTCTTCGCCCCAATTGAGAACCGGGCAGGCAATCAATCAGCGGCGCTGTTTGCTTCGAACTTTCAAATCCAGATACAATCGCCACAATACTTGTCAACCGATACAACGGATTGTAGGTATAACTGATGACGCGCGTGCCTTGCGGCGCAGCGGGATACACATAGCCCGGCTGAGGCGATGGCGATCGTGGCGACAAGAACGGCATTGACGCTGGAGCGGCTCCGCTCGTTTTCGTGAGGCCAACTGTGATCAGTGCGCCAGCCAACACGGCCAGCGGTAGCGCCCACTTCCGTCCTTTCTCGCGCCGTCCGACGAGCGCAACGACCACCACGGTGGGGGCCATCACCAACAGCGTCAGATCGGCGATCGGGCGTGTGAACGATGACCATCAGCGCGGAGGCCGTATGCGCCCGACGAAGCGGCGGCCATCTGGCAGCAAGTGACAGCCTGTGATTCGGAGTTGGGCCAAGCGTTGCGCTTCATCTTGTCGAGCGGCGCCCGCATTGATGAGGTGCTGCATCTGCGCGCCGATAAGATATCGCTCCCTGAGAAAAAGGTAGAGTTGCTTGGCAAGGGCGGCAAGACCAGGAACATTCGGGTGCTGAATTCGGCAGCACTGACGGAGTTGGATTTATCACAGCCCTTTGTTTACTTGCCCGAGCAAAAGGCCCGTCAGTGGAAAGACCGGCTGGAACGGTATGTGCGCCAAGCCTGCGATCAGTTGGATATTCAACGACGCGGGGTACATGGCTTTCGTGGTACAGCGGCCTGCAAGTTTGTAGACCTCAAACGCGCGCTGGGCTATACCGACGCCGAGGTGCGCAGAGAACTGGCGATGTGGCTGGGGCACAATCCACAGCGGACGGAGGTGACCTACGCGTACGTACCGAAATCCAGAACCAGGTGATGTCCCTGCCGAGTCGCGAAGTGCACGGACGGTTGGAAGACTTGGCCGATCAATCCATGGATGATCATCAACGACGGCCATATTCACCTAAAAATGAAGCAGTCATTGTAGAACGTTTTTTGCGCAGCACGAGCGCGCAGCCAGATGATTGGGCTGCGCGCTCCTGGTCCATCAGCGCTATCGATCTACACTTCTGCTGCTACTGGCAGGTTGCCAGGCCGCGATAGATCGCCGTGATGCGATCCTGACCTGGCAACTGGTAATCTGTGATCTGGAGGCGGGCAAAACCGACAACTTGATAACGCGTGTTGCTACCTTGCCCGGTGGCTGTGTCCCAAATAGGAACGGTGATCGTCAACGCTTTGAGCGCGTCCAAGGCATCGCGCACGCCCTTGGAGTTGGCGACACCCGGACGGCCAAACACCCAGTCATTGATCGACACTGTATGGTCACTCGAGTTGTTGGGATTGAGGTAGGTGGCGCTATCGCCGGGCGGCGTCAGGCTCTTCACCAGCACCGGCTCGCCATTCGCGCCCGTCCAACTCAGCCAGCCGAAGTTGCCCGGTTCTGCGCCGTTGTAAATATCCGGCAGCGTCTGGCCGACAGTCGCCGAGAGCACGATGTTCACATGCAGTGCGATCGGATACAAAGCACAAGCGGTGGGCTGGGTCGCCACGATCACGCGGAGTGTATCGCTCCCCACGCCTCCGTCGTCATCTGTTACCGTCAAGGTGACGGTGTAGACGCCGCTGCGGGTGTAGATATGCGAGGCCGTCAACGCGCCGCTGGCCGTGAGGCCATCGCCAAAGTTCCAATGGTATGTGTGTGTGTCCAGCACGCCCGGATCAGTGAATGAACCATTGAAACTGACCGGCGCACTTTCTACTGTGGCTTGATCAGGCCCGGCGTTGACTGTGGGTGCCACGTTACTGACCGTCACGACGAGAGTATCACTGCTGACCCGACCCTCGTCGTCGGTCACATTCAACGTCACCGTATACACGCCGTTATCCGCATAGGTGTGCGTGGGCGTTAACGTTCCGTTCGCAGTGGCGCCGTCACCAAAGTTCCAGGCAAAGGTGTAGCCGCTCAACGAACCGGTACCGCTGACAGCGCCGGTGAAGTTCACGGCTTCACCCTCGGCAGCACTTTGGTCTGAACCCGCATTGACCGTGGGGACGATGGCCTGCACCGTGATCACGAGCGAGTCACTGCCCACGCCGCCATCATCATCGGTGATCGTGAGCGTTGCCGTGTAGACACCGCTGTGGGCATAGACATGCGTAGGGGCTAACGTGCCCTGGCCTGTTGTGCCATCGCCGAAGTTCCAAGCGATAGTGTGCGTGTCGGCTTTGCCTGGATCGGTGAACAGGCCGTTGAAGTACGCAACGTGACCGCGTGCAACCGTTTGATCCGGCCCGGCGTCCACGGTTGGTGGAGCATTATTCACGGTAACAAGCACAGTGCTCATTCCACTCCCCCCATCCTTGTCAGTGATGGTCAGAGTTGTGGTGTACACACCGTTATCCGCATAGACATGTGTGGGCGTCAGCACACCGCTNGTCGTCGCTCNATCGCCAAAGGTCCATTGAATCGTGTGGGTATCGATCGCGCCGAGATCTGTAAAGGTACCGCTGAACAGCACAGCGTCACCTTCCAGAACTGTTTGATTCACGCCCGCATTGACCTGCGGTGGAGCATTGTTCACCGTCACGTGCAACGTGTCTTGCCCTACACCACCGGCACTATCCGTCACCGCGAGGGTGACGAGATATATGCCGTTATCCGCATACAGATGCGTGGGGGTCAACGTACCGGTCAGAGTGATGCCATCGCCGAAGTCCCATTCAATGCTGTGAGTATCTAAGTTATCTGGATCAATGAAGGACCCGGCCAAACTCAGCCATTCGCCCTCGGTGATCGTTCGATCCGGCCCGACTTCGACAACGGGCGACTGATTAGGCGGCGTTCCGACTGACTCAACAACAATGTAGCTCGGGTGGACCTTAGTATAAATGTCCGACCCGGTGGTGACAGTAAGCGCAACGGTATATGCCCCAGCTTGCGAGTAGTGATGGACGGGATTCTGTTCAGAACTGGTTGTCCCGTCGCCAAAGTCCCAAGACCATGTTTCAATTCCTCCGAATGGGGTAGACAGGTCATTAAAAGTAACCGTGAGAGGTGCTGACCCACTCAAGGGAGAAGCAATGAAATTGGCCGAGTCACGCACACGAACCGTTGTCAGGGCCGCGTGCTCTTCTTCACCTGCCTGGGCCACAGCGCGCAGCCCATACTGCCCGCCCAACGCACTGCCGATATTCCAGGGGACCGTCACACTCACGGTTGCCCCGGCTGGGACAAACAGAGGTTGGACATCATCGAAGACCGGCAAAGCGGATTCGTACTCTGCGGTAGTTGTCAAGGTCAACGATAGATCTTGATCGGGGCGCAGATTAATGGCCTGGACCATGATCGCGACTGTCTGGCCGGGATCATAGAGCGCCTGTTCAGCGGTCACCTGCACAGCAAAGCCAGGCACCTCACCTTCGCCGCTGGCACGGTTATTGTCTTCATAAAACTCTGCCACTTGATTTTGGGCATCCACCACAGCAACGACAGTGTGGGGTCCGCCTCGGTGGCGTAAATCCCAAGTGGCCTGCAACCAAGCGCCCTCACCTGCCTTGAGTGCCGGCGTTGTGACTTGATCGATCAGCTGACCGCCTGCCGCGGGATCACCATCCCACAGCTGCACTACGCTGGCAGGTGCATCTTCACCTCCAATATTCCGCACAAAGACGCCGAGCGTGCCTGTCACACCCGAGGTCGCTACATCCAATCTGGGTTGGCTGATCGTGAGATCGGCTGCCTCAGTGCCATAGGCAAAGCGCAACGAGGTTGTCGTGGTTAAACCATTCGCTTCTAGCTTGACAGATAGATCGTGCCAGCCGGGTTGCATCGAATCCGGCAATGTCCTATTGATCTGCTGGACACCACTCGCCAGTGTCAGGCTTTCATCTTGCGTTGAGACGCCGTCTAGCTCGATCGAAAGATGCGCCTCAGTCAGTGCATTCGCGTTAAGGGTCGTTTCGACCACGACAGGATCAGTCGTATAGGCATACTCTTCATGGACCAGGTGCGCACTTAACAGAGTTAGGCCACCCAGATCGATTGGAACGTTGCCCATGGCATAGACGAGATCAGGATGGGCTGAGTTAACTAGACGGTAAACAACATCATGCGTGCCCAGGCTCAGATCCGCCAGCGGAACTGACTGTAAAACTTCATTGTCTGGAACAGCCGCCAAATTAACAGGTTGTTCAGTGCTAGAGTGAGGCTGACCGTCGCCGGCATTGATCCACGTTTGTAGCACAGCGTTGAGTGGCGCGCTCGAAGCGATTTGCATTTGAAGCGTGGCCCATTGGGACTGTGTTTCGATCGGCGAGAGTGTCACCCGCGCATCGGTCACTTGAATCTGCACAGCATCGACGTCAAACGATCGGATGAGCGTTCGCCCTTCCAGCGGGCAGTTGCAACTTGACAGGGTGTAACGGACGGCATAAGTCCCTCTTGCCATGGACGACGGCAAGGTGAAACTNAACCCAGAAGCCGGAAGTTGGACATTATCCGTGTAGCCCGGCGCTTCAATCGCGAGNTGCCCGGCCACGGTTGAAATGACCGTCACTTCGACCGGCTCGCCGGGTTGATAGACTTGCTTATCCGTCAGCAGCATCAGCGAAGGATCATATTCAACCAAATACAACGTGTTGAGATGTACCGCCCGATCAGTGTCTTGCTGATAGATGCCATAGAATACTTTGGCATCACCGTCGAAGCGAACAGGAATCTCAAAAGTTGCGATGGCTGTCGCGCCAGAGAAATTCAATGGCTGGGTGATGACTGTGCCGTTGAAGCGCACCAAGGCATACAGCGCCGGTATGACTGAATCGTTGCGATTCGTTACGGAGATGGTCACGGCGGCGACTGCGCCGGCCTCATAGTAAAGGGCATTCGTCGTTGCCTCGACGGCCACATCCGTGCCGATCAAATTGAACGGCAGATTTCCGGTCACAGGCTGAAGCGCGGCGGACTTATTCGTCAGAACATAGGTTGCGATTTGCGGACCCGTGGTCAGATCACCCGGTACGAAAAAGTCGAAATCGATACTCTGCTGCTCACCAGCTTCAAGCCAGATGGATTGGCGGTCATTCACCAAGTCTGTCGTAGCGAGCGCCAGTTCGACCAGACCAGCCTGATCGCCTTGATTCTCAACAACGAACGAGAGACTTTGCATTTGCCCGGTCGTTAGCGCTGCGTTGTCAGGTGTCGAAACAAGCACGATGTTCGGCCCGCCGACAGTGACAGGAGTTGATGCGGTGGAAAGTGCTTGACCAGCATGGGTGTAGAACGTCGTGGTAATGACTTGTGACCCCTGAAGGGCATTGGCTAGATCGAGGCTAAACGGATAGACAAACACGGCACCCGGTTCAACCGTCACGGTTACCACCTCAGTACCAAGGTCGCCATGCAGGACGAGGGCTCCGTCTACGGTGTTGACACCGGCATTGGTCAGCGTGGCTGTGGCGGTCAACAGCGCGCCGGTATGTTCTCCTGTCTCCAGTGAGAGATCGACTAGATTGGACGGCCCAACCTGGAACGCGACTGACTGCGGCTCGGCCTGATAGGGAGTCTGATAAGTTAAGGTGTAATCGCCTACAGGCAGATTATCAAACACCAGTGAGCCGGTAATCGTGGCTCCTTCCGGTGCGAAGACCGGCAATCCCTGGGACTGAACCATCGTTGAAGCATCTGTTAAGGTCATCACCGTGTTGAATTCAGCAGCCCGTAGACCAACGTTGAGGAATTGATAGGGCAGTTCCACACGACCCGCCGGATATACCGCCTGCGGTGTGAAGGCTACCATGACATTCTCGCCGAAACTGACATACTGATCGAACGCTTGATTCACATCGCCGCTCAGTACAATGGTATAAGTCGTGTCGTGCTCGATTTGCGCCTGGAACTGGACCACCTTGACCTGACCGGCAGGCACACGGACAGCCTCACTGTGATCGCGCAGCGTAACGTCAAGCTGAGCTTCGACCAAGCCGGTGTTATTCAGAACGACGGAAATCGTGAACGGCTCACGTCCCACGATCGGCGGTGCCTGAATTTCCGCAGACGCCACAGGCTGGGCAACGCGCACGACCTCTTGGACGGTGACCACCTGATCGCCATCCACGCTTGCGCTCTGCGCCTCCAACAAACTTAATCCTGCCGTGGAGGGCGCAGTTACGATCGCGTTGAAAGGATAGGCTTCACCCGGCTCAACCATGAATGGACCAACGACTTGAACTTCGATGCCATCTTGATAAAGCGACAACGTGCGTTCGGTAGAATCTGTGCCGAAGTTCCGAACGACACCTGACACCGCGATGGACTGACTGGGTCGCGCCACCAACGGATCAGCGTTTAGGGTCACGGCAATAGGATCGGTCGCTGTGGCTTG
>JGI20214J51088_10002612_pt1 | contig 11946 bp, 8 predicted proteins | sample WetSurMetagenome_FD_51088 | JGI IMG/M metagenome (IMG submission 51088)
AGGCAAACTTCCCTGCTATCAATTCCATTTGCAACATTAAGCAAATATGTACTATGCATTCCTATTTCATTTTCATAAAATGATTTTTCGTATTTCAATAAATCTCCAATTAATTTTATTCCATATTTGTTCAACCTCTTCAATGTAGCTTTTCCGACACCGGGAATTCTCTCAACCGGAAGTGAATGTAANANTTCCTTCTCCTTCCCAAACGCTAAGATTGTAATACCNTCGGGTTTATTAATCTTCGATGCAATTTTCGAACATACTTTGTTTGAGGATATTCCTATCGAGCAAGTAATACCCAAAGTATTTTTAATTTCATCCTTTAAATCAGATGCAAGTTTTTTATAATCACCTTTATACGGGAATAAGACTTCCGAAAGATCGAGGTAGGCTTCATCTATGCTCATTGGTTCAACAAGAGGAGTGTATTTATTAAAAATAACTCTGACCCTTTTCGAGAAATCCGAATAAAGTCCACGAGTACTCCTGATGAAATTTCCATCCGGAGCAAGTTTTATAGCCATTGCAAGCGGCATTGCNGTCCTGATTCCCATTTGNCGGGCAAGATAATTNGGACAGGATACTATACTCCTTGTATCTTTNCTGGTGCCGCCGACTATCAACGGTTTCCCCTTAAGCAAAGGATTAACTGCTTCTTCGCANGAAGCAAAAAAAGCATCCATATCAACGTGAAATATTATTTTTTGTTTCATAGACTATATTAAAATAATCATTCTCATTAAGATTTAAAATTTTAAAATTTAAATATAAAATATAATTTAAAATTTGAAATTGTTCTTCTAACCTTTCACTTTTGACTTTTCACTTTTTATTTTACTTTTGACCTTTGATTTTTAACTTTTGACTTTTTATTCACTGTATTTTGATTTTAATGATTAGTAATTTAATGAAAATTAATATTGAAACTAAATATAAAATCACATTTATGAAAAGAATAATATTACCATTAGTTTGTTTGTTTTTTTTGACATCTTATACATTCTCTCAGGATGAATTAGGCACGTTGATTCAAAAAGTCGGTAAGGATTATACACAAAAATATCTTGAGCCATTGACTACGGGTTTAGGAACGAATTTAAATTCAGGATTTATCGGCGGATACAATGCATCAGATTATCACAAAATTCCTATCTGGCCACATTTTTATGCAGGAGTTAAATTTTGCGGTGTAGTAATGCAGGATGCTGATAAAATGTTCGATCTTAACTTTGAATCTAATCTGAATTACGGTGGTGTACCTGTACCTGTAGTATGGACAGTTAAAAATGCACCTACAATCTTCGGGAGCACAACACCGGCTATTGCAACAGGCAGAACTCCATACGGAGACACTACTATCACATTGATTGGAGGCTTAGAAGATACAAAATTTGTTCCTTTGTTCATTCCTCAAATCGGAATCGGTACAATTCTTGGTACAGATGTAGTTTTCAGAACTCTGCCCGGAATTAATTATGGTAATTACGGTACATTTAAATTATTCGGTGCTGCACTCAGGCATAACATAGGTGCTTATGCAAAAATGCCTTTTGATATAGCTGTACAGGGAGGATATCAAAGTTTTGGAATAAAAGATAAATACGATAATAAATTCATCGATGCAAGCTCAATGTTCGTAAACATCCAGTTTAGTAAGACAATTGCTATTGTTAATCTTTATGCGGCAGCACAGTATGAAAATTACAGCGTAGATGTTAATTATAAATACGGTAATACAAACATAAGTTATAATCAAAAAGGTGATAATAATTTCAGAGGAATTCTGGGAGCTACTTTATCTCTTGTTTTGGTTAAAGTTAATGTTGACTTAAACTACGGTTCAAAATTCGCATTCACGGCCGGATTGGGAGTAGGACTGTGAAAATCAAATATTAAATATCAAAAAGAAAAAAGTAAAAAATAACAGAACAGATAAACATTAAGGTTTATCACAAATAAGATAATGAGTGAAGATTTTTCAAATAATATATTCGGTCCGCCAAAAGAGGAACTTCAAAGATACTGGGTATCCAACAGGGAACACTTTGATTCACTTGCAAAATATTATAAAGAAAAAGACCGCAAGTATTATGATGAATTTATAGCACCGTTTTATTCAAATCAACCCGTAACAAGTATAGTAAAAACAAATAAAAGAGCTTCTTTGATTGTTATAATTAGTGCAGTTATGGTTGTTGTGATAGCAGGTGCCGGTATTCTTGTTTTCTTTATGCTCAGTAATCAGGTTAATAAAGTTGAACAAAATGTAATAAAAGTTGAATCTAATGATTCGGTAGATGTGAAAAATAACGAGAATGATAAAGTTTATGATTATGATTCTCATTACATCCAGGGTTTAATGTGTCTGAGCAAAAAGGAATATGATGAAGCTGAATTTCATTTGAAACTAGTTCCAAAGGATGACCCCGATTATAAAAGTGCACAGCAAGTCCTGGAATCTATTAAGTACCTGAAGAAGTATGATAAAAAGTAAAAGAGAGTTAAAAAGTTTAAAGGTTTAAAGGTTTAAAAGTTAAATGTGAAACATTAAAAAAGTTGATTCATCCGATGACTGCTCTTTGTCATCGGATGAATTTTTTTATATAGTTATAATCTTTAAAAACAATTCTTACTTAACCGCATTCACATCAACCGTCAATTCAGTTAATCTTGTATCAATTTCCGTTGATAATGTTTCCTGATACCTGCCGCCGAGATACTTTGCGAGGAATCGGTCAATTTTCGCAATCATAGCCATTCTATTGAGTTTTCCTGCATANCCGTGACCTTCATCTTTTGCCAGCAGATATTCAATCGTCCGTTTTAAATCTCTTAGCGAAACCACAATCTGATCGGATTCTGCCTGTTTAACTCTCGGGTCATTTGCACCCTGTATTACGAGCAACGGTACAATAATATTCTTTGACGAAAATAATGGTGATTCACTTTTCATACGCTCGACATCTTCAGGATTATTAACATCACCCAGACGTATATCGAAAATCTTTTTCATTACAGCCCAATAAGGCGGAATAGAATTCAAAAGAGTTATTAAATTCGAAGGTCCTACAATCGAAACCCCTGCAGCATAAAGTTCGGGTGTAAACGCAAGACCTGCAAGTGTAGCGTAACCACCGTATGAGCCGCCCATTATTGCAACACGCTTTGGGTCAGCAATCCCCTGCTCTATCAGGTACTTCACGCCGTCGCTCAAATCGTGCTGCATAAATCCTGTTCCCCATTCTTTGTTACCTGCATTAAGGAATTTCTTACCATATCCTGTCGAACCTCTGAAATTCGGCATCAGTACTGCGTATCCGCGGTTTGCAAGAAACTGTGCAAACGGATTATACCCCCAGTTATCCCTTGCCCAGGGTCCGCCGTGCGGGAAAATTATAACGGGAAGATTTTTTCCTTCCAGTCCTTTTGGAATTGTAAGATAAGACGGAATTTTTTTATTATCACGTGAATCATATTTTACAGGATACATTGGTGATAGATATTCCGTAGGAATTTTTGGATTTGCTTTATAAAGAAGTTTCGCTTCACCTGTTGCTTTATCGAATAAATAAACAGAACCCGGGTCAACGTCTCTTGTTACTCCTACAATCATTTTTTGTTCATCTTCAGTAATCGAACGGAAATAGACCTCACCATCAGGAAGAATAGATTTAATTTTGTTATATGTCTTTTCCCATTCTGTATCTTTAAAATAATAACGGACTCTGTCTGCAACATAATAAGTAGCAATGAGTTTTTCTGTTTTATCAGAGAAAAATGTTCCGCCGAAATCAACTTCATTCTCAGGGTCGGATTCTATAATTGTTTGTTTTCCACTTGCAAGGTCAATCAGAATTAACCGGCTTAAATCAACATCATCGCCTTTATCAGAGCTGATATATATTTTCGTATTTGTTTCATCGAATCCTTCAAAGCCAACAGATTCCAATTCGTTTACAGAATATATCGGAATGAATTTATTATCCTGTACACTTAGAAGTTCGGTTCCGCCTGTTTCAGTTTGTTTTAAAGCAAATTTAACGACACCGTTTTTATCTGCATACCACGCTGCGATGTTAGCATCATTCTTAACGAGCAATTTTCTTTCTCCTGTTTCGAGATTCAAACTATAAACATCATGAAGTGCAGGGTCTCTGTCATTAATCGCAAGAATAATTTCATTATGATTGCTCTTAGGTAATCCGATAATCTCCACACGAACATTTGGCATCGGTGTAAAATCTTTCGCTTTCGGAACGCCCGTCTCAGATTCAGGACTATCTTTCGGATTAACGCCATACAGCCGGTAATTTTCATCACCGCCATTATCCTGTACAAAAAGAATAAACTTGCTATCCCTGCTCCAGAAATAACCGGTTACAGGTCGCTTTTTATCTGCTGTCAGTGGTTTTGCATACTCGAACGGCTCATCAATTCCCTTAACCCAGATATTCATAATACCGTTATATGGTTTGCGAAAAGAAATATAATTCCCATCGGGAGAAATCTGTGCACCTGAAAATTCAGGGTCACCGAAGAAAACTTCAATATCAATTATAGGCGGTAAATCATTTTGTATTTTCATATTAGTGTTTTTCTGTGCAAAAAGATTTGATGAAAATAAAAGAATTAAGATTAATAATAAATTTAATTTTTTCATATTTTTATATTTAAATTCAAAACTATATATTTTTCAAAATATATAAAATTTTATTGATTTTTGATTCTTATTTTTCTTCCAAAAAAGTCAGGAATATTTCTGAATAATAAGTCTAATCATTTTAATCCTGGTTCAGATAATTTTTTTCTTTGCGTTATTTTTCCATAAATCAAAAGTGCTATTCCTGCTGTTAAACCGATTACTGCAAAATAATACCAGATGTAATTTGCATTATCATAAGCATGGAGCATTTGTTCAGGTGAAAGTGTTTTCGGGTCTGGACAATATGCTGTCAGGAGATAACCAGATAATCCGAATCCTAAAAAACTCGCAAAGAAATTATAAAGATGGCTGAATCCAAGATATAATCCTTCCTCTCCTTTCGGTGCCTGAAGTGAAAAGAATTCAAGATATCGCGGTGATATAAAACATTCTGCGAGTCCCTGTATTACAATCCCTGAAATCATCATTATCGTTATGGGACTTGCTGCGATTAATCCGAGAAAGTGAATTGATTTCCCAAATATTGATTCAAGCAATGGACTCGAAGCCATTGTGAATGCAGAAAGAGGCATTAAAAACATTCCGAACGTCATTGATGTTAATGCTTTTCTTTTTTTCATCAGATTAGTAATTAGAACAACGCAAATCACAACAACAAATGGATTTACATTTGCTATCCATTCAGGGGCAGCCCCTTCTCCAACAGTTCTTATTACATATTTCGGCATTGTTGCATAAAGCTGTCCCTGGATTATCCAGAATCCTGAAATAATCAATATCAAAATCAGCAAACGATAATTTGTGATTATCTTAACAAATCCTTTCCAGACTTCGGCGAAAGTTTTTCCTTCACTCTGTGTGGTAACATTTTTATAAAAGAAATAAACAACAACAAGTGCTGTAAAGGTCATAACCGCCGAAAAGAAATTTATATATTCCAGACCCCATACAATTCGAAGCGGGTAAGCAAACGTTTTTCCGGTAAATGCACCGACATTAACAATTCCATAAAAAATCGAAAAACCTTTTGCCCGATTTTGTTCATTCGTAGTTTTCGCTACTGTTCCGGTAATTACCGATTTTATAAATGACCCTCCGAACATAACGAGTAACAAAGCAGGAATCACGGTCACGGGGTAAGGAAACGCACCTAAACTAAAATATCCTAATGATAAGAGCGAGAACGCAAGTAAAATTGCATTTCTGAACCCAATTTTATCTGCGAATGCACCGGCAAATGGTGGTAAAAGATACAATCCTGCAGCAAATATACCGGTAATCCAAGCTGACCATATATCATTGAATCCAACTACTTTCGTTAAATATAAAGTAACAGCAATATAAAAAGCATAATAAGCCGCTCTTTCAAACAATTCGACAGTGTTTGCAGTCCAGAATGCTTTCGGAAAATTCCATCGTTGTTTTTGTTTTACTGCGATTTCAGAAGTCATTGATAATATTTATTGTTGTGAATTTTTTATTCATCCGATGACTATCACTGATTAAACAGATTTAATTGATTAAAATGATGATTAGTCATCGGATGATGATTTATTTTTTTATCTTCAGATTCTTACTTAACTATTTTATGAAATTTTAAATTTTGAATTTCAATTTTAAATTTAGAATTTTCAATTTTAAATTTATTCAGTATCCCAAAGCTTTGCCGTATCCTCTATTATCCGAATACCCTGTCATTAGACCATCATTTAAAAACATTATTGCATCAATCCTTCCGAAATCCCCTACTTCTTTTATTGAATATCCCATATCAATTAATTTTCTTTTGCTGTTATTATTCAACAAATCTTTTTCGACCATTATCTCATCAGGGTACCATTGGTGATGAAATCTGGGTGAATTAACCGATTGAATTAAATCCATATTAAAATCAATCACATTGATAATTGTCTGAAGAACAGTAGTTATTATCTTTCCGCCGCCCGGAGAACCAAGTATCATGAAGGGTTTGCTGTCCTTTAAAATTATAGTTGGAGTCATCGAACTTAGCATTCTCTTACCGGGAGCAATAGAATTTGCTTCACCTCCGATTAATCCATATATATTAGGTTCGCCCGGTTTTATTACAAAATCATCCATTTCATTATTCAGAAAAAATCCAGCACCTTCCACGATTTCCTTATTACCGAAATTATCGTTTAAAGTAGTTGTGACAGCAACACAATTTCCAAATTTATCCGCTACTGAATAGTGTGTTGTTTCAAGATGTTCTTTTTTAGAAACATCACCCGGTTTAATTTCAGCACTTGTATTAGCTTTATCCGGAATAAAATCTAACATTCTGTTTTTAGCATAGGATTTTGAAATCAGGATATCAACAGGAATTTTAACAAAATCCGCATCACCCATAAATTCGCTCCTGTCTGCATAGGCTCGCCGCATTGATTCAACAACAAGATGTATATATTCCAATGAACAAAAACCAAGTGTTTTCAAATCATAATTCTCAAGCATATTCAGCAAATTAATCAGGCAAATCCCGCCGCTGCTCGGCGGGGGCATTGTAATAATTTCATAACCACGGTAATCACCTTTAAGTACTTCCCTTTCAACAACATTATAATTTTCCAGATCCGTATNTGAAAATATTCCTCCATTGTCATTAACTTCCTNTACNGTCATTTCAGCTATCTTACCTTTATAAAATCCATCTCTTCCTTTATCACGAATTTCTTTTAATGTATTAGCAAGGTCTTTTTGAACAATTATATCTCCACCTTTAAACTTACCCCCGAATATTTTCTTTGTACTATTAAAATTTCTAAATTCATTTTGATGAGAATTTAAAATAGCGGCAAATTTATCATTTATCTTAAAACCATTTTCGGCTAAATCAATTGCATAACTTAAAATAACTTCCCTGTTCATCGTTCCGAATTTTTCCAGAGCATAGAGCATTCCGGCGACAGAGCCGGGAATTCCGGCAGCAAGCGGTCCAGTAGTGCTTAAATCTTCTATTACTTTTCCATTCGCATCAAGGTACATATCTTTAAATGCCGATGATGGTGCTTTTTCACGATAGTCGAGGGAAATATTTTTTCCATCAGGAAAATGAATAACCATAAATCCCCCGCCGCCAATATTTCCTGCCTGCGGGTAAACAACTGCTAAAGCGAATCCGACTGCAACGGAAGCATCTATTGCATTTCCTCCCTTTTTCAATACATCTATTCCAACCTGGCTTGCGAGTTCATTAGCTGAACTAACAACACCATTTTGATAAGATATCCGGTTTGATAATGCCGGATTGTTTATTAAAAAAATAATGAAAAAGAGAAATGGAATAATAATTTTATTTATCATAAAATAACATGTTCAGATTTAATTGTTTTTTTAATCTGCTATTATAGCTCTGTCTGATATTTTTGCAATTGCGGGTGGATGGCTTTTGTATTCATTTTTTATCATCAGATTATTTACCCGCTTCATAAAATCTTCTTTGAATCCAAGTTCCAATAATTCCTCATCCGACTTTTTTTCATCAATTTTCAAATAAAGGTATTTGTCAACCTCTTCATACGAAAATCCGAGTTCATCTTCGTCTGTCTGACCTGACCACAAATCAGCTGATGGTTTCTTATTAATAATTTCTTCAGGAACACCTAAATAACCTGCAAGGCTCCGAAGTTGTGTTTTATATAAATCCCCTACCGGATTTATTGCACAAGCAGAATCACCAAAAATAGTAGTATATCCAAGAAGTATTTCAGTCCTGTTACCGGTTCCCATAACAAGAGCATTCTCTTTCGCAGATTCATCGTACAAAATAATCATCCTGATGCGTGCCATAATATTGCCTTTTCTGATTTTTGATAAATCCGTACCAAATTTATTTATACACGAATCCACTATTTCTGTAATATCTACGACTTTCGATTTTATTTTCAAAATGTCAGCTACTTTCCCGGCATCAATCAAACTTTCTTTGCTACTTGATTTATAGGGCATCATAATACCTGAAACATTTTCATTACCTAATGCATTAACAGATAAAAAAGCCGATACAGCCGAATCAATACCACCTGAAAGACCAATTACTGCTTTTGAAATCCCAATCTTATGAGTTTCATTTTTTATAAATTCAATAAGAATTTCTTCTATTTTTTTATTATCGTATTTCATAATCATTTAATTTAAAAAAAAAGCCGTTCGGAACTATGAACGGCTTTTAAATTCATTTATAATATCTTTTACTTGGAAACTTGATAAACAATTTTTCTTATTGTGTCAAATTGCAAATATGGAAATAGTTCCTGAATTTTATCTATAGCTTCTCCTGCACTCATTTCTCTTCTCATATCCTTATACATCTGTCTGATTTTATAATCTCTTATTGCTTTTTCATCAAGTAACTTATATTTTTTCAGAGTGTTAAATACTTCATCATCTATTAAATCGCTCAACGGGTTATCACTTTTGCTCTTGGTTTTAATTGTTGGTTTCAATTCTTTCTCCTTTTAATATTTAATTTAACAATATTTTATTGCTTTCTCTATACTTTTCAATGCCAAAAATCTCGTTCTTTTTTGATACCTAAATATTTCCCTTTCTTATACAAAAATAACTCATAAATGGTAGAAAAGTCAAGTATTTCAAATAAATTCTTTTTATATTGAAAATTATCATTAATGATTATAACTTGTTTGATAATTTAATTATATGATTATATGAAAAAAATATTTCTTTTATTATTTATACTGTTTAGTTATTATAATGTTTCGTTCTCACAAGAGACTCAACATTTAAAGATCAGTGCATTTAACAACAAAGAAATTTACCCTCTCAATGATACAGTTAATGTTGCTATAAAAATAGCCATTAAAGATAAGTATCATATAAACTCTTACCGGGTAGATGACCCAACATTAATAAAAACCGAACTTAGCAGTGATTCACCGGATTTTAAATTAATAAAAACAATTTTTCCACCTGATTCATTGTATAAATTCGAATTCAGCGAAAGTAAAATAAGAGTATATAAAGGAAGTTTCATTATCGGATGTTCATTTACAATCAGTAAAGAAATAAAAGATGGTGAATATAAAATTCCATTGAAATTCCGTTATCAGGCATGTGATGATAAAGCATGTTATGAACCGAAGAATGTTGACGTTGAACTAAATATCAAAATCAGCGGAAGTAATTTCTCGAAGTCAACGATAAACGGGGAGGTCTTCAAAAATATAGATTTCAGCAAAACTACCGAATCCCAGGATATCAGCAATCAAACTTTAAAAGAAAACCCGAAGACCGAAGTTGTTAATCAGGACGAGAAAAAAGTTGCAAATCTGATTGAAGAAAAAGGTTTATTCATAGCTTTAATTGTTATTTTTATCTGGGGGTTGGCATTAAACTTAACTCCTTGTATTTATCCTTTAATACCGATTACGATAAGTTATTTTGGGGCACAGGCAAGCGGAAATAAATTCAGAAGTATCCTAATGGGAGTATTTTATGCTTTGGGTATGTCTGTTACTTATTCGGCTTTGGGGGTTGTATCCGCGTTAGCGGGAGGAATGATAGGTGCCGCTTTGCAAAATCCTTTTGTAGTTATTTTTCTGGCANTAATTTTCATAGCACTTGCTGCAAGTATGTTCGGATTCTGGGAAATAAGGATTCCTCAAAAGCTTGCTTTGGCAGGCAATAAAAGCCGTTCCGGGCTTTTCGGTTCATTGATAATGGGACTGCTTGTAGGCTTTATCGCTGCACCGTGCATAGGTCCTGTTGTATTAAGCCTTGTAGTATATGTCGGGGATTCTGCATCTAAATTCGGTAATTCCTTCATAGCAGCTTCTTATGGATTCTTTCTATTCTTTATTCTTTCAATGGGATTGGGATTACCATACGTTTTCCTTGCCGCTTTTTCGAATTCAATCAGTAAGCTCCCGAGGTCAGGAGAGTGGATGGAAGGTGTAAAAATTATTTTCGGATTAATCTTAATCGGACTTGCTTTATACACAATTAATCCTATCCTGCCAAAAGGAATCAACGAATTTACATTACCGGTATTTATGATTTTAAGCGGTATATATCTTGTATTAATTAATAAAAAAGGAAATAGTTCGAAAGCATTTTATAAAATAAAAAATATTATTGCATTAGGAATAATCATCTACGGGACATGGACTTTAAAGCCTGAAACACAGCATGATGTTGTTGCATGGAAAAATTTAAATACTTTGCAGCAAATTGAAAGCAGTATTAGTTCCGAAAAGAAATTAACCATGATTGATTTCTCTGCTGAATGGTGTGCTCAATGCAAGGAACTCGACAAATACACATATACCGATAAAGAAGTAGTCGTATCGTCAAAAAACTTCAATAATATAAAAGTTGATTTGACAAAAGAAGATGAACAAATCAGCAAGAAATTTAACATTAAAGGACTTCCTGTTGTTATATTTATGAATTCGAAAGGTGAAGAATTAAAAGAATTAAGGGTGACAGGATTTTTAAAACCAAGTGAATTCATTACAAAAATAAAATTATTACAGGAATCAGAAAATAAAAAGTAATTCAATGTCAAAAGCCATATTTATAACAGTAATATTGTCCTTAGTATTCAGTGTTAATGTTTACACACAGGATTACAGCTTTAATAAAAAAATAGAACTTGAAAATAAAATAATTTCTCCCGAATCGAATAAAGATATAAATACGGGATTCAATAAAAATATTAACCTTACTTCCGAAAAGAAATCCCCGGGTGTTGCACTTTTATTATCATTAGTGATTCCGGGAGCAGGTCATTTTTATGCAGACCGTATGGATGTAGGAAAATACTTTGTCACTACCGAAGTTATGTCGTGGCTTGGAATTGTAGGATTAAATTTATACGGGAATTATTTGAGAAATGACGCAAGGTCTTATTCATCATTACATTCAGGCTTAAATAAAGAAAATAAAGACGACAATTATTTTACCAATGTTGCAAATTACAACAACATTTACGAATATAACGATGAGAAATTAAGACGTGGTGAATACGATAAAATGTACGACGTAGGTTCATATTTCTGGAACTGGGATAATTATGATAACAGGATAATATATGATTTACAAAGGAAAAAAAGCGAAAGGGTTTATAATTCAAGAACAATTTTTGCAACTGTATTGATTGTCAACAGAATCGTCAGTGGAATCAGTTCTGCTATTTTAGTAAAAAACCAGAACAGTAATTCAGCTTCTTTTCTTTTTAATCCTGAAATAATCTCAACGCCCGGAAATATAATCGGGGGTTTTAAATTAAATCTGAC
>JGI20214J51088_10002613_pt1 | contig 11943 bp, 9 predicted proteins | sample WetSurMetagenome_FD_51088 | JGI IMG/M metagenome (IMG submission 51088)
GGGGTTCTCCTCCTCCTGCCTCATGTAGAATTGGGCGGGGCAGTATTTACTGCCCCGCCCTTCATTTAATTCTTTGGCACTCGAAAAATGCGGGTAATCTAAAATCATCCATCCATCGCAATAAGCTTCCAATATCCACCTGTAATCCATGTTCCAAATTGCGTTCCTGAGACCCTGGTGAGCATTCTCATCTGAACATTTGCCAAATTCCCGAACCTGCCTATAATTCATACACCTATGTCCACAATCGATGAGATCAAATCCCGCGTAGATATCGTGGACCTCGTCTCCGAGGCCGGTGTCAAGCTGCGTCATGCCGGGAAAAACTATACCGGCTTTTGTCCATTTCACGAGAACAAAAAAACCCCCGCATTTGTGGTCTGGCCTGAGTCCGGTACATGGCGCTGCTTTGGACAGTGCAACGAGGGCGGTGATATCTTCAAATTCGTGATGAAGCGGGAAAACCTGGAGTTCAAGGATGCTCTCGCTAATCTGGCTGCCCGGGCAGGCGTGGAACTGCCCAGCATTGCCAAGGAATCGCCTCAGCAAAAAGAGGCCTATGATCACCTGAGAAAACTTATGGAGGATGCAGTCATCTTCTATCGGAGCCACCTGATGGCCAATGCGGGTATTCTCAATTATCTGCGCAATAAACGCGGGCTCACGGACGCTTCCATCGAGACATTTGGATTGGGCTACGCACCGCAATCATGGGATTCCGCTCTGACACATTTCACCCAGCGAGGTTATGCCGTACGAGATCTGCAGGATGCAGGTTTGATCTCTGAACGCCAGGGGGGCGGCTACCGTGACCGTTTCCATCACCGGATCATGATCCCCATTCGGGACGCGACACGCAGGATGACCGGTTTTGGAGCGCGTATTGTAGACCCGGACGATATCCCCAAATTCCTGAACTCTCCCGAAACAGTGCTCTTCACGAAAGGTCGCCTGCTCTATGGGCTGGATCGGGCACACAAAGCGATCCGCACAGCCGACCAGGCAGTCATTGTGGAAGGCTACCTGGATGTTATTGCCCTTCACCAGGCGGGGTACGAAAATGTTGTTTCCCCGATGGGAACGGCGCTTACAGAGGACCAGCTGCGCCTGCTCAAAAAATTCACCCGCCGGATCGTNCTTGCTCTTGACCCCGATACCGCCGGTCAAAAAGCGATTTTGCGCGGTCTTGATGCGGCTCGTGCTGCCATGGACCGGGAAGGCGAGCTCGACTTTGACCCGCGTGGCCTGTTGCGGGAAGAAGCGCGTTTGCAAGCTGACCTCCGTGTGGCCGCCCTGCCAGATGGCCTGGATCCGGATGAGATCGTTGCACGCAACCGTGACGAATGGACCCAGATCATCGAGAATGCAAAGCCGATCGTCGAGCATGTGATGGTCTCCCTGGGGGAAGGGCGGGACCTGAACGATCATAAAGTGGTCAATGAGATCGCCAACCAGGTTTTGCCACTGATCCAGGATTTACCATCCCCGGCTGACAGGGAATTCTTCACCCAGCGGCTGGCGCGTTATCTTCGGGTGGACGAGCGCGCCTTTATCGGCACCCAGGTCCAGGCCCCGCGAGTGAAACAGCCTGCCAGGCGCATCCCTCCAAAACAGGTGGTCGCCAAGGAGAAATCGGTTGTTACGGTCTCGTCCAGTAAAATGGTCGAGGAGTATATTATCGGTGTTCTCTTCCGCAGGCCGGAGCTGCTGTACCGCCTGGATCGCTGGCTGCAGCANTTTGNGCTGGTTTCCCTCACGATCCAGGACTTTGAATATACCGACCACCAGATGATGTTCCGCCTGATCCGTGAATCGGTGGAGCAGGATCAGACCGAGCATCACGATTATGTGGTGGGTGCGGTTCCCGAGACGCTCCAGGGCCTCTCCCGGGAACTGTTCGCCCAGACTGAAAAAATGGAGCGCATGGATGAAAAACTGCTCGAGGAGCTGCTGCGCGGGGTGATCAAGCTGCGCCGGGTGGCNGCCGGGGAAAACCTGAACCAGCTGCGCTTCCTGCAGGAGGAGGCCCATCAGTCTGGNGATTTGCGTGCAACCTCCTACCAGCATCTGGTGTTACAAAATACGAAGCTGTTGAGGGATTTGGANCAGGCTTCCCGTAAAATGTCCCTTAAAAAACTGGAATAGAGCAGGTCGGCGTAACTTTACTTTAATTCGGTCGTCAGGTAAGGAAAGGTTTATGGCTCTGAAAAAGGAAACACCCTCGCAAGATAAAGCAGATCATCCGCACGAAAAGGTGCAGCAGGATCCGAACGACACAGATGACGAATTCGATGAGATCGAGTCCGATGTCCAGGATGCTGTAACCACTGATGCCAATGAATTTCCCGACATGGGGACCGTGGATGAAGTCGGTGACCCGGATGTGAATGACGTCAGCGCGCTCATTCAGGAGGAAGAGCTTTTCGAGGAAGATACGATCGATCTGAAAAACCCTGAGGTGGCCGCGGAGCTGTCCGAGGATCCGGTGCGGTTGTATCTGCGTGATATCGGCCAGGTCAAGCTGCTGGATGCCGACAGTGAGTTCCGCCTGGCGACGATGATCGAAGCCAACCGCCTGGTGGGGACCTATCGCCGCCGTCCGCTTCGCAGGAACATGACGCTCACCTGCGCAATTTATCATGCCCTGCTGGCCGACACGGCGACCTCCTGGGATCGCCTGGTGGAGGATGCCGAGCGTCTGAATCACGAGCCGCCGGACCTGGGGCTCATTCTTTCTGAAGCACAAGCCCTGCACGCCGGCTGGGAAACGGATCAACCATCCTACCTGCGGGCTTTCCTGGATAATGGCATGTGGGGCACGGACGAGCTCTGGAATGAGATCGCCCGCCAGGCCTACAGTGTTTTCCTGGGCCTTTACCTGCTTCCCCTGGAGTACGCCACCTGGCTGCTGGAACATATTAATCAGCACCATACCTTCCCCAACCAACGCACGCTTTTCCGCAACCTGCCCTCGGACAATGAGCTCCAATGTGAGCTGGATTCGGCCCAGCAGCGCGGTGTGGATGCCAACCAATCCCTGAGCCGGGCCAACCTGCGCCTGGTGGTCAGTGTGGCCAAGCGCTATCTTGGGCGCGGCATCAACTTCCTGGACCTGATCCAGGAGGGTAATATGGGACTGCTGCGGGCAGTCGGTAAGTTTGACCCGCGCCGCGGTTTCAAGTTCAGCACCTACGCCACCTGGTGGATCCGGCAGTCGATCAACCGCTCGATCGCCGAGCAGGCCCGTACCATCCGCATCCCGGTCCATTTGTTCGAATCGATCACCCGCATCCTGCGCACGCAGCGCATGCTGACCCAGGAGCTGGGCCGCGATCCCAACAGCGAGGAGCTGGTCCTCGAGCTGGGATATCTGCCTCTTTCTGACGTGCAGGCCATCCTGCGCGCTCATTCCGAGGAAAAGCCGCTCGAGCCCGACCTGCAGCGCCGGTTGGACCTTGCCACCCAGAAGATCGACCGGGTGCTGCGCTCTGCCGAGGAGCCCGTCTCGATCGACGGCCCGGTGGGGGATGAGGAATCCAGCTCCCTGGCCGACTTCATCCCGGACGAGGACACGCTCTCGCCCATCGACGCGGCTGCCCGCCAGATGTTGCGCGAACAAGTCCAAAGCGCTCTCACTTCCCTCTCGGACCGTGAGAGGGAGGTCCTGGAGCTGCGCTTTGGCCTCAAGGATGGCAAGGATCACACCCTTGAGGAAGTCAGCCGCTACTTCGACGTTACCCGCGAGCGCATCCGCCAGATCGAAGCCAAGGCGTTGCGGAAACTCAGGCATCCTTCCAGGAGCAGGCAGCTCCGGGATTATCTGGGATAATTTTGGTAGGTCACGCTTCAAGCGTGACCTACTTCTTTTTTAAGTGCAGCGCCCCTTTCCAGTCAATTAAACTAATATGATAAATATCATCAATTTTGTGAAAAGTGACACTTTCTCTAGACCTTTAAAATCGGCTATGTTATACTTCGCCGAACGTGCCAAGATGCACAAATATCGTCCATTAAGGGCGTTTTCCCGAATACCAACGGGACTATGTGAGGTGTCAGGATGATCGAGTATATAGCTATTGGCTTGATGGTCGTTCTCGCGACCGCAGTAGCATTGATTGCAATTGGCTTGGGGACAATCTTCGGTCCCAGAAAAGAATCAGCAGCAAAATCCATGCCTTATGAATCGGGCATGAATCCATACGGCGAAGGGACACGGCGCATGCCGATTCGTTTCTATCTAATAGCCGTCTTATTCATCCTTTTTGACATTGAAGTTGTCTTTTTCCTGCCTTGGGCGATCACNTTCCGCCAGCTTGGCTTGTTTGGACTGGTCGAGATGGTGATCTTTATNGTGATCTTACTGGTTGGGTATGTGTACGCCTGGAAGAAAGGAGCCTTGGAATGGGAGTAGAGCAAAAACTTGGCAATATGGGCATTGTGACGACCAAGCTTGAAGACCTGGTGAACTGGTCGCGCACGAACGCCATGTGGCCGATGCTGTTTGGCCTGGCCTGCTGCGCCATCGAGATGATGGCTGCGCAAGCCTCACAATATGATATGAGCCGGTTCGGCATGGAGCTCATGCGCGCCAGCCCGCGCCAATCGGACCTGATGATCGTAGCCGGCCGCGTCTCGCGCAAGATGGCCCCCGTGCTGCGCCGTCTGTACGATCAGATGCCTGAGCCCAAGTGGGTGATCGCCATGGGCGACTGCGCCTCCTGCACCGGTGTGTTCAACAATTATTCCCTGGTGCAGGGCGTGGATGAAGTCGTGCCGGTCGACGTTTATGTTGCTGGCTGTCCGCCCCGACCGGAAGCGTTGATCCACGGTGTGGTGACGCTGTACGAAAAGGTCAAGGGCGAGAAATTCCTGGATCGGGTGGAACAAAAATAATTCCGCGCTGAGCGGAGCCGAATGCGCAGACNAAGCGTGTTTTTTCAAGGGCTCCTCTCTGCATAGGATGTAACGTCTTATGGATACAAAACTGGAACCCATCGTACAAGCCCTGCAGGATAAATTCAGCACTTCGCTCGAGGAATTTCGAAACGAAGTGCATGTCTTTGTTAATCCTGCCGACATCATTGCAGCATTGATCCTGCTGCGCGACGGATATCAATTTGAATTGCTCTCGGCCATGACCGCTACCGATCACTGGCCGCAGGAGACACCGCGTTTTCATGTCATTTACCAGTTGTCTTCGCTGGCCCGGAACACAACCATCCAGTTGAGAGTTCCGGTCGATGGAGCAGATCCACGNATCCCGACCGCGACCGGCGTCTATGAAGTTGCAAACTGGCGTGAGCGCGAGCTCAAGGATATGTTCGGTATCACCCCCGAAGGCCATCCTGATCCCCGCATTCTGTTATTGCCGGAGGACTGGGATGAAAAGCACCCGCTGCGCAAGGATTTCCCGCTNGGGTATGAGGAAGTGCAGTTNACCTTTAACTTTGAAGATATTGATTTGCGTAAGCCATACGCAAAGGAATAACTATGTCCCAACTTGAAGAAGTTAGCATAGATCTCTATAAGAATATCGTGTCGGAGCGCGCCCTGACGGGCGAGACGATGCTGCTCAATATGGGCCCCCAGCATCCCTCGACTCACGGTGTCCTGCGGCTTTTGCTGGAGCTGGATGGCGAGACCATTGTCACGGCCATTCCCGATATCGGTTATCTCCATACAGGCGTCGAAAAGAACATGGAGGCCAAGACCTATGTCAAGGCTGAGGTGATGAGCGACCGCCTCGATTACATGAACAACATGGGCAATAACCTGGCCTACTGCCTGGCGGTCGAGAAGCTGGTCGACCTGGATGTGCCTCCCCGGGCCCAGGCGCTGCGCGTGATCCTGACCGAGCTGGAGCGGATCAACTCACACCTGGTGTGGGTCGGTACCTTTGGCCTGGACCTGGCGGCCATGTCCATGTTCCTGTACGCGTTCCGCGAGCGCGAGATGATCCTGGATATCAAGGAGCTGATCTCGGGACAGCGTATGATGACCACCTACTTCCGTCCTGGTGGCGTGTGGCGGGATGTCCCGGTGGAATTCGAAACAGCAGTGCGCAACTTCCTGAAGATCTTCCCCAGGCGTGTCGATGAATATGAAGCGCTGTTGACCAAGAACCCGCTCTTCCTGGACCGCCTGTATGGCATTGGCATATTGGACAAGGACACNGCCCTGCAGCACGGAGTCACCGGCCCGATGCTGCGCGCCTCCGGCGTAAGCTGGGACCTGCGCAAGGCGCGGCCCTACAGTGGTTATGAACAGTATGACTTTAACGTACCTGTTGCCACGGAAGGNGACACCTACGCCCGCTATGTTGTCCGAATCCAGGAGTTCCGTGAATCGATGAAGATCATCGAGCAGGCGCTGAACAAGCTGCCGCTGGGACCTGTGCGCAGTGACAACCGCAAGTTCGTNCCGCCGCCGCGCTCGGAACTGGGTGTGAGCATGGAAGCCCTGATCCATCACTTCAAGCTGTGGACCGAAGGCTTTAACGCGCCGGTCGGATCCGTATATTCCGCCGTGGAGTCACCGCGCGGCGAGCTGGGTGTTTATATCGAAGGGAACGGCGGACCCAAGCCGCACCGCGTCCACTGGCGCACGCCGTCCTTCGACAACCTGTCCGTCCTGCCCAGGATCGTCAAGGGCCACCTGGTAGCTGACCTGGTCGCGATCCTTGCTTCTGTTGATATTGTGCTCGGAGACATTGACCGATGAGCCTGACCGAAAAATACCCGAACGAAGTAAAAAGAATTCTCTCGAAATATCCGCCTGAGCAGAAGCGCTCGGCGGTCATGCCGCTGTTATACCTGGCGCAGCGTGAAGAAGGCTATATCACCAAGGGNGCGATGAAGGATGTCGCCGGGATCGTGGAGATTGGCGAAACAGAAGTTGCCGAGATCGTCGGCTTTTACACGCTGTACCATGAAGAGAAGGGCGGCAAATACCATATGCAGGTCTGCACCGATCTGCCCTGTGCCTTGCGTGGCGCCGACGAGTTCATGAACGCCCTGTGCGAGAACTTGGGCATCCAGGTCGGCGAGACCACGCCGGATGGATTCATCACCCTGGAAGCTGTCACCTGCCTGGCCGCCTGCGACAAGGCGCCCATGTTCCAGACCCAGGGACCCGATGGCATCAAGTACCACGAGAATATGACCGTGGACCGCACGATGGAATTGATCTCGGTCTTAAAGAATTCCATCCGGGAGGTCAAGTAATGGCACACGTCGTCCTCCGCCACCGGGACATCCCGGATATCCACAAGTTCGATGTTTACAAAAAGAACGGCGGCTTCGAAGCCTTTACGAACGCCGTCAAAAACATGAAGCCGGGCGATGTGACCCAGATCGTCAAGGACTCGGGGCTGCGCGGCCGCGGCGGCGCGGGCTTCCCGACCGGCATGAAGTGGTCGTTCATCGACAACAAGAGCTGGCCGCATTATGTGGTCGCCAACGCCGACGAATCCGAGCCGGGCACCTTCAAGGACCGCGAGATCATGGAAGGCAATCCCTTCCAGTTCCTGGAGGGTGTTGCCCTGGCCTGTTACGCGGTCGGCGCGAATGCCGCTTATTTGTATCTGCGCGGTGAGTTCTGGGAGCTGGCTGCCTTTTTAGATGAGAAGATCGCCGAAATGGAAAAGGAAGGCCTGCTGGGCGACAAGCTGTTCGGCACCGATTTTTCCCTTCGGATTTATACCCATCTCGGTGCAGGGGCTTACATTTGCGGTGAAGAGACGGCCATGCTTGAGTCGATCGAAGGCAAACGCGGCCAGCCGCGCGTCCGCCCGCCGTTCCCGCCCGCGGTTGGTCTGTATGGCAAGCCAACCATCGTCAATAACGTCGAAACGCTGACCAATGTGCCGATGATCGTAGCCAACGGCGCACAGTGGTACAAGTCCATGGGCACGGCCGATAGCGCAGGTGTAAAGGTCTTTTCTTTGAGCGGACGTGTGCGTAAGCCTGGCAACTATGAAATGCCATTTGGCACGACCTTCCGTGAGTTGATCTACACCCATGGCGGCGGCGTACAGGACTCACGTTCGGTCAAAGCCATCATGCCCGCGGGCGCCTCCTCTTCATTAATTGTTGTCAACGACGACAAGATCCTCGATACGATCCTGGATTACGCCACCGTCCGCACTCTTGGCTCGGACCTGGGCTCTGCCTCCGTGATCGTGATCGACGATACGGTCTCGATCGAATGGCTGGTCAACAAGACGGTCCACTTCTTCCGCCACGAATCATGCGGCAAGTGCACGCCCTGCCGTGAAGGCACCTACTGGATGTCCACCATCACCGAGCGCATTCGCTCCGGGCAGGGGACATCTGGCGATGTGGACATGCTATTGAACGTGGCCAGGCAAATTCAAGGGAAGTGCCTGTGCGCCCTGGGCGAGTTCTCGACCATGGCGGTCGTTACCGGTATCGAGCGCTTCCCGCAGGATTTCAGGAACGCTGTTACACCCGCTCCCTCTCCAGCAATCGTCGAAAACCAGAGAGCGTAGGAGACTTATGGCAAAACAGGTAACCCTTACCATTGATGGAATCAAAGTAACAGTCCCGGAAGGGCTGAGCGTAGTGGATGCGGCCAAGACTGTCGACATCGATATCCCCGTCTTCTGCCACCATCCCAAGCTTGAGCCGGTCGGCATGTGCCGCATGTGCCTGGTGGAGATCGGGCGTCCCGTGCGCGACCGCGCCACCGGTGAATTCGTGATGGAGAACGGCGAGCCGAAGATCCAGTTCCTGCCCAAACTCGAGACGGGCTGCACCAACAAAGTGGAGGAAGGCCTGGTGGTCCGGACGAACACCCAGAAGGCCAGGGATGGACAGAAGAGCACGGTCGAGTTCCTGCTGACATCGCATCCGCTCGACTGCCCGGTCTGTGACAAGGGCGGCGAATGCCCTCTCCAGAACCTGACCATTGCCTATGGTCCCGGNAAGAGCCGCTTCCTGTTCGACGAGAAATATCACCTGGGCAAGCACGTGCCGCTGGGCGACCTGATCGTCCTCGACCAGGAGCGCTGCATCCAGTGTGCGCGCTGCATCCGCTTCCAGGATGAGATCGTGGGTGAGCCGGTGCTGGGCTTCGACGACCGCGGCCGCGGCACCCGGATTGTGACCTTTTCCGATCCCCCATTCGACTCGGTTTTCTCCGGCAACACCACCGACATCTGCCCTGTTGGCGCGTTGACCACCACCGATTTCCGCTTCACTGCCCGTCCCTGGGAAATGGGCGCGCATGCTTCCATCTGTACCCAGTGCCCGGTCGGCTGCAACACAACGCTGAATGTACGCCGTGAGCCGCGTGCCAACGGCGATATCACAGTCCAGCGCGTGATGCCCCGCCAGAATGAGGAAGTGAACGAGATCTGGATGTGCGACAAGGGACGCTTTGCCTATCACTATGTGGAAAGCAAGAAGCGCCTCGCTTATCCGACCGTCCGCAAAAATGGAGAGCAGGTGCGCGCTTCGTGGGACGAGGCGACAAAACTGGCTGCCGATAAGTTCAAGGAAGCAAAGAACGATCTGGTGGTCCTGGCCTCGGGCCGTCTTTCCAATGAAGATCTCTTCAATCTCAAGAAGCTTGCCGACCAGGCGGGCGGCTCAGCCGTGCTTTACTCCCGCATGGGCGGTGGTGAGCTGACCTCCCTGGTGGGTGTGAGCGATTCGAATTTTGCAAACATGGGCGCCGGCTCCGTGATCGTGGTGGTGGCCTCTGACCTGTATCAGGAAGCGCCGATCTGGTATCTGCGCATCAAGCAGGCTGCGGATCGCGGCGCGACATTGATCGTCCTGAACCCGCGCGAGACCAAGCTTGACCGCTATGCCAAATTTGCCGTCCGCTATGCATATGGCGANGAAGTGAAGAGCGCGGCAGAACTGGATAAACGGCCCGGCGTCATCGGCGCATTGCTTGGGAAAGATCCCAGGATCGCCGCCGCATTCAAAGAGGCAGGGAATGTTGTCGTCCTGTATGGAAATGAAGGACTGGGTGTCTCCGCTTCGGCCAGCCTGGCCAATGCGTGTGCCAACCTGCTGCAGGAGACCGGTTTCGCCGGTAAAGCCAACAGCGGACTCATCGGCGTGTGGGAGCGTGCCAACGACCAGGGCGCCTGGGAGATGGGTTTCCGAGTGGAAGAAAACCTGGCAGCTGCTCTCACAGGCAAAACTCTGTACCTCGCTGGTGTGGATCTTGTCAATGACGATCCCGCGCTTGCCGAAGCCCTTCAATCTGCGAAGTTCGTTGCCGTGCAGGATGTGATGGAAACAGCCACCACGCAAATCGCCGACGTGGTCTTCCCGGCCCAGGCGTTCACCGAGCGCGAAGGCACATACACCTCCGGCGAGCGGCGCGTACAGCGCTTCTATGTCGCCGTACCGGTGACCGGGGAAGCGAAGGCGGATTTTGCGATCACTGCAAAGATCGCGGAACAGATGGGACTTGCACTCGAAGGTGAGTCAGTATCACGGGCCTCCAATCTACTGGCCGCGGCGATCCCCTCGTTTTCCGGTTTGGATTATGCAAAGGTTTCCGAAGTCAGACAGCAGTGGCCCATTGTCGGTCGCCTGGATCTGTTCTACGGTGGCACCTCCTATGAGAACAAAGGCGGGATGGGGGCACAGCTTTCCAGCGCCGCGTCCCGAAGCGAAACGGTCAGCCTCCCCAAGGTCGAAAAGGAACCGGCNACNCTTCGTCCCAGGGAAAATGAGCTGCTGGCCGTCCCNGTCAATAAACTGTACGACCGCGGCACCACCGTCATGATGTCGGCGAACCGCCTGCGCGATTGGATCGGCGGTCCGAGCATCTCCCTGCATCCCGACGCGGCTGAGAAGATGGGCGTCGAAGAGGGGCAGCTGGTCAACATAAGCTTCGACGGTGCCAGTGGGGAAGTGGTTGTAAAACTCGATCCAACGATTCCGGTCGGCGTTGCCCTGGTGCCGCGCGACATGGGCCTGCCCATTCGTGAGCCTGTGCCTGCGGCCGTGAGCGCGCCCGCAAAGGTGAAATGATGTTAACGGACTGGACTCTCTGGCTGGAATGGACGATCAAATCGCTGTTCGTGATCTTTGCCCTGTTGACGGGCTTTGCCTACCTGACCTGGTATGAACGCCGCGCCCTGGCCCGCATCCAGGCCCGCATCGGACCGAACCGGGCCGGGCCGTTTGGCCTGCTGCAGCCGATCGCCGACGCGGTCAAGCTGATCTTCAAGGAGGAGCTTGTCCCTGCCAAGGCGGACAAGATCCTGTTCTTCTGGGCGCCCATAATTACGATGGTCCCTTCGATCATTATTGCGGCTGTCATCCCCTTCGGACCGGTTGTCAACCTGTTCGGACGGCCGGTGGCGCTGGCAGTGGCCGATATCAACGTTGGCGTTCTGTATATGGGAGCCATTGCCTCCATTGCCGTGTATGGAATTGTGCTGGCGGGCTGGTCATCCAATAACAAGTACGCCATGCTCGGTGGGCTGCGCTCCTCGGCGCAAATGATCTCCTATGAACTGTCACTGGGTCTCATGTTCGTGATCGCCATCATGATGGCGAACTCGATGAACCTGTACGATATCATCAACCAGCAGACCAGTGTCTGGTATGCAGTCATCCAGCCGGTGGGCGCGCTGATCTTTTTGATCGTTACGCTGGCCGAGGTCAACCGTGCTCCCTTTGACATGCCGGAGGCGGAGCAGGAGCTGACCGCCGGCTACCACTCGGAATACTCCGGCATGAAGTTCGCCCTGTTCTTCATGGCTGAATACCAGAAGATGATCGCGATCTCGATGATCGCCGCGACACTCTTCTTTGGCGGCTACCGCGAGTTCTGGTTCCTGCAGGGCACAATCCTCAGTGTCGACCATTTCTGGTGGCTGGGACCCATTTACCTGCTGATCAAGGTAATCGTGTTGTTGTTCTTCATGATCTGGGTGCGTGCCACCTGGCC
>JGI20214J51088_10002614_pt1 | contig 11939 bp, 11 predicted proteins | sample WetSurMetagenome_FD_51088 | JGI IMG/M metagenome (IMG submission 51088)
AGTTCGTTTTGGAGCAGCTGCAATTGACAGAGGAGCAATAATCATTGATGTATCTGATGCTCAACTGGCACTTTCGATGACTGATGCTGCAGGTGAGATACTGGGGTATTTCAATGACGGGCAGTATGATAATGAAAAAGCGGTTTTGGTTGCAAATGCATTTAATTCAAAATATGCATTATTAAAAGATGAATACGCTCCTGTAATGAAGACAATGCGGGATCAGGAAGGCATGGCACAGATGATGGATTATGTTAATGCCATAGCTGGTGTAATGGTATTTATTTTTGTTCTTGCAATGTCAGTAGTTCTCTGGAATACTGGTTTGATTGGAAGTCTGCGCAGGTATAATGAGTTCGGTGTTCGTCTTGCATTGGGTGAAGACAAGAACCATATTTATAAAACCCTGATATATGAAGGAATTCTGATTGGTCTGATTGGTACCATAATCGGAACGGTAATAGGTTTGGCAGTTTCTTATTATCTTCAGAATGTAGGACTTAATATTGGTGGTATGATGAAGAATTCCACCCTGATGATGCCGTCGGTTGTCAGGGCAGTTGTTAAACCTGCTGCATTTTATATTGGCTTTATACCGGGCTTGGTTTCTATGGTGCTTGGAAATGCTCTTGCAGGGATCGGTATTTATAAAAGAAAAACGGCCCAGTTATTCAAAGAACTCGAGGTTTGATAATAAAATATTACAAAATGAAAAAACTTTTTTTTGTTCTGATAAGTCTGTCAATATTTGGTTTTGCTAACCCCACCAAAGATAGTATCCTTGATAAAGTTGATAAAAACATGTCATCGAAAAACCGAGTTACTGAAGCTTCGATGACAATAAACGGAAAGCGCAACAGCAGGACAGTTTCATCCAGATCATGGTCTGAGGGCACGAAAAAATCTTTTACCGAGTATCTTTCACCAGCTTCTGAAAAAGGGACCAAGATGTTAAAACTTGAGGGTCAGTTATGGATATATTCACCTTCTACTGACCGGATAATTCAGATCTCAGGTAACATGCTTCGTCAGTCGGTAATGGGCTCTGACCTCTCCTACGAGGATATGATGGATGACCGTAAACTGACCGATGTTTATTCGGAAAAATTTATTGCAAGTGATATTTTGAATGGCCGTAAAGTCTGGATAATTGAACTTACTGCACGGGTTGAAGATATTGCATATTTTTCTCAGAAGATGTGGGTCGATACAGCAAGATTTGTTCCTTTAAAGCAGGAGTTATTTGCTAAAAGCGGCCAACTGCTGAAAAAGATAATTTATAAAGATGTGAAAAATGTTCAGGGCCGATGGTTTCCCTTCATGTTCATCTATAAGGATATGCTCAGAGATGGAAATGGAACAGAATTCAGGATTACAGGTATTAAATTCGACCAGGTCATTCCTCAGTACATATTTACCAAGGCAGCTTTGAAACAGTAACGGCTAAGATTAAGGTTAAGGTTAAGGTTAAGGTTAAGGTTAAGGTTAAGGTTAAGGAACTGGTAAATCCAAAAAAGGAATTTTGGAAAATTTATCAGGATTCCTGTAACCTTTTTCTTTTATTGAGGTTTCCAGTATAAATTGCATAAAATAAAAAGAGCAAGAATTGGACTCAATTTCAGATAATTCGCTGATGCTGAAAGTAAAAGATGGTGACATTGATAAAATGGGACTGCTTTATGAACGATATCACCATCAGCTGTTCAGATTCATTTTTCAGATGACCCGGCAGAAAGAGGTAAGCGAAGACATGGTTCATAATGTTTTTTTCAGGATGTTAAAATACAGGAAGAGTTTTACAGGATACGGGGAATTTAAAACATGGATGTATCATGTGGCAAGAAATACTATTCATGATCATTTCAGGAAGGAAAAAAGAACTCCATCACATAATAGTCTGCAGATGACAGATTTTGAAGAAAAACTTGCAGGCGGGCAAAGTGCTGATGGTCAACTTGAAAAACAACAGGAGTTAAAAATNCTTGAAATTGCGATGAATAATTTAAGTGATGAAAATCGTGAATTGATTTTTTTAAGCAGGTTCGAGGAACTTAAGTATCATGAAATTGCCATGATTCTTAATACCACAGAAGGAACTATAAGAGTAAGGATGCATCGTGCCTTAAATCAATTAAAAAGCAATTATCTGAATTTGGAAAATAACAAGATATCATATGAAATGCCAAGACTATAGAGAATTATTCACCCTGATCCTGACAGACTCTCCGGATGAAGCCAGGTCAAAAGAAGTTGAAGATCATCTGGCAGCCTGTAAGGAATGCAGGGCAGAATATGAGACAACAAAGAAATTATGGAATCTGTTGGGTGAACTTCCTCAGCCCCAACCCTCTNATTCAATGAAAGCTGGTTTCAATGGTATTCTTTCGAATTATAAAGAAGAATTAATTGCCAGCAGAAATCCTGTNAGTGTATGGATGGAAAGACTCATCGAACATTGGCATGTTCAGTTGCAACCACGGCTGATATATAGCATATTNTTCGTTGNTGTCGGAATGTTTNNCGGGTATCTGTTACATCGGCCCGGAGAGAATGTAATTTCATATAACAGACAAATTGATTCGCTCTCCTCACAGGTGTCAGAAATGAAACAGCTCATGATGCTCTCCCTGCTTCAAAACCCGTCAGCATCGCAACGTATTCAGGCAGTTTCTTATACAGAGGAGATCAATAATGCTGATCTTATAATAATTGATGCGCTGTTTACTACATTAAATGAGGATCCTAATGTAAATGTCAGGCTGGCAACCCTTGAGGCACTCGTAAAATGGTCCGATGTACCTGATGTACGTGAAGGTCTTGTACGAAGCATAAGCCTCCAGGAATCACCACTAATGCAATCTGCAATAGCAGATGTAATGGTCAAAATTCAGGAGAAAAGATCTGTGCCATCACTGCAGAAGCTTCTCACTAAGAAAGATCTTAATCAGATGGTAAAGGTTAATATTCAAAAAAGCATTAATAAATTGATCTGATAACCAATAATTAATTAAAAAATATGAAAAAATTAATAATATCCCTGTTAATGGGAATGGGAATTGTATGCACTCTTACTCCGGCAAATGCCCGGGAATTTAAGGAGCACTTGACCAAGGAATTCACCGTCTCCAATGAGGCTGGCAGCATACTGTATATCTATAATATATCGGGATTTATCAAGGTAGAAGGTTATGACGGAAATAAAGTATTACTTGAGATGGATAAAACAATAACCGCAGATAATGATAAAGATATTGAAACCGGAAAGAAGGAATTCAGGCTTGCTTTTGAACAGAAATCTGATACAGTTTTAGTTTACATAGCTGAACCATATGATTCGCGTCCGCACAGGAACTGGCAGTATAATGATGATCACAGGGAAATTGATTATGGATATAATGTTGATTTCACTGTGAAGGTGCCATCTGGTATGAACCTTCATATCTCAACAGTAAATGACGGAATTATTTCAGTTAATAATGTCAGCGGAACATTGCATGTCAATAATGTAAATGATGAAATATCAATAAAAAATGCAAAAGGGACGACTTATGCCCACACTGTAAATGGTGATGTATCCGTAGACTATCTGGCTAACCCTCCGAAGGAATCATCATACTACACAATAAACGGGAATATTCGTGTAAACTACCAGCCTGGACTTTCTGCGGATATTCAGTTCAAAAGCATGAACGGAGATTTTTTTACCGATTTTCCTGATGTACAATTACTTCCGGCTTCNTCTTCCAAAGTGCAGGAAAAAANAGGCGACGGATTTATATATAAACTTAATGCCAGGACAGCAGTACGATTTGGCAAAGGCGGCAAGATTCACAAATTCGAAACACTTAACGGGAACGTATATATTAAAAAACAATCTTAATCCATACTATTATGAAAAAAATGAAAATTTCAGGTTTGGCTCTGTTAGGTCTCCTGACAGCATCAGGTACATTCGGACAATCAGGATCCACTGAGCAGTTAACTGTTCCCCTCAGCAACCCGGGAAAGCCCTATTCTTTAAAGGTTCATCTTGTGTCAGGATCAATCAGAGTAGTGAGCTATGAGGGGAAAGATATTATTATAAATGTTATACCAAGGGACAATAATGAAGAGAAATCAATAACAACTGAGGGTGGAATGAAACGTATCTCATCATCAGGTGGTTATGAGGTCACTGCAAAAGAGGCAGATAATATGGTTACAGTGAATACCGGTAATCCTAATAAGGCAATAGATCTTGATCTTAAGGTCCCGCAAGATGTTAAGCTCAAAATCGGGACAGTGAATGACGGCGAGATTCTGGTCGAAAATGTGAGAGGTGAACTTGAAGTGAATAATGTTAATGACAAGATCACACTAAACAACATATCAGGTTCGGTAGTTGCCAACACAGTGAATGGGGATGTAATAGTTACTTTCACAGCTGTTGACCCGAAAGCGTCAATGGCATTTTCGACACTGAATGGCGATGTTAGAGTTACACTCCCGGCCGATACAAAAGTTAACCTGAAATTAAAATCTGACAATGGAGATGTTTTCAGCGATTTCGATATCGATATTGAAAAAACACCCTCCAAAGTAGACAAGGTAACTGAACCCGGTATGTATAAGATCAAAAAGGACGACTGGATTTATGGTAAGATAAATGGTGGCGGGCCAGAGATGATAATGAAGAACATGCAGGGTGATATATTTGTGAAAAAAGCCGGTAAATAATCGCTACTCAGTTACCCGGATGTTCCGCCGGTTATAAAACAATGCCGTCCAGATGTGCCTGACTGCCTTTTCTGAACGGCATTGCTATTTGTATATGCTGACAAGACACAAGACTCAAGGCCAACGACACGCGACACAAGAAGCATCCTTTCTTTTACTCTATTTTGAACAGCGGGCCTGTTTGCTGAAAATTTTTCCGGACATTTTATGTAACCATTTGTATCTTTACAGGTAACCAATACAGAGAACGAAAAAATTACACTGTGGCTGAAATTCCTGATGAAATAGTAATGTTGAGGGTTAAAGAAGGAAATCTGAACGAAATGTCAGTTCTTTTCGAACGGTACCATCGCAAGATCTATAATTTTTTCTTCAGGCTTACTTTCAATATAGATGTAAGTCAGGACCTTACGCAGAATCTGTTCTACAGGATGATAAAATACAAAAGCAGTTATAAGAGCGATTACAGCGTCAAATCATGGATTTACCAGATTGCAAGGAATCTCCATGCAGATTATTGTAAGGAAGAGAAAAAATCTGAAGAGTTATTTCAGAAAGCCGATAAATACCAAACCGAAGTTCCTGATGAAGAGAATAATTACCATGAAGATGACTATCAGCGACTTGACANGGCAATTTCTGATCTTAACGACGATCAGAAAGAGATAATCGTACTGAGCAGGTACCAGGGACTTAAATATGAAGAGATCTCAGCAATCACAAATCAATCTGTTCCGGCAATAAAAGTTGCAATGCACAGAGCGATTAAACAGTTAAGAGGAATATATTTCAAACAGATATAATTGTCAGAGTTATGAAATGCGAAGAAGTGGAAGGAAAAATAATTGATTACCTGGATAATAATCTGAGTGAAGAGATCCATCAGGAAATCGATAAACATCTGGCTACCTGCGAAAGATGCCTTGATGAAGTTAAAGAAAGTCAGAAGGTTATGCAACTTATTTCTGAAGAAGAAATGGTAGAACCAGATGATTCTCTGCGAATGAATTTTTATCATATGCTTCACACTGAGATCAAAAGGAATGAAACTCTGAAGGCTCAATCATCTCAGAAGAAATCTGTTTCATTGTTTAACAGGAGATTTTTTAAAGTTGCGGCAGGAGTTGCATTACTTATTTGTAGCACTTTGCTGGGTATGCTGATAAATTCAGGAATAAAAAACTCAAATACAGCCAGGGAACTGAAACAGTTACAATCTGAAGTAGCAATACTAAAGAGAACAGCAATGTTTACAATGCTGAAGGATGAATCTTCAAGCTACAGGATCCAGGCAGTAAATTATGCTGACGATCTTGACAATCCTGATGCCAATGTAATTGATGTTCTTGTTAAAACACTTAATGAGGATAAAAACACCAATGTTCGCATGGCTGCTGCCTATGCACTTGCAAAATTTGCAGGTCAGAAGGCTGTATGCGATTCGCTTGTACAGTCACTCTCCCACCAGGTTGATCCAATTTTGCAGGTAACACTGATAAACATTCTTGTGGAACGGAAGGAAAAGAGTGCATTAAAACCAATGCAGCAAATAATAAGCAACACCAATACTTTAAAAGAGGTAAAAGATGTTGCTGAAAAAGGTGTAAAAATTTTACTTTAACGATATACTGTAGAAAATTGAATTCAATTCAGACAAGTCATTGCAGATACCGGGTTTGCAATGACCGGAATTTTAAAACTTTAAATAATATATTATGAAAACAATGAAAATCAGCCTGATAACTTTGTGCCTGATGTTAACTTCAGGATTGTTATCGGCCCAGGAATATAAAACAACTGTTCAGAATACAAAGGATGGCAGGCTGGTCCTCAAAGACTTCAGCGGAAAACTTCCTGTAAGCGGGTATAACGGTAATGAAATTATCATTACATCCAGCTCTGAAAATCTGGCGCCACCTGAAAAAGCGAAAGGTCTGAAACCAATCTATCCTTCNGGGATCGATAATACCGGACTTGGCCTGGATGTTCAGAAAACCGGAAACCAGATAACTATAACTTGTCTTCTTCCTTTTACAAGAGACGGAGAATATCAGATTAAGGTGCCTGAAAATCTTGCTGTTGAGATNGAAAGCGGATGCGAAAGATCGAATGAGATTGAAATAACAGGTACCAAGAACGAGATTGACATCAAAAACTGTCATAATATTGAACTAAAAGATGTTACGGGACCACTTATCCTGTCAACAATCAGTGGGGATGTTAATGTTTCTTTCAGCAGCATTAATCCTGATAAACCTTTCTCTGTCAACTCTATAAGCGGAGATATTGATATCACGCTTCCGGTGAAAACTGCGACTAATCTTGAACTCAGAACTATAAATGGCGGATTCTATTCTGATTTTGATCTTACTTCAGACTCACAGAAGAACCTGAAAAAAGTAGGGGGAAATGAGCTTAATTTTGCACTCAACGGCGGCGGTTTCAAATTCAGTATTGTTACTGTAAGCGGAAATATCTATCTGAGGAAGGGAAATTAGTTCCCTTCCATCCTTTTAAAATCAATTAAAACGTAAAAGCATGAAAACGGTTACAATATTAATTGTAGTCTGGCTTGGCCTTTGCTCAGTACAGGCACAGCAGATAACAGAGAAGCATATCAGTTTTTCAGGAAAAGAATCACTCACGCTGGATATTCAGATCGCTGATTCCATTTGCCTGCATACCTGGAACAAGAACGAAGTTTATATGACTGCTTCAGTGAATATTAACAATAACAAGGACAATGAAGCTTATATAATTACTTTCGATGAAACAGGGAAAGCAGTTAAGGTGGATGCAAGATTCAAAGACAAATATTTTAAGGGGAAAAATAATTGCTGCAACGAGACTGATATCTACTGGCAGGTTTTTATGCCGGATAATACAGTATTCAGCCTGGAGACAATAAACGGCAATGTTACAATTGAAGGAAAGACGGAAGAGATGAAGGTTAAATCAATAAGCGGATTTATCGATCTGGCTGTACCGTCAAATCATAAGGCGGATATTGATTTTTCAACAATCTCCGGAACAATATTTACCAACCATCAGTTTGCACTGAATAAGATGCATACGGGTGTTCCGACAAGAATTTCTGAAAAGCTCAATAATGGTGGAGTTCCGATTCGACTTGAAACAATCAGCGGAGATATCTTTTTCAGAAAATCGGAATAAATACAGCAAGATATTCTAGTTCAGGTTCAGCTGCATCTCCCACTCCCGGCATTCAGAGAGGGATTTAAAAATCTTGCAACGGAGATGCAGCTTCTTCTGCACTTTAAAGTCTTTAGAAAAAAGTTGTAACACTTCTGATTTCCGGGAGTTATAAGAGTCATGAATAGAAATTTATTGATAATTACTTTAACCGAATAAACCTGATGAAATTATTTTTTATTAAAAGAATTATTCTCTGCCAGATATTTATTCTTCTGCTGACAAGCAGTTTTGGAAGCAAAACTGACTCTACTGTCCTGAAAAGGACGTATTTGACAGCTTTTACTACAACTACACCTGTAATTGATGGTCTTGGAAATGATGATTCGTGGAACCTTGTGGAATGGACCACCAACTTCACTCAGATACAGCCTGCGGAAAATAAACCACCTTCACAGGAGACAGCATTTAAGGTGCTTTATGATAATGATAACATATACCTCTTTATCCGTGCATTTGATACTGAACCTGATAAGATAAGTAAGATAATGTCGCGAAGGGATAATTTCAGCGGAGATATGGTCCTCGTTGAAATTGACAGCCACTTTGACAAACAGACTGATTTCCTCTTTGCTGCATCAGCTTCAGGGGCGAAAAGCGATGCTGCTATGTCGGATGATGGAAATAATGAGGACGACAACTGGAATCCAATATGGTACATGAAAACATCAATTGATGATAAAGGCTGGTGTGCGGAAATGAAGATACCTTTAAGTCAGCTCCGGTTCGGGAAAAAAGATGAACAGATATGGGGACTCCAGGTAATGCGAAATATCTTCCGCCTGCAGGAACGCTCTCAATGGCAGTATATTCCAAAAGGTTCTCCGGGTGTCATACATCTGTTTGGTGAGCTCCTGGGAATAAATAATATAAAGCCAAAACACCAGATAGAGTTGATGCCTTATACTGTTGGACGTATCGAAAGATATGAAAAAACAGAAGGAGATCCCTTCAATACCGGGAAATTATCAAAGGTTTCTGCGGGACTTGACGGTAAGATAGGTCTGACGAATGATTTTACTCTCGACCTCACCATCAATCCTGATTTTGGCCAGGTTGAAGCGGATCCTTCAGAGGTTAATCTTACAGCTTTCGAATCATATTTCTCTGAAAAACGACCGTTTTTTATTGAAGGTCAGAATATCTATCAGTTCATGCCTAATCAAACAATAGTAATTCATAATATGTATACTGATAATCTGTTCTATTCACGACGCATTGGCAGATTCCCTCAATATTATCCTTCGGTGGGAGACAATGAATTTGTCAGGATGCCTGAATCAACGACCATTCTTGGTGCCATGAAAATCTCAGGAAAAACAAAAAAAGGATTATCTATTGGTATACTTGAGAGTCTTACCTCAAGGGAAGATGCTTTGATCGACAGTTTAGGAGCCAGGAGAAAAGAGACAGTAGAACCACTGACTAACTATTTTGTGGGTCGTGTACAGCAGGATTTTAACAAAGGGAAAACAATTCTTGGCGGTATTTTTACGGCAGTTAACCGAGACATTAATACTCCGGTTCTTGACTTTTTACATACTGCTGCTTACACCGCAGGAGTAGATTTCCAGCATAACTGGAAAGAGAGAACATGGTATGTCGCAGGAAACGCGGAATTCAGTAATGTACATGGGAAAACGATATCAATAACAGAAACACAAACTTCATCAGCCCGGTACTTTCAAAGACCGGACGCAAAATATCTATCAGTGGACTCATCGCTTACTGCGCTTTCTGGTTATGGCGGAACAGTTAAGTTTGGTAAAATGAGCAAGACGAGACTTCAGTTTGAGACAAGTCTTACATTAAGATCACCCGGGCTGGAATTCAATGATTTAGGCTATATGAGATACTCTGACGTTATTCACCATGGAACATGGGTCGCATACTATATCCGTAATCCGTTCTGGATCTTCAATAATTTTTATCTGAATACGAATTACTGGATGTACTGGAATTTCGGAGGGAAGCTTTTATCGACAAATACAAATATGAACTTTAATTCCCAATTCAAAAATCGCTGGAGGTTAAATGGAAATTTCAACAGGCAAAGCGAGAGCATATCCACAACATTATTACGGGGAGGTCCTTCCTTTATCAATCCTGGAAACCAGAGCTTCAATTTAAACCTTGGGACTGACTATTCAAAGAAGCTTTCATTTTTTCTTGGNAATTACCATGGATCGGGTGATGGGAAGAGTTCCAGAGGTCATGAGTATTATGCTGAGATCAATTACAGACCATCAAATTCAATCTCAATATCCCTCGAGCCTGATTATGGCATTCAGCACCGGGAATTGCAGTATGTCACCGCTATCGGGACTAATACTGATCTTGCATATATTTTTGCAAAACTGGATCAGAAGACGTTGAGTATGACTTTCAGAATAAATTATACCATAAATCCTGAATTGAGTATTGAGTATTACGGACAACCATTTGTCTCAGCAGGAAAATATTCTGATTTCAAGAAAATCACCCAGCCCGATGCTGACAGGTTTGGGGAAAGGTTCCATACATTTGCACCTGATGAAATAAGTTTTTCTTCAGAGAGCAATAGCTATAGCATAAATGAAAGACAGGACGGTATTGAAAATTATTCATTATCAAATCCTGATTTCAACTTCAGACAGTTTCGCTCAAACCTGGTTGTCAGATGGGAATATTTGCCAGGATCAACACTTTACCTTGTCTGGTCACAGGGAAGGACAAGCAATGCGTCAAATGGACTGTTTTCTTACGGGAGTGATATGAAAGATTTATTTAAAATTGTGCCGCAAAACGTTTTTCTTGTGAAGTTCTCTTACTGGTTCTCACTTTGAAATGTATTATGTATTATTGGCGATGTTCAATTTATAATCCAAACAGAACCTCAATCTCAACCTCAACCAATAAAAGGTTATTACAGAATATTATTGAAGGCTTTTGCGACNATNAATGCCGCTGCCGCTGCAGTAATGCCTATAAGTGTGACNTTCAATGCTCCTTTAAGAGGAGGCTGTCCGGTGACTTTGCTTTTGAAATATCCGAAAATAAAAAGGCAGATTACAGTTAGAATTGCGGAAATCAGTAATCCGTCAAAAGGAGTCGGGGTAAAGAAATATGCCGAAAGCGGAATTAATCCTCCGATAATATATGACATTCCAATCGTTGCAGCACTGTTTCTTGCACGGTTTACGTCAGGTTTTTCGAGGCCTAGTTCATATTTCATCATAAAATCGACCCACTTGTCTTTGTCCTTTGAAAGTTCATCTGCAATAATATTCTGTGTATGTTCATTAATTCCATATTCTGCAAAGACCAACTTAACCTCTTCCATCTCCTTTTCAGGAACCTCCTCTATTTCAGCATATTCGCGCTTCAGCTCAGACTGGAAATGTTCCTGTTCTGTTTTGCCTGCCAGGTAACCGCCAAGCCCCATAGCTATACTTCCGGCAACTATTTCCGCGATACCTGCCGTAATAACAACACCGTTGCTCTGTACCGCACCGCTAAGTCCTGCTGCAAGTGCAAATGGTACTGTAAGTCCGTCGGACATACCAATTACAATATCAGTGATAAAGGCAGAGCTACCGAGGTGTTCTTCTTTATGCAAACTCAAATCTTTAATTGATGTCATAATTTTGGTTCCTTAAGTGATGTAATCTTTACTATACATTTACTATTAAATCCTCATTTGGATTCCTGATAGTAGCGTTATGTGAATTTATTGCAGCCTGCTGTTCTTCTTATATAGCAGAAAGAAGATACATTTTCACCTGATTCCTGATCTATTTATAAGAATCATTATGAACGCTTTTCACTGCCCTTCCCGACGGATCAATCATATTTTTAAATGAAGCATCCCAGGCAATAGCTTCAGGAGTGCTACAGGCAACTGATGGCACCGATGGTACACATAATGCAGCTGAATCGGACGGGAAATGTTCGGTGAAAATTGTTCTGTACAGATATTCTTCTTTTGTAGGAGGAGGATTGATCGGAAAACGGTATTTTGCGTTTGCAAG
>JGI20214J51088_10002615_pt1 | contig 11939 bp, 9 predicted proteins | sample WetSurMetagenome_FD_51088 | JGI IMG/M metagenome (IMG submission 51088)
CATGCCCATCATTGGGAAAGCGTGGTACGTACCTGGAGATAACCAAACGTTTACGAGCAAAGATTGACCAAGACCTATTGGGTTTGGCCGCATGCTAAGGTAAGCGCCGGTGTCGAATGAGCTAGCTAGAGTGACTCCTGCTGGCGGAGAGGTCGGTAGGATTGGAAAGCCTGGTGTATAGGAGGGCGTGTTACCTACTTTTCCTACTGTTGTAGCTTTAACTGTTGGTACTGAGAGAATTGATGCAAGTGAAATTATCATAAGGATTGCCAATGATGATGCTAAGATTTTTTCTATAGATTTTGACGTTTTCTTCTTTCTCCTTTTTGGTTGTTGAAGCTTTCATAAGCTTCGACTCTACTTTGGTGTCAATTAGTATATAATATAGTGTGGCAAGCGGTATCTGATAACAAAAATTCAGTATATACAAAAGTACTTAACTTATGCTGATACACAATCGAAAAGATAAATTTCAAATAATAAGATGATTGATTTAGGAAGTAGCCTGGCCGCCATACTGTTTAATGAATAAAGTTTGCTATGTGCGATAGAACATAACCTACAGTTGCACTTGTTAAGAAACAGGTGAATATTAGAAAACCTTCATGCTCCTCTAGAATTTCATCAAATTTCTTCATTTTTTTGCACTTCTCCTTAGTGTTAGTGTTTATTAGGGGAAAGGCTTTATGAAAGGAGAATCTGTAATTTGAATTCAGCAAACAAATTGGGCCGTTCGTCCAGCTCGGTAAGACGTCGCCCTCACGCGGCGAAGATCACCGGTTCAAATCCGGTACGGCCCACCTGTTGATTTTGCTTTTGCTAGACTTAATAGCAACACATATCAATCAAGATCTTTCAACAAGTGGCAATATAACAATCACAGATCAAAATGATGAAAGCCTCAACAACAACATTATTATTTTTGNCGTTATTGAAGCTACTTTCTTACCAGCTTTTGCTATTACACTATACTTTGGCTTGAATCATACTGAACCACTCACTGAAGAAGAGCAAGAGACCAAAGAACAAAGCCAAAATTTAAAAACATAACAAAACTAAAACTTTAAAATAGCGACTTGTAGCAAAAGTATAGCCACAAATTTTTTATTACCCGTTAACTGTCAATAGTTGTGCACAGTCAATTCTTTTAGGAGGTGCGATTTTTGCCTGAAACATCTGTAAATATAACTGAGAAACTGCAGAAGCTTGGCCAAACAGCCCAAGAATACAAAGACGCAATTGTTAACCAATTTAAGGACATGGAAGTTGAAGTTAAGGATTGGAACTTCTCCGTAGGAAAAGCAGAAAAAGAATACAACGTTGAGATCGTCCTTAAACTGGGTATACGGCCAAAGAAGCCATAAACGACTCTTCCACACAATTTGCGTAAATTCTTCGTTAAAATAAATCCTAATTCTTGTTTCTCTTTTTCCTTTGGTTTCTTACCAAAACAGATAAAAACTCGCTTTGCATCCATCAAGGCTACACGTAAGAGGAAACAACATGCCGTCTGAAATTACTGATGTAGATAAATTCGTAGCCATGAGCGCTAAAGCAAAGTTTTGCTCAGTGAAAAGACTTAAAGACACAGTTAAGCTGAAGCTTCGAACACCTGGCCAGCTCTACACACTCAAAATTGAGCCCCTCCGAGCTGACGAAATCATAAAAAAGCTTCAATGCGAAATCAAAGAAAACGAAAAAGAATAAACCTTTTTCAGTACAATCTATTTTCCTGTTTTCAATCTTGTTTTAACCCCTTAAATGGGTAAAATTCCAAAGTCAATTCTATGTTTGTATACAAAAGCATCACCGGAACCCACTCTTAGTATTACAAAGTTTAGCTTTCAAAGGTCAAAAAAACATTGAATCTTCTCGAAGGCAAACGAAGCTTAAATAATCATCATTCAAAATTGGAAAAAAAAACAGAAAAACGGAGTTTATAGAGTATGAGAAAAGCTCGGTGACCCAAAAATTGAGGAATAAACCATCAAATATCGTTCAGAGCTTGAAAATAAAGAATTTACCCCGTTTTTAGCGGTTCATAAAATTTTGATCTCAGGTTATTATTCCTTAGGGTCCTGTTTTTCAGGTGTTTTAGATCAATAATCTTCGCAAACCCATACTTTTGTATGCGAAAATCAAGCGAATGTTATTTTTTTACATTTAAAAGTTAAAAATGGTCTTCCAAACAAATAAAATATGTAAAAAATTACGCAAATTTCCCATACCTCGGGTGAGCCCAAGTTGTTACGAGAGACGAAGGAGAGGGTATTTTGAATTTTGAGTAAATTAGGAGAGTTCTTCGCAAACTTTAAAATTAGGTTGAAATCATGTGAAGCAACGTAATGAGAGACTGTATGTAGATATGAGAAAATCAATGTTTTATGCTGTTTTAAAACTGTGTTTGGTTGATGCTTTTGTATACACTTCTAAGAAGTTCGGGTGTTTATTTGGTGTATAACTTTTTTTGTGACTTAGAAGTAAATTACGGTGAGGATTTGTATTGAGTATTGAGCGCAATCTGATAATTTCGATTTTAAAATTAACTAAAGAAAAGCCTGCTTTAATTGAACATGTCAATATTGACGCCAGAGTGCCTTCACTGACATCAAGGAATTTTATGGATAAAATGCAAAAAGCAGGCCTAATTTATCTAGGACAGGGCACCGTTCAAGCGGACAGCGCATCTAGGCTCAAATTAGCTATTAAAGCNATATCTCTAGGTGCTGATATGGAGCTCGTTGGCAACTTGCTTTGTTGGCAAGAGTTTGAAGAAATAGCCGCTTTCACCCTAAAGAACTATGGTTACACAGTGAAAAACAATGTCCGATTCACATATTCAGGACGTAGAAATGAGGTTGATGTCGTCGGCTGCAACAAGCCTTTGGTTGTTTGCATCGATTGCAAACATTGGCTACATTCGATTTCTGCTTCGATGCTGAGAAAAATTGTTGACGCACAAGCTGGACGGGCTCAAGCGCTGGCTGATTCATTACCAAACCCCAAGTTAGATCTTGAATGCACAAGATGGAGAGACGCAAAGTTTCTTCCTACAGTGTTATCGCTAATTCCTAGCTCAATCAAGTACTGCGATAAAGTGCCAATAGTACCTATCCTTCAATTGCAAGACTTCTTAAATCATCTTCCGGTCCACATAGAATCGCTCAAATATTATCAAAAATCTTTCAATTCACTACGTCATAATCTTTAGAATTGACGTTTTAGCCAATCTCAAGGCTGGGTAAAAGCTTAAAATAAACATCGAAGCTAAAGCTGCTAGAAGCCAAGCGGTTATTTCCACGATTGTAAAGCTTGTAACAAGAGGTTGATGCATTAATACGATTATAGTAAGGATTATTCCGACAAATATTCCAACTGAAAAGCTTGAAAAGAGCACAACTATACTTTGAATAGCCAAAATAGCTAGAACTACCTTCTGCTTAGCCCCGACTGCCCTTAAAACAGCGAGTTCTTGATGTTGCTCGTCAACTGCAAGCATCATATAGCCTAATAGGCATAACGCACCTGAAACAAGGGTGAATATTGGAAGAAGCATTATGGTTTTCCAACTTGAAGCCAAAAAATCTGTATTTTTCGTTACAACATCATTTATAGTAAAAACATTAAGGTCTGGATCGTTGGATTGGATGACTGCCTTTATTCGTGTTAAAGTAGTTGAACGTTCGTCTATGTTGTTCAGCATAACCAACAACAGGTTAGGGTTGGATGAACCCGTTAGATTCATCAATTTCTCAATTGGCACGTATATAACAAAACCATTATTTGTAGGATCAACGCAAACCCCAACGATGCGAAAAGTATCATTCGAAAACGCTATGCTCTCAAGCAAAGGATCAGACAACGAAGTGCCTACTTCTGAACCAGGCGAATACATGGTATGAGCGATCGAGTCACCGATAACCGCTTCTAAGCCATCGTTTACATCTAAGAATCGCCCTTGAACAAACCATCCGCCAGCAAGTTTTTGGGAATTTACGCCGATTACAATAACATTGGCTTGTCTGTTATCACCCACCGAAAAAGTTTGTCCTGTTGAAGGNTTTACGGTAAAACTCGAAATCTCTGAAACACGTTCATCTAATATCAGCCGTGAATCCACTACACTTACACTGGACAAAGCGCTTACCTGACTAATAACCGTCTGTGGAATTGCTAATTTCTTGTCGGAATAGTTGAAAACGTCTATTCCTTTGTCGCCGGAAAACTTTGATAAAAGCAGTCTATACTGATTTCCCATACTGCTATGTGCTATAACAAGAGTGTTTTTGTCAATGGGTTTTTGAATCCATGCAGAAGTTGTATCGCTTGCAATGACTCCGCCTGCAATAGATACAGTAAGCAAAACAAAGACAATTGATAGAAGTAAAATAATTCGTAGACTTGCAGATTGTCTGCGAACCATGCTCCGCACGGCTATTCTCCATGTTAAGGCGCGACGCGACAGGGCTTTATGGGTATTTGTTGAATTTAAACCATAATAGGTCACGGGAGAGAGCGCCTGCAAAGGCGACATTTTAGCAGCTTTAATGATAGGTTGAAGCCCAAAGACAAACGCTAAGACAAAAAAAGACGCAAAAATCAAGGGTGCAAACCAAAAATTAGGCAAAGAATAACCAGAAAGAACCNTTACGCTAACCCCGTAATCCATTAAAAAGCCAAAAATAACACCCAAGATGCATCCTATTAGCGTTGTTGTNAGGAGCTCGCTCATGTAATAGCCTCCTACGAGGTTGTTTGGGCATCCTGCTGCCTTGATTAAACCAAAATCTTTTGTACGTTGAGCCATTGTTAAATGAGCAACAAAGGTCGTTAACACTGCCCCTATCGCAAAAATCAATGCTCCTTCAAACAATATGAATTGCGAAAGAATAGCGGTTAGGCCCTGTGTTAACGCTCCAGCAGTTGCTGATGTTGCGCCAATGCCAAGGCGGTTGCTAAAAAATAGAAGAAACAAGGTTGAGGCAACGCTAAGCATTAAAGTTGTAATGGTAATGCCTGTTTGAAAACGTCTTCGGCGCAGGTCATTGATAGGAAAATTTGTTTTGATCATTCAGGGCTCGCCAGTTTCCCATCTTCGAGGCAAACAACTTGGTCTGCTAGACTGGATATTTGAGCATCATGTGTTGAAACAATGATTGTTTTGTCTCGTTGCTTTAGTAATTGGAGGACTTGGATGATTTTTTGTCCGTTTTTTGAATCCAAATTGCCTGTTGGTTCATCGGCTAGGATTAACTCTGGATCATTAGCTAACGCTCGTGCAAAGGCTACACGCTGCTGTTCTCCGCCGCTAAGTTGAGAGGGAAAATGGTTTGCCCTATGCTTCATCCCAACAGTTTCCAGAAGCTCTATTACCCTTTTTTCAATTTCATTCGTAGGTTTTTGTAGCCATTCCATAGGGAAGGCTACATTTTCAGCTACAGTCAAAGTTGAAACTAGATTGTAAGCTTGAAAAACAAAACCTACATTGTTGCAGCGGAAATCCGATAAGAAATCTTCATCTTTTTCATTTAATTCCTGGTCTGCTACAAAGATTTTACCCTTTGAGGGTCTGTCGATACCGCCTATTATATTGAGCAACGTTGTTTTTCCTGAGCCTGAAGGACCACAAAGAGCTACGAATTTGCCTTTGGAGATTGACAGGTTAACATCCAGCAAGACATTTATTTTTTCGTCGCCTACTTTGTAAGTTCTCCCTAACGCCTCAGTGCGAACCATGAATTGTTCTTGTTTTGTCACTTTTTTCTCCTCACTTCCTAATTCAAGGATTAATTTTCACTACTATAATATGATTTTAGGTGCGTCACTTACATGGCTAAGTATAGCACGTGTCAATGTTGAGGTTCCCCCGATCTCTCTTGAGGATCCTAACTTTGTCAGGTAGTTTATTTTTTTCCCAATCTGCCCAGGCTACTTCTTTGAAAAGCCAGCGTTTGCCCAAGTGTGCTGCGACGACTGCGTGTTTACAACTGTTGTCTGAGGGGATGAACTGGTCTAAGAAACGAAAAAGTTTGTCAATTTGTTCTTTAGGAAAGTATGCATAGTAGGTGGCGTTTTTTACTTCAAAAGCATAGGTATGTGCGCCTCTTCTGGCCATAATATCGGGCAGAGGGTTGAGGCTTGGGTTACTAACTGGGACGCGAACTGCGTTGTAGCCTTTTTTGTGGAGCAGTTTGACTAGTACGGTTTCGCTGTAGAAGCCTCTTTTACGCCAACGTCTAAGTTTTATGCGATCGATTTCTGTGGACACAGTTTGCTTCCTTTGGTGTGTTATTGTTTTAAGGGTACTTTAAAGATAAAAATTGTTGCCTAAAAGCACCTGGAAAGATAGGTTTTGTTGATGCTTTCGTATGCCTGATTGCGGCTTGGTGAGCTTGGAGCAAGCTGGTGACGATATAAATCCAAAGTAATACTGGCACAACTAAAGTAACTGGAAACGAATAACTCAACATTCACGCAATGAAAAAGTAATCAATTTAGACTACTCTAAACATGTGCAAAGTGAGCACACAAATGTAAAAACGCTAAAACTAAACCCGCCTAAAGGCATAAATTTACCAAATAACGGCAAATGAAATCACAAAAAGTTTGCATCGTATACAGAAGCATCAACCATGTCTTCAAAAAAATGCACCAACAAGCAAAATGGTTAATCCGCGAATTTCAAATTGCCTCTAAAGCGACAGCCCCATTAAAGATCTTGCCAACAAAACACTGGCAGACTACATTGGTCTTGAAAAAACATTCTGATATGCCAATAAATGGCGACGGTGATTGAGAGTATAAAAGAATTGACTGCAAAAACTTTTTCTGGAAAATTGGCAAAGTTTCGCTTGAGAATCTAAAAACTAATAAAATGCTCGAAGGTAAGCCGAAATAATAGGCTTTTGCTTCGTATGGAGATTTTCAACAGTACTTATATGAGGCCCCGATATTCCCCATGCCAGTCATCTAGCGCTTCTGCAAAAACGGCTAAAACGAGTCTTATTTCGAAATCTAACCATGAATTGTAGGTTTAAATTTTCGTTTACATAGAAAAAAATTACCAGTTTTATTATTCACGTGGTTTCGCAGAGAAACAACCGCAAAAATAAAATATTATAGCAAAATAAGCTGTAATTTGAGCTATTTAGCGCAAACAATTCAAACGATGAAGCGTTATTTTTTATTAATCTAAATCACCTAAAAAACGAAATTTTGTAAAAAGGCATACACTATTACGCGTCATTCTAGCCTTCATCAGGTCTTGCGTTTGCTCAAGCTTACTCCCTCAAAGGTGCTTTTGTAACAACGCTTCTGATCAAAATCCTGACACCGACCAACTACATTTAGCACACTTGCCAAACATTTGCTGACAATCAGTGTTAACCAATTAGACTTTAGGCGATTCGAACGCTAGCGATTATTGCAGTTAATTCAAAGGTCGCCAACTTGCAGAAATACCTAATTTCAACTAAATCACCACCTAAACCATAAACCACGTGTCTAGCACTCTTCAATAACTCAAGTCCTATCCAGAGCTGCCATAGATCATCCAAAATTATGGACGCACCTTTTTGTTAAAAAAATAATTATGTGTTCTTTAATTAGCTGCCAACTCTGAAATTCGAATCGCTGTTAAAAGAATGCGCTAGTTGGAGTTCCTCAATTAAGAGTATGCTTAACTAGATCCAATGTGCAAAACTTTTAATTTGAATATATGCGGATAGCTCCATCATGCCTCTTAAGTCCACTTCTGTCTGTAATAAACTAGACATTAGTAACGAAAAATCAAAGTCTTCTTTTGGAACCAAAATTTAGTCTTTTAATTTGGTGTCGCAAGTAGTACACGTTATCTTGCCGTCACTATTAACAACCGACCAAAGAAACAAATAAGGATCTGAGCAAAGAATAACAAAAGAATCCAAAAAAATCCTAAATTCAAGCATTCCATTAAAGCCACTCAAGTAAGCCTTAATAGATAAAACTTTGATAAAGCAGCGAAGAAAAAACTTATGATTGATTGCCGCAACTAAGCATGTTTGCAGTTGGCTGTCTGCTTTCCGGTAATGATCGTTTAGAGATTGCAAAGTCTCAGAGATTCTTCCGCAATATAGACATTGACGCTTGTCAGAAGACAAGATTGCTAATGTTGTTTTCTTAATCTGTGAAAACTCAGTTTCGGTATTAGGCTTTAGGCACCGCAACCTCAGCGCCGTTGAGGGAACGAAAAGTGGCTACACTGAATATTGTGATTTGTAAATAATTTAAGCTCGTTCTTAATGTTCTGCGAATGCTACAAGACTTGCATGATGCTGTTATTTCCTCAGTATTTCATAGAAAGCTTCCGAGAATTGCGCATATGTATACAAAAGCATCAACCAAACACACTCACAATTTAACTTCTTTAGCACAAATCAAGAAGTTCCCGGAAATACAACTTTAGGAGCAAAAAACGCAGTTCAAGAATGCAGGTTACTTTATAATAATCGTGATTATCCTTCAAGGTTAGGCATTTTTCATAACTTGTCTAAAAGAAAAAGCTTTCTAAAAAACTGAAATTGTTTTCCGTTTAGAAGAGCTTGATAACAAGAATTAATTGAATGATTAGCAAATCGAGGACTCAATATACTTCTTAGGTAACAAAAACGAGAGTAAAACCTCGGATAAACTCGAAAAGCTACGAAGCTTAAATACTATCTAAAAACGCAAAAACACGACTTCTATATAGAATTATTATTGGCGTGTGGGCCTACTTTTTAGATATTAATTAGACAATAAGAATTTTAGCGAGCCTAAATACACTTGTAAAGCCTTGTTTTATGTTTAGTATTACTTCATTTTCTCTGTTTGCAGTAATTTTTTGGTTTTGAAGCGCAATTTTTTGCTAAAGCTTTATGTTTGCCCGAATTAGGCTGAGCGAAAAATTTATGGAGTTCACATTTTTTACAATTAATTGTTAATAATCATCTTCTTGGCAAAGATTTTAGCTTTTTTTATGGCTAATTATCCATGTATTTGCTCGTCTCTGAAGGGTTCGGGCTACGAAGTCACTTATTTTTTCTAGTACTTAGCTAGAGAATTCGAAACGTTTTTGAACACTTAACTATGATAAACAATAGAGGCACCTGTTTGTCAGATTTCAAAGTTGTAACCAAAAGCTATACCTTTAACACCAAATGGGAAGTAAGCTTTACTGATTTATCTGATAAAATTCAAGAAGAAGTCACAGAGTCAGCGGTTAAAAACGGCATTGTCCACATTTTTGCACCTCACGCAACTGGCATTCTTATTCTTACAGAAAACGACGACGCCCTGCTAAATGATATTAAAGCTTTCCTCGAAGAGTTAGCGCCAAAAAACAAAGCATACCAACATCCATCCAACGCACATTCTCACCTGCGTTCAATGGTTCTACCTCCTGAAAAGACCCTGCCAGTTGTTGATGGGATCGTGATGTTTGGAACCTGGCAATCGCTCCTTTTTGTGGAAACTGACGTTTACCCGAGAAAAAGAACCCTGATAATTCAGATCATGGGTGAGCAATGAAATCAGTCTTTGACCTTAGGGAAACGGTTTTGCAAATTTCCTTGTTTTTCGTCTATCGTAGATTTGAACAATCAATGTCAACATATATTTTTAACTGTTTAATTAAAAATATGTAAGCTAAGACTAACGTTTTTAACCATTTATTGTAAAAATGCGCCATTCGAATATTTTTCGCGAAATACAAAAACCAAATTGCCTGCGTTCTCTCTAGGCACAGCCGCTCCAGCCATAGCACCTCAAGTTGTGGCCACTATCAACCAAAATAAGGAGAATCAACCTCAAAGATAAACCAATTTAGTAGAAAAATAGATTCAAAAAATCCTAATCAACCCTTTACTAACCTATTTCTCAGCTTAAAAGTTAAATTAAAGAGCTGTATTTACTGATTTTTCTTGATTACTGCAGCAGTCTTACTGTAAATTGAAGTTTGCATCAAACATTGCACAAAAAAAGGTAGGATGCAGCACTATGTCTCTTAGTTTTTAGCCCCTACACCTGCATGATTATATAAGCTTCGGTGTATTTCGAGATTCTTCAGCTTTTTCGCTCAGTGGGAAGTCTTTTTGCAGATCCTTTGGATCGTAATCGAGCTTTCTTCTTCACCGCAGCCCGATCTGATGGCTTTTGTTCCAACGCGTCAACTTCAGCTTCACCCATAGGCAACGCGTCGATCTCGTCAGGAAAATCAGCCATTGTTACTTGGTTAGCACCAGCTTTTTGCATTGCCTCAACAGCTTTATCGACGTCGCCCGGTTCCACGTTTATACCCAAAGAAGCATCCATAAGCACCACTGTCTCATAACCAAGCTTAATTGCGTCTAGAACCGTATTTACAACGCAGTAATCGGTAGCTAAACCACCAATAAAAATTCGTTTAACTTCACACATTTTTAGCTCATGAGCGAAGTTTGTGCCATCAAAAACTGAGTAGCTTTCATGTTCGGGGTTTGTTGCTTTAGAAATAACCACAACGTTATCTGGAAGTTTTAGGTCAGGGCTAAACTCTGCGCCTGTAGTGTTCTGAACACAATGAGGCGGCCATGGACCCCCCTGCATTTTAAAGGATATGTGGTTAGCTGGGTGCCAGTCGCGTGAAGCAAAAACATGAACTCTTGCATCTTCAAAACGCCTCGCATACTCATTGAGTACAGGAATGATTTCGTCTCCGCCATCAACGGGCAATGCACCGCCGGGCAGAAAATCTTTCTGGATATCAGTTATTAATAGTGCATCCGAACTTTCAATAGTATATTTTTTTTCCAAACAAGACACCAACTTTAAAACAAGCTTTTTGTCTAATAATTATTGACTAAGCCTTACGAATAAACGTTTTTGAAGAAGATGGTTGGTTCTGTGGAAAAGTGTTTAGGGTTTCTAAAAGGAAAAGATGTTCACGTTAAAAAAAACTGTGTTTTGGTGATGCTTTTGTATACCAGTTAAGATAGCCTTATCTTTTAACTTGCATCAAATAGCTAGTAGGCATCAAACATGCAAACAAAAACAAAAAACGGCTCAATTTCAAGCAGAGAAATGCGCGCTTTGGAAGCAAATGCAGAATACTTTGGCATGAGTTTGCTTCAGCTGATGGAAAATGCTGGAACAAGTGTTGCCCACGAAGTGACTTCACGCTGTTCAAAGGACAAGAAAGTTGCTATTTTCTGTGGTTTAGGCGGCAACGGCGGCGACGGTTTTGTAGCTGCAAGGCATCTGTTAGCGGCTGGCTACAATGTTTCCGTATTCCTTATCGGCAGAAGCAGAGACATTAATCATGAGTCAGCCCTAAAAAACTGGGAAATTCTACAAGCGTTACAAACGCAGGTTCCAATGATTGAGATAACTGACAGCTCAGCAATACCAAAAGTTGAGGCTGGCATAGTTGTCGACGCCTTATTGGGAACGGGAACAAAAGGCACACTTAAAGCACCCATCTTCCAAGTTGTTGAATATATCAATTCCCTAAATGCTTACAAAATTGCTGTAGACGTGCCTACAGGAATCGATTCTGATACAGGGGAAGTCTTAGGAACAGCCGTCAAAGCAAATTTAACAATTACTTTCCATAAAACCAAGCAAGGATTAAAAAAAGCAAAAAAATATGTGGGTGAATTAGTTGTTAAAGACATTGGTTTGCCCCAGATATTGGAGCAATATGCTGGTCCAGGAGACGTTTTTTTAGCTACAGTTCCACGTGCCTCATCTGCTCATAAAGGAGATTTCGGGCGGCTTCTCGTTATCGGTGGCAGCGAAGTTTATTCTGGAGCACCTGCGTTGGTTTCTCTTGGCGCCTTGCGCACGGGAGTGGATCTTGTTTATGCTGCCGCGCCCTCAAAGGCTGCTCAAACGATATCGTCTATTTCACCCGACTTAATTACTATAAAGCTTCAGGGCGATAT
>JGI20214J51088_10002620_pt1 | contig 11927 bp, 11 predicted proteins | sample WetSurMetagenome_FD_51088 | JGI IMG/M metagenome (IMG submission 51088)
GACCCTAAGAAAAAGTTGGTTCTCAAACCCAACTTTAGCGAAAAAGTAGCACTCGTCAAGTTCTATCCTGGACTTGACCCCTCAATCATTAACTTCCATGTCGAAAAAGGATTCAAAGGCATTTTGCTTGAGGGTTCAGGTTTAGGTCATGTCAGCAAATTCTGCTTTGACGCCATCAAGAACGCAGTGGCAAAGGGCGTGGTGGTTGCGTTAGCTTCTCAGTGCATTTGGGGACGCGTAAATATGAATGTCTATGACACAGGACGCGATCTGCAATCATTTGGCGTTGTGCCGCTCGACGACATGTTCCCTGAAACAGGGCTTGTTAAACTCATGTGGGCTCTTGGACAAACCGATGATGCTGAAAAAGCAAAGAACCTCTTGAAAACTAATATTGCAGGCGAGTTCTCACCCAGAACGCTTCCGCAAGATAAAATCGTTGAAGGAGGACAACAATAATGGCAATAGACTATGCTCAAGTAGGATTAAAGGTTGGGTTAGAAATTCACCAGCAACTAAATGTCAACAGCAAACTCTTCTGCAGTTGCCCGCCCGAACTCTTCAAAGAAGAACCCGAAATCACCTTCCTGCGTAGGCTCAGACCAACCCAAAGCGAACTTGGGCAAATCGATCCAGCAGCGTTCTTTGAGTTCCAGAAAGGCGTCAGAATCCTCTACGAAGCCAACCACAACAGTTCATGTCTCGTAGAAATGGATGAGGAACCACCGCACCCCATCAATCTGGACGCAGTCGAAGTAGTTTTGACTGCTTCACTTATGATGAATATGCAGCCAATCGACGAAGTTCACGTAATGCGCAAAACTGTCATTGATGGCTCAAACACAACTGGATTCCAACGTACATGCATCATCGGTTTAGATGGATGGATAAAAGTCGGGGAAAAAATCATTCCTATGCAGGCAGCAAGTCTGGAAGAAGATGCCGCACGCAAAACAGGAACACAAGACGAAGGAAAAACCATCCGCTACCGAATCGACCGCTTAGGAATCCCACTTATCGAAGTCGCCACTGCACCAGTCATATATTCACCCATGGAAGCACAGGAAGTTGCGTTTGCCATCGGCAGAATCCTCCGCGACACAGGCAAAGTCATGCGTGGTTTAGGAACGATTCGACAGGATCTCAACGTGTCATTGCCAAATGGTGCCTTAATAGAGATAAAGGGTGTGCAGGAACTCGAATTAATTTCCACAGTTGTTGAGTATGAAGTTCTACGGCAACTCGGCTTAATCGCTATCAAAGACGACCTCGCCAAAAAAGGCATAAAGGCCGAAACGTTAAAGCAAGATTTCGTTAACGTTGCCGAAGTTTTCAAAGACACGAAATGTAAGGTCATCCGAAAAGCGATAGACAAAAACCAGAAAGCCATGGCAATTAAACTTCCAGGCTTCGCAGGATTGCTTGGTCGGGAATTGATGCCTAACTTCCGTCTAGGAACTGAACTGTCTGATCGAGCCAAATTCTGGGGCAGAGTCGGGGGAATTTTCCATACTGACGAAATGCCCAACTATGGAATCACTGCGGAAGAAGTTGAAGCCCTACGCAAGAGTGTTGGTGCTGTTGAAGGGGACGCAGTCGTTTTTGTAGCTGATACAACAGAGAACGTTTTGGATGCTCTTAAAGCGGTTGTAGAAAGAGCGCAGGAGGCAATAACTTGTGTCCCAGCGGAAACAAGAACAGCCAAAGACGATGGAACCTCAAGGTATATGCGTCCACGTCCAGGAGCAGCGAGAATGTACCCTGAAACTGATATTCCAGCCCAACCGATCACAGANCCATTTGTAGAGAAAGTGCGTTCGCATCTTCCGGAACCCGCCGACAAGAAGCTTACACGCCTCATAAAACAATATAGTTTAAACGAAAAATTAGCTAAACAACTCATCGATTCCGAATACATCCTGCTCTTTGAAGAAACAGCCAAAACCAGCAGCGTCGCAGCTTCCACCATTGCCGCATTCCTAACCGAAACCGTCAAAGCGCTCAAACGCGAAAGCATCCAAACAGAAAACGTCACAGACGACCAAATCAGCACTATCTTCAAAACCGTCGGCTCAGGAGAACTTGCAAAAGAAGCCTTATCAGATGTATTCAGCTGGCTCTCAAAGAATGAAAACAAAACGGTGCAGGATGCAATTGCAACTTTGGGCTTGAAAATGTTTACTGAAGCTGACTTAGCTCCAATTATAGATCGAATAATTGCAGCCAACAAGCAACAAATCGAAAAACTGGGAAAGAACGCTCAGGGCATGCTTATGGGCGCTGCAATGAAGGAAGTGCGTGGGAAGGCCAATCCTGAACTTGTAGGCAGACTTTTGCGTGAACGCCTAAAATAGCTTTTTTCATGTCAAAAGAAGCTATTAGCCACAAATCCTAAATGGCTTCTTAGAGTATAGAATGTAAATGAGGCTTAGCTTGATGAAACGAATAGAGGCACATATAAAAACTGGTTTTGGCGAAGTTGTCATTGAAGGCGAAAGCCCACAAGACATAATGAATATGCTTGAAAGTATTCCAGAGAATTTTGTTGAAAAACTTTCAGATTTTGTTTCTAATCGATTAACGCCCTCGGGAGCGCAACTAAAAGGCATAATTGAACCAACAACTGAAGGTCCAGTTATCGTGACACGGGAAAANCTTACTCACTACGAAGCAGTCGGCTTGGTACTGTACGCTTCGGAAGAGAGAAAAAACACCGCAGCCCAAGTGCAGAAGCTTTTAGAGTCCAGCGGAATAAAAAGCATGGTGCCTGCAAGACTCAATGAAATGACCAAACGCGGCCAAGTTTTCAAACCCGACCCCAGCAAACCTGAGTTCAAACTAACTATTCAAGGCGAAAAATGGGTAGAAGAAGACGTGCTCACTAAACTCAGAGGAAAGATGAGTGACCGCTAAACCCGAAAAAATCCACGTGCAAATAAAATACAANGATATTGAACAACAGTTTTCCGCTGACCCACAAGANNCATGGCTGCTTCTGAATAAGTTCTTCAAAGATNTGATTCCGTCTTTTGAGATTGCCCAAAAACTCTGGCTCAACATAGATATTGCNCAGCTAGCTAAAGACCTAAATGGAATAGTNGCTTTTTCAGGCGACGGCACAAGTTTGCTGGTGCCCAAAAATAAGTTGACGGATAATGAGGCATTGTTGGTTTGGCTTGCGGCTTATTATTTGGGGAACAAACTGGGCTTAGTCAATTGTGATTCACTTTCAAAAGACGAGTTGAAGGTTATGCTGGGTAAAAGCGGGAAAATAACAAGTACACGCCTCGGCGAATTGGCAAAAAACGATTTTGCAATGAAGACGGTTGATGAAAAGTTTAAGATAACAACGTTTGGCGTAATTCAGCTTCAAAACGAGGTTCTTTCAAAAATCAAATCAAAAATTTTGTCCTAAGCTTTTTGAGCAGAAAACTGTGCTTGGATAACCCTTATAACCTACTACTACAATTTTTTAATGAGGACTTTTAATGAATTTTGTAGTCTTGATGATTTTTATTTATTCTATATTGAGCAGTTTGGGTCTTGGCGGATTTGACGTTGGTTTCCTTATAGTACTAGTCATCATCGGTGTGATTATCGTAATTCTCATAAGACTATTCCTAGTGCTGATCCCCGCAATTCTCGTTGCCGTCGTAGTGTATTTCTTGACGGGCGGAGACCTGTTCTGGACAGGCATCGCTTTCCTCGTTGTTGCAGCGCTGTCAATATTTTCTAAACTGTAGAGAAACTCGCAGGAATCCAACAAATCAAAACACCCCAAAAAACAATCTAACGACAAAGCACGAACCAACAGCAGACANATAGCCGTAGTTGAACACAGAAACCAACCACAACAACAATCAGCTCAAAAACACGCCAATTTTTCTCAAATAACCCTTTCTTTTTTATTTTGAATAAATTCTGTTTATTTAGCTTTGAAGCTCTTTCATAAGACTTTTATATTTGGTATGGCGTTCTTGCATATTAAAAGGAATGGACAGGGACCCAAAAATGACGATGATGGAACCAAGTAAAAAACCACTAAACGTTCTCATTAAACAGTTGCATGGAAACATTGAAGTTGTTCTAAAAAACGGCTATGAATACAAAGGAAAAATGATAAAGTGCGATGGTCACATGAACATTCTGTTGGAAGGCGCCACAGAATTTAAAGAAGATCAACTAATGACCAACTATGGCAATGTGTTGCTTCGCGGAAATAACATCCTNTACATAGTTATGGATCCCAACAAACACTAAAAGACTAAACTTGGGGATTTTCCAGTTACATACTCGCATGCTTCTTCTTCAGTTAATTCTATATTGAATTTGCGGCTGAAGTAAGTTATCAAATTCTTAATGTCTCTCTCAAGCAGTTCCGTTGCGTTGGCATGATCGGTTTTTACTGCTTGCGGCCAATCAATGATTAAAATATTCCCGTCCGATTGAAGAATGATGTTGTATTCGCTGATGTCTGCGTGGATAATATGTGCTTTGAGATAGGCTTTTCTGAGGTTGCGCAGGATTTCTTTTAGAACTTTTTCGGGTTTTCCAATGTCTTTGTACTTTGAGAGTTGAGCGCCTTCAATCATTCCCATAGCTACAACATGTCGGTTTTGGGTTATGGGTTCAGGTACAGATACGCCGTTTTCGTATACTATTTTCATGGCTTGGAACTCGCGTTCTGCAGCTAGGTGGGATTGGAAGAGCCATGTTGAATGTTCGCGGGTGTAGCCTCTTTTGCGTCTGGTTTGTCTAAAACTTATCCGACCTAATCGATGAAACTTGACGGCAATGCGTTTGCCATCAGCATTTAGGGCGTCATAGACGTCTGCTTCTTTTCCTACGCCCAATGACTGCCCAAACGATACAATTACACCTGCTTTAACTAGCGCGTTTATTGCGAGGCAATCGTATCCAGCGTAGTTTAGGGTGTGTCCATTGTAGGTTTCTTGTGTTCGATATGTTAAGCCCAGTTTGTTTAGTTTGCCTAATGTGAAGTCTATGCGATCCATGGGAAGTTTAGCGTATCTTTGGATTTGTTCTTTGGGAACAAATTCGTGTTTGCTCATGCCGGCTTCAATTATGTTGAGAATTCGGAAGTCTTCACTTTCAAGTTCTTTAAAAATGTGNACGGCTACTTCAGCGCTTGACATACAATCTTTTAATAATGGTGTTTTTGGGTATTAAAACTAGTTTTTAACGAAAAATTAATGGGTTATTTGAGTGGAACTTATATGTGAGAAATGGGTTTTAATGGAACATGCCAAACCGTTCACCATTAAGCATAGGTAACTAGCAAACGTATGGTTTTGAAATATGGCAGTAGATCAAGGAAACGTTTCGAAGATACTTTCGGTCCTTTCGCATCCGTTGCGACGCGAAATATTACTGGACCTTAGCGATAATGGTGAGTCATCTTTTACTGACTTGCTGAACCTTCTGAAGGTTGATACTGGTAAGCTTAGTTTTCACCTTCGTTCGCTTTCGCCGTTCATTGAACAAACGTCTAGTGGTAAATACAAATTGAGCAGGGCTGGCGAAAGCGCAGTTAGGGTTATTCATGATGTTGAGGGTTGGGCGGAAGTTGCTGATGTGCAGGGGAAGGCAAGTACGCTTCCGCTTGCTTCTTTTAAGAATAGGGCTTTTGCGTTCTTGTTTGATTTTTCACTGATTTTTGCAATTACCGCAGCAATAATTTTTCTGCCTGACATTCTATCCATCTCCACTGTTGGCTTCTTAGGCAACAGAGTAAGTTCATTGCTTTTCATTACGATTGGGCTTCTTTGGCTTTACTCCACTTTACTTGAAGGATTCAATGGTCAGAGCATAGGCAAACGTGTTATAGGTTTAAAGGTTGTTAGAACTGACGGCAAGAAAATGTCTTATGATCATGCTGCAGTACGGAATTTTGGTAAAGTTTTACCTTTGCTTCCATTTGATTTGCTTATTGGGTGGCGAATAAAAAACAGCGCTTTCATGAGATACTTTGACAAGTTCGCAGGAACAACCGTTATTGATTTGAGATCCCAACTTCATATAGCTGTGGATTCAAAAGAGCCTCCAGTTAGCTAAATCGCAATGTTTTTGTTTATGCATACAGCCAGGAAAAAACCCTGACATATTTTTAATATCCCTATATACTCCACAATACATTATTAGTAGATTTGTCGGAAATTTTCGAGAAAGAGATCCTTGGGTTATTCTGCGTTTACGCTACTTTTTCAAGACAGTTCTGGCAAAAAATTGGAGAAGACAACTTTGAACTATAAAGAACCGATAATAATCGAGCATCTTGCATTTCTTTCAGTGAAATACAACGTTTACCTATCTGAGCTCTATCAGGCTTTGGTTTCAGCAAGAGTCACTGGAAAATCCATCTGTGCTGAGTTAAACGTGGATTACCGCGGCACCAAAAATGACCAAGCAGTTTTTCTAATCACAAAAGCAAACGTCGTGATTGTGCAATTCAAAGTTGCTGAAGAATTCCTCCTAAGAAAGAACATAAGGTTCGAAAGTTGGTTAGATACTGACAAAATACGCAAACAAGTAACTAAACAAAACCGAGCCATTGATCTTACATCAATCCAAAATTTGCGTCTTGGAATGAAAAAAGTAAACTTAAATGCGGAAGTTTTGGCGATCCAAGAACCTCTATTAATTAACACTCAGTTTGGAAGCAAAGTTAAGGTAACTGATGTCTGGTTAACGGATGAAACTGGGAAAGTCAAACTTTGTCTTTGGGGTGAACAAGCGAATCTGCCCGTTGAAGGTGAAATGGTTCAAATTAATGGGGCGTCAGTAAAAACTTTCAAGAACGAAAAATTTTTAAGTTTGGGACGTACTGGGACTTTGAGCATTCTTCGGCCGCTTTTAGTTTAAGACCGCAGGTTTCGAATAAAATTTTTTCATTGACCTTGGGGTTTAGCTATTGACCAAGCAGAAGGGGAAAAATCATGATTTACCTGATAAATTCGTTGGTAAACCTGTGGTTAATAGTTCATCGTTGATTGCAAATCCAAAAGGAAAATAAGATCGAAGTACTCGCAATTCATTGAATAGGTGAATACTATGTCTGTTAAAACAAACGTTAACATCGTTTCAGCTTATCGGCTTCTCCACCCTATGCACACAGTTCTGATTTCATGTATTGGAAAAGCTAACAAACCCAACGTTACCACAGTCGCGTGGGCAATGCCGACCTCAATCAACCCGCCCCTATTAGCCATCAGCCTTGCCCCAACCCGCCACACGCACACTCTAATCGAAGAATCAGGGGAATTTACCGTAAACATCCCAACAATGGAGATCCTGCAAGCCGTTTATTCATGCGGTTCATTAACTGGCAGAAGCTTCGATAAATTCAAAAAAGCAAGCCTCACACAAATGNCCGGCAAAAAAGTTAAAGCCCCAGCCATCCGCGAATGCGTAGCACATTTGGAATGTGAAGTCGATGGACAACTTACCACAGGNGACCATACAATTTTCGTCGGCAAGATCGTCGAAGCATACGCAGACATGGGAATCTTTTCCGAAAGCGGCTACGACCTCAAAAAAGCCCGAATGCTTTACCATGCAGGCGGAAATAACTTCGCACTCATAGACCCCAAACTCTACAAATCCTAACAGAAAACCTGCTGCTCCCCTTGCGGCAAAGTTCAAGTAACAAAATAAAGGCAAAGCAAAGTAAGCTAAACACAAACCATAAAAACGTTGATCCAGTCTTAAGGTTGTTCATGACAAACAAAAAGAAGAAAAAATATACGATAACACAAAAAACGATACCAACAGAAACCACGGTAACATTCAAAGAAATTTCCGAATGAAAAGCTACTTTCAAAAATAATATTTTTGTCAGAACAAATCGATTTCATACTTTAAGTAATTTTATTAGGCTTCTTTTGTTTTCCATGTCTCATGATATAGCTCAGTGCAGTTGCAAGAATGGCTATTATTGAAGCAGCAACAACTATGCTAAATGGCAAAAACAAATTGGCCGTTGAAAGTATCCCTGTTGGCGTTGAATTTGCAGAATCAAGGGTTGAACCATTTGGCAAGGTTATTGTTTGTGTGTGGCTCCATGCACTTCTGCCTGTTTCATTGAAGATGCTGAAGTTTGGGTTTCTCCAACAGTGAGGCCATTCATCAGTTACTTGCGTGTAGAAACCGTTGACGCCTCGGACTTGAAAATCTATTTGACTTTCATTAGAAATGTTTCCCAGCCAGATGCTATAGCCGTCGGGATCTGGGTTAGTGCTGCCGAGGCCAAATTTTACAGTTGTGTTATTGTCTTGCGGGGCAAGGATTCCGGAGATGGTTGCGTTTGCCCAGTCTTGAGAGTGCCCTTTGATGTGGACATTATAGTAAAGTTTTACTATACTGTCGTTTACTACGGAGTAAAATGAATAAGGTGTTGTATTTTTGATGACAACATCNATGAATTTTATTTCAATGTGATAGGTACCAGAGGCATTTGTTACGTCGTGGGATCGATCTTCAAGGTTTAGGGTAAATTCTGGAATAGCTGGGCTAGTTTGGGGAGTTGCTGGTTTAATCATTATCAGGCAGGACCATAATAAAATGATAATAATTAGCAAAGCAACTTTTGCTTTCATGGTCAAAAATGANNTGTTGCTGGTTTAAAAATGCTTCAAATTATTAGCATAAAGCTCCGTAACGAATANGTCTGCAGTTTTTAGTGATTAGGTGTGGTCGTGTTTATTTGGGTCCTCGATTGTTTTGCCAAATCGCCTGATGAAGAACTTTCGAATTTCTTCAGCGAACACAACTATCAACGCCAGCGAAATTAGGAATGCCCAGTCTGCTAAGCCCAACGCGGATGTTCCGAAGAACTTCTGCATCAACGGCACATAAACCAGGAAGGCTAAGATTGATAGTTGCGAAATTATGCCCGCGATTATCCACTTGTTGGTTTTAAGGCTTGTTTTGAAGATTGACTGTCTACTGGTTCTGCATGCAAGGACGTTTCCTACTTGTGCAACTACTATGCCTGCAAACGTCATTGTTACTCCTTTGCTGTAGACACCGCTAGTGAAAAAGGAGCTGTCTGAAGTCAAAGCCATTCCATAGTGCCAACCGCCCGCCATCCAAGTGCTTAAGCATCCGATCATTGCACCAACTGCGATGATTACTCCGATGTAGAGTGAACGCCCAAAGACTTTGCCAGTAAATAGTCTTTCTTTAAGGCTTCTTGGAGGTTCCTCCATAATTCCTGCTTCTGGAGGTTCACGGCTAAGCGCTAAACTTGGAATGACGTCGATGGCTAAGTCGATAGCTAAAACCTGGACTACAAGCAACGGCAAGGGAATTGCCAAAATCGCATAAAGGACGTACGGAATTAATTCAGCCCAGTTGTGCGAAAACACATAAACTATAAACTTGCGGATGTTCTCGTAGATTGCCCTTCCAGATTCAACAGCTTTAACTATTGATTCAAAGCTATCGTTGAGCAACACGATGTCGGCAGCTTCTCTGGCAACATCCGTTCCAGACGCACCCATAGCCACACCGATATCAGCCTCCTTAAGCGATGGCGCATCGTTCGCCCCATCACCCGTAACTGCAACAACTTCACCGCTCCCCTTGAGAACTTTCACTATGCGAAGTTTCTGTTCAGGAGAAACTCGAGCGAAAATTACGTTTCCCTTCTTAACCTCATCCACAATCGATTGGTCGCTTAAATCTTCGAGGTCAACACCACGAATGACTTGGGCGAAGTCCTTTTCGACTATGCTGACATCTTGAGCAATAGATTGAGCTGTTGGACCATAATCGCCAGTGATAATTACCGTTTTGATTCCTGCTCGTTTTGCTTTCTCTACTGCGTGCTTTACTTCTGCTCTAGGGGGGTCGCGCATTCCAGCTAAACCTACAAAGACCAGGTTATTTTCGACTTCTTCACCCTTCTTATATTCAGTTTTAGGCATTTGTTTGTAAGCTACTGCTATTACACGCAAGCCTGCATTGGCGAATTCGTGGATTCTTGTTTCAATCCAATCCATGTTTTCTTGGTTTAACTCTACAATTTTTCCGTCAATCAGCACTTTGCTGCAAACATCAAGAATGTTTCTTGGTGCACCTTTAGTGTAGATTAAGACGTTACCGTTTAGTTTGTGAACAGTAGTCATGCGTTTTCGCTCAAAACTGAAGGGCAAAACATCTAGAATCGGCTTTGCAGCCAAAGCATCCTGAATGTTCACACTCGATTTAAGCGTCGCAACAAGTAACGCGCCGTCAGTTGGATCCCCTATGACATTCCAGCTTTTGTTTTTGTCCGATGGCGGATCAAGCTTAGCGCCATTGCAGAGGGCAGCAATCTCCAGAAGCTTTTCCAATGAAGCCGTTTGCCCTTCTTGCAGCGCTTGACTATTTACAGTGAAAAACCCCTCGGGCTGGTAGCCTGCGCCGGAAACGTCAACAACGTAATCGAAAACCCACAGTTTGTTGACAGTCATTTCACCCTTAGTGATTGTCCCCGTTTTATCAGTGCAAATAACCGTGACACTGCCCAAAGTTTGAACAGCCGACAACCGTTTAACCACAACATGTTGTTTAACCATCTTAAGCACATTGATGGCTAAAGCACTGGAAACTGTAACCTGTAAGCCCTCAGGGACACAACATACCATAACACCAATCATGAACAAGATGCTAGTNGCAAGGGGAACATGTAAGAAAAGAAAACTAGCAATAAAGAAAATTGTACCAACAACTACCGCAATAATAAAATCGTACTTTGCAGTTAACGCGATTTCTTTCTGAAGTGGGCTTTCCTCTTCCTTAATTGTCTGGGTTAAACTTGCTATTTTACCAAACTGTGTATCCATACCAGTAGAGTAAACAACGGCTTTACCTTGGCCTTTAGCTACGCTTGTGCTCATGAAAACGAGGTTGGGCGAGTACAAGTATGCTTTCTCTACTACTTTGGTTGTTTCTGCAACTCGTGGTTGTGGTTCAGATTCTCCAGTTAAAGGTACATTATTGGTCCATAAGTCAAACGCCTCTATCAAACGTGCATCTGCTGGAACACGGTCGCCTTCTTCCAAAAAGATGATGTCTCCTGGAACGATCTCTTTGACGGAGATTTTCTTGAGTTCGCCATCTCGAATAACTTTGGCGTACTCAGGCATCCAGCTTTTGAGGGTTTCCATAGCTTTTTCCGCGCGTGATTCTTGAAATATGCTGACGAAAATGTTGACAAATACTACTGCTAGGATGATTAGCGCGAGTTCTGGGCTACCACTTACATAAGATAAAATAGCTGCAACAAGCAGCAAGATGCCAAATAAATCTTTGAAATGAGTGATAAATTTGTGTACAAAGGGAATTTGCCTTTTCTCAGAAAGCTTGTTGTAACCGTACTTTTTGAGGCGCAGTTTAGCCTCTTCAGTTGTTAATCCATTAGCTGATGTGGTCAGCTCATCGAAAACTTTGTCAACCGGCATAGAAGCAGCTTTTTCCAATCTTATTCCGCCAAAACCTCGGTATAACTAGTTAGTAACAACCCCGACAAAAAGTGAATATGACTGGTGCTAAGGACACTGGAAACAATGCGTCATTTCCATTTGCTGGAGCAGTTTGAAAGTACATTCAAATCCTCAACTGTTAAATCTACGTCGCCAATTGTGGCGTTTTAATTTTTGCTTATTGTCGATTGTTGCTCTTAAACTAATCGCAGACAAAGCCATCTTTGACCAGAAAGAAATTAAGCAGATCAATGAATTGTGTGCAAGTACATTCTTAAACATTTAACATTTTACTCCTCTGGAGCTCTGGATTCTTTTGCTAAATAGAAATTAAAGCAGATTTAATCTTTTTTGCGAATTAGCGTTAACCAACTTGTAAAATCCAATTTACGCTCGCTTTAAGCCAAATTAGCATTCCAAACAAACAATTTTACATACAAA
>JGI20214J51088_10002621_pt1 | contig 11927 bp, 10 predicted proteins | sample WetSurMetagenome_FD_51088 | JGI IMG/M metagenome (IMG submission 51088)
AAGNATATAAGCAGATGAATTTGCTGGATTTCGATTAGCTCAGCGGCGGCGCTTTTTCATGCTCCGCAGCTCTGCTGCGGGGTGCGCCGCCGAAATTTGACTAAGCGCGCATCGCGTTCATACCATTCCTCTTCGGGCACGTCCATTCTTCCGCCTGTAATGGAGCTTAATTTCGCTATTGCAGGTCGATATCTGTCCAATACAACATCTGCAGCATTCTTCAAAGAATTTGCATGCCATTTCCAGCTATTGGGTCCTAGTCCTTTAGCCATCATCACAAAATCATCATCAAGCATCTTTTCGATATCCTCATCATTTAATAGAGTCTGTTCTGTCATGCTTATCAACGATTTGATGAATGATGAAAAATATATTGGTCCAAGAGTGCGCAGGCCGGTACATGTTGGTCAAAAGAGAAGATGTCGCCAGGATTCCCGGAATCTACAGGAATCGGAACCATGCTGAGAATCCGCTAGAAGGCCAGGAGGATGAAAAGTGTAGTTTGGGATCCCGGACATGCTTGTAAAGCCGATGAGCAGACCGTCCTTTGGTGTTGGCCCGGTGAATTTTTTCAGAAAAATATGGTCGCCTATAAAGAAAATCCCTCCATGTGGACAGAAAGAAATTGTTGTCGATAAAAAAAGGCTTACTGCTATATCAATTCAGAATCGTTTCGCCCGTCTCCCAAAATATCCCCTATCGCCCTCTGGCTCTCCTCCGGAGTCCCTTTCGTGTTGATCTCGACCACTCTCGCCCTTTCGAGGAGCGTGCGGAAAAAGCGGCTGCGAAGCTTCATCTTGAAGTCGCTTTTCACCAGCAGGTGCGGATTGTAGTATCCGTTCCGCTCCAGAATGTCCAGCGCTGTAGCCGCATCAAGCTCCCGCACGATCTCCTCCTGCCCTGGATCGCGTTTGAGAAGGATCATATTTTCCAGGGTCGTGAGCGGCAGGATGCGGCCCTTGCCTATGGCCCAGCGCAGGTCCACCACCGCCCGGCCCTTCTCATCGAGGACCGCTTTGTCCACCAGCCCGGAAAACTCCTTCCAGATGTCGGCGAGGTCCGCCCGGATGTAGAAGTTCTTCTCTGAACCGTAGGCCAGAATATCCTCACCGAAGATCCGGGCAAAGAACCAGTCATCAGATACGACGCGCGCTTTAGGCTGGCGGAGAAGGCCATAGGTATGAGTGGTCTTTCCCGCTCCCGACCCGCCCAGAATGCAGACCCCCCTGCCCCGCATGTCCAGGCAGGCTCCGTGCACTGAGTAGATGCCGTGATCGTCCTCCAGGATGTCTCCCGCCAGAGAGAGAGCGAGGGACTTTATCCAACCGTAGTAGTCGATATTAAAGAGAAAGCAGCTCTTGGAATGGGGATCGAATAAAACGCGGTTGTCCCCGACCGTCTCGTCCTGCAGAACGTAGAGCCTGCCGTGGGAGCGAATGTTCTGGGAGGCAAAATAGAAGCTCTCTTCCCAGGCGTTCTTGACGGAAAGGCTGCCGGTGAGAAGCTTGATGCAGCAGCCGTAGATCTCAGACTTGATCTCGTAGAGCACCTGGCCCTGATATTTTTCAACCAGCTCTTCCTTCTGCTCCATTGATATGATCTCTACCGAATAAGCCATTTTCATTCACCTTCAGATTTTTTCCCGGCAACAGATGCGCTCCCCAGGCGGCTGCGGCCAACGAGGCGCATCTGGTCATCCAGCTCGTAGACCAATGGCACCGCAGTGCCGATCTCCACCTTTTCGATATCTTGATCTGAGATGTTCTCCAGATGCTTGGCCAGAGCACGAATGATGTTGCCGTGCGATACTACCAGGACGTTCTTGCCCTTCTCCAGCTCCGGCCCGATCAGAGCCTGCCAGAAGGGCAGCACCCTCTCCTGAGTGTCCCGCAGGGATTCAGTCCTGGGCAGAAGGCTCTCGGGCACATCCCGGTAACGGGGGTCCTGGCCGGGATAGCGCCTGTCGCCCGTCTCCACTGCCGGGGGCCTCTCGGAAAAGCCACGCCTCCAGCGAGCAACCTGCTCTTTGCCGTATTGCTCCTCAACCTCTCTCTTGCTCCTGCCCTGCAGGTCTCCATAGAATCGCTCATTCAGCCGCCAGCATGGGAGAGCTGGAATCCACATCAGGTCCATCTCATCAAGCACAATCCAGAGCGTTCTCACCGCCCGCTTCAAAACGGAGGTAAAGGCAATGTCAAAGGTGAGGCCGGAGCTCTTCATCAGCCAGCCCGCTTCCCCGGCTTCCGCTCTGCCCCTCTCGGACAGATCGATATCCATCCAGCCTGTGAACCTGCCCTCCAGGTTGTAGTGGCTCTGTCCGTGACGCAGCAAGACCAGTTTTGCCATTTCTATTCCGTTTTGCTCAATCAACCGCTTTCAATCAACCGTTTTGCTCCATTTTCGCGGTTCATCTCTTTGTGGCCGCTCACGCCTTTTCCGAGGGTCCCTCGGACAGGACGGTGAGCTTGACCTGCGGCACAAGCCTCTCGAAGTCCTCCTTCTGGGCGAGCGCAGTTCCCTGGTACAGAGTGGTGGCCGTCCCTGCCGCTGCGGCATAGACCAGGCACTCCTTCAGGCTCCTGCCCTGCACCAGGCCGCTCACAAAACCGGCAACCGAGGAGTCTCCTGCGCCAATGGTGCTCTGCACCTGCACATTGGGAGGCACTGCCAGATACTCATTGCCCTGCGAGACCAGCAGGATGCCCCTTGCTCCCATGGAGACGAGCACTATTCTCACGCCCTGATGGTTGATCTCTCTGGCAGCGGCCCGGATCTCATCCAGCCCCTCCAGTTCCCTGCCAACCAGCTCGGACAATTCATGAATGTTGGGCTTGATCACATCTGGCCTGGCCTGAATTCCTGCGCGAAGTGCTGCGCCGTCTACATCCAATACAATAGTCGACTGGCACCTTTTTACCAGCATTATGATCTTTCTGTAGATCTCGGGAGATACACCCTGAGGAAGGCTGCCGCCTATGGTCACCAGATCGCTGCAAGGCAGCCTCTCCAGCCTTTCAATGAACTCCATGAGCTCGGACGGCCTGACCTCTGGACCTCTGGCATTGAAGGCCAGCTGCTTTCCCGTATCCTTCTCGTGAATGATGATATTGGTGCGCGTCTCGCCGGAGACATGAATAAAATCGGTCTGAATTCCATCGTTGAGCAGCCTGCCCTCCAGCTCCCGGCCTGCAAAGCCGCCCACGAATCCCAGAGCGATGTTGTCAACGTCCATGTTCTTGAGGACTTTTGAGACATCAACGCTCTTGCCGCCTGCAAAACTCCTCTCTTCTATGATTCGATTGGATACGTCGTCACGTACTTTCTTGATCCAGATGGTGCGGTCAAGGGCCGGATTGAGGGTTATCGTATAGATCATGGTAGACTGCTTTCTGCGGCAAATGTAATGACCCTTTTGCCTGGTTGAGGGTTGGGGTGGGGGAGCGAAGGATGGATGGATGGAGCGACCTCGCGGGCGCGGGATCTTTGCTGGAGCGAGGCCATTGCAGGCAAGAGCGTTCTTGGAGCTGTCTTTCACTCAATTTCGGAAATGCACTCCCTGTTTCTTCAGACCGATAGCCTTATATTCGTCTAATGTCGTAGGAGGTTCAAGCAAAGGTCGAATGAACCCAATCCCTCCCAAGGAATCGACTTTTGCCCCTCCCATTTCATGAACTGCCGCGTCCTGAAGCTCGATTAAGGTCTGGATTGTGACGCATCATTCTATTGTCAGCCTCTCCGCCATCTTCCACTCATCGTCTAGGTCTACACAGATATCCATCCTTCGGGTCTAATTGATTGAATCCCGCAAACATGATGCACAGCAGCTCCCGCGCCTCCGCCTTCATCGCCCTGGCCTTCCGGCGGGCTTTTGCGGCATCCATCTTCTTGCAGCTCCCCAGGTGCACATTGCGCGTCTTGCCGCCCTCGCGCCAGGAGGCCCATTGGCGGCCTTCTGCAAAGTCCAGACATCCCTGGCCAGTTCCTGGGAGTCCACCTTAGAGACGCCTTTCTCCTCTCCCCTCACCTTATCCGCCATCCCCCCTCCTCGCCCAGATCCCCTCCAGCGACTTGCCGCCAAGCAAGATCGCCAGGGAATTCGTTGGCTGGATGAAAAGCGGACCAAAAGACATTGAGGCTCTGCGAGAAGAATATGAATTACTGGGATGGAGGGTTATACTTCTGGAGGCAACGACCCGAACATGCCGCTAACGATCTCTCTACCGTTAAAGAAAAAAAGGCCCACAGGGGCTTTGCATGTAAAGTCCCTAAAATGAGGGACTTTCTTTGCAGCCATCAGACTTTATTTGCAGGAACTCAGGTTGTATCCCATTCTCGTACATTTCATGAATTATCACGGTTAAGTTGTACGCAATAATTTTAGCCAGTAGTTCATTGACCTGGGCGACAGGATTCTTGGATTTCAGAGTCTCTCCGAACTTTCTCTTTATCGCAGCGTTTGTGGCCTCGATGTTGCTCCTCTTATGGTAATGCTCCATGAACTCATCGCGATTGAGCTGGAAATAGTGAAACATCTTGCTCCAAAGGGTTGATCCCTTCATTCTGCCGGTGGCGCTTTTCTTGAATGGGATGTAGGCTTTCCCACCAGCGTTTGACACGATTTGCAGGTTTGCCCTTGAGGAGTATGCCAAGTCAGCAGATACCTCGTTTATGGTGAAACCCTCAGCAGTCTTTTTAACCAATGGACCAAATTGAGGTGAATCATTGCTGTATGCATCTGTGATTGCAACAGCAGCAACCACGTTAGTTTTCACGCCAGCGCAGAGGTGAGCTTTGACCCATTGATGCTCTTTCTTCTGCCCATGCTTCGCCCCATTGTATTCATTGAATTGAGTTGTCCTGAATCCAGTTGAATCGACAGCAAAATCAACTTCGATTCCAGCAACGGGCAAAGCAGAGAGAGTGACCAACTCGTGTAGGATGGGCGTTATATCTGGATTTCTGAAGAGGATCGATGGCTGGTTGAAGTTTGGTGCGTGGCTGATCTGCCCTTTCTCTGTGGCGTTCTGGAAGAGACTATGCGCGCGGCGGCTGGAGAGCTGAGAATAGACCTTTTGTATCGCGCAGAATACGGACTCTTGGAGAGATAGGCGAGGTCTGCCCATCGTCTGCTCTGGCTCAGGAATGGCTTTAACCAAGTCCTTAAGCAGGTCGTCAAATAGCTTGACCTCTGCCTTTTGCGCGGCGTTGTAGGCATCCCAGGCTTGCTTATAGGTTAGGTGGACCTTTTCGGTTACCGTGCCTTGCGGGGTGTCCTTCTCTATCTCAAGGTAGTAACGAGTTGCCTGTATGTGCTTGCACTTTCCGCCGCGATAAACGAAATCCGGGCAGGTGCAAGTCGTGCCATTTGGCGTTGCCTTGACTTCATAGATGCCCTTTCCTGATTGGGATTTTACCTTGAACGAGTGGTCGTTGATCTTCTTGATCTGGTTGCCTTGATTCGCTATTGCTTTTCCACGTTGTTCTCGAAGCGTTAAATCGCGTTTGGTAAGCTCGCTTTGTGCCATAAGTGTTACCTCTTTAGTTACCTATTTAGTGACTATGATATTTAAAGCTATGCAGTGCAAAGCGAAAGTGCTTGGTGCATTCTATAGGTAGTAATTTCGGTATATATTTCGGCAACTTTATATACCATCATAAACAATAAAGAACTATGCCACGCGGCCAAATGACCAGCTTGACCAAAGCGAATAAAAATAGTGAATCCTTACGCACGACCGTGCCGTCAAGCGTTATCAAGCAATTTGATCTAAAAGAAGGGGATCGGCTAAGGTGGCAATTTGAAACTGATAAAAGGGGGAAGATCTGTATTAAGATAGAACCATTCTATATGATTAAACCCCAAAAAGGAGAGGAACATAATTGACCTATTATGCGGCGATGTTAAATTTCTTTAAATCAAGACAAGAAGCACTCGTTAAGAGCGTATCGGATAAAAGTCCAATAGTCTTAGCAGAGGAATTGCTAATTAATGGTCCAGACCACTATAATAAACCACGAACACGAGGGACAAGACATTTTGAAAGAGGTTTAATCGATTTCTGCATCGGAGATTTCCTAACGGATGAATCCTCTCGGCTAATAGCATTTAAAATAGGAAGAAGAAAACTAAAAGATAAAACAGAATTTTCTAAAAAAAGATTTAAAAAAGTAGAAATAGAGGATTATCCCACGACTACGATATTGTGGGGGGCAGAACAACAAATTATATTTATAGAAAAGCAAACAAGAGACTCAATAAAAATAGATTCATTAATTAATTCATTCCAAAGTTATCTAAATGGACTGCTACTAGCATATGGGTGGTCCGTTTCTATTGCACTAAAGACGTACGAGTCAGATTTTTGGAAAATTGTGGATCAATATCCGGAAATCTACAGTGTAGAATTTACATTATTTGCCCCCAATTTCATTGGTGACTTATCTAGAGACACAAAAGATCTATTGAATGGAATTAAGGAAAGTTACAACGCGGACGAGACTGTAATGCTTATCTCTAATAAAGACGCCAAATTAGTTTTGCCAAAAAATGATAATGTAGTCGCAAAATTTTTATCTTGGATTGCGCTCGGGGCAGGTCAGTGGGCTGCTTATGTAAAATCAAATGGAAAAAGACTGTTAATCAAGAGCACAACTGCATCAAGAACCTTAAACAAAGAATTGGATAAATACGACAAAGAAACTGCAAAGGACTTTACCAAAAAGGCCATTGAAGACATGAATAAACCCTAGTGGTAATCAAAAGGATCAAAGATGAGAAAGATACATGCATTGATGGTATTAGTATCGGCGATTGTATCATCATATGTATTTAATTTTATTGATAAAAGCAACGCAATTGATTTTTTAAATTCGATGCCAACAATAATGGGTATTTTGTTGGCAATGACTTTGACGAGTCTTGCAATTATTCTGGGGATGATTGGAAGCGCCGAAATGGTTATAATGAAAAAATATGAAAAAAATAAAGGGAGAAAATATTATAGAAATATTATCGACAACTTAAAATGGAATATCTATTTCATCTTCTCAGCATTTATAGTCTCGGTCGTATCACGCATTTTTTCAAATAAGGCTTCAACTCTTTCAATTCAATTGCCTTGTCATATATCTATAAGCACTTACGAAGTTTTGTTCATAGTTGAGATTTCGTTATTGGTCGCTTCGCTGATTGTGATTAATGACCTAATTAATGGATTATTCGATTTAAATGAAGCAAGATATGAGATAGCAAATGCAGGAGATGCAATCGATTCTAAAAAATAATTGCTGCATCCATTATTTCACTTGTATTATGCTACTTGATTAGAATCGGACTTCATTGCAAATGTGACAATTTTTTGCATAGAATTGGTGCGCGTTTCTAATTAATATTTTTCCAATGTTCGCTCAATGGTATTTGCGTAGAATATAACCAATCCACTGATACTATCTGTCACTTAATTTGCAGACGCGAGACTTTATTTGCAGAACCGACTTTACATGCAAAGCCGCCCACAGGAAAAGTAATAAATGGTTGCAGCGCAAAAACCATCTAAAAATATCTGAGGATCTCTCAGGGAAAGGATAATAGATGAGCATGTCGAAAAAATGGCCTATAGGAGAATTCGTATGACTCTGAAAGTAGAAATCAAGGATAACAAGCTCTTCATAGAAATTGACCTGGAAGAACCAACCCCATCGTCATCCGGCAAAACCCTTGTTGTTGCAAGTACACATGGGAATATCGTTACTACCGCTAAAGTTAATGATAAGCCGATCACCATTGGATTGAATGCTTATATTAAGCCTTGAGCAACCGCAGAACTGCTCTATACCATACGTCTGGCTCAGGTCGAGATGAAGGTCGGGGTGGGTTATGTTTCTCGACCATCGGCCCTCATTTGTGAGCTTTAAAAAGGGCCTCTACTTAACTCGTTCGAGAATTTGCCTGAGGGCAGATGCACTCGGCCCTCGCGCCAGGAGTCCCCACTCCTAAGATCTGATTTGAAGAGGACCAGACCGGGTTTTTCACTGGGGCAGGAATAGGTCCTTCCCTCCGATTTGATGTTCTCGCGGACTTGTCATGGAACCGGTGATGGCCGATGATTTTTAACGGGAGCAATCAGGGCCTGGCCAGCAGATTTCATGCCGGTGTTTGCTCTGCGACCTAAAGGAAGGGGACATCCCGCTTCGTCCTTTCCGATCTTAAGAGTTAAATATCGCCGGCAAGATAGCTCTCTTTCCATGCCAGATCCTCGCAAAAAGATACACCTCCTCGTATCCGCTCTGGAGGAGCTACGGCTGCATGTGGGCAGAAAGGATCTTGCCATCGGCATGCAAAAGGTCAATGCAATGCTCTATTTCTCCCTGGCCAATGCCTGCCTGCGGGGCCGCTGTGTGCTGCTTTATGGCGGAATAGGCGCCAACAAGACCACTCTTGTGAATCTGCTCGCTTCGTCCTTCCTTTCGATGGACCTGGATGAAGCGGAAGATCTGATGGTAACCGGCCACCCTGAGCAGACTGAGGAGAAGATCGTCGGCTTTCTTGATCCAAGGCAGTGGACGGCGGCCTCTGCTGCGGCTGGCCCCACGCAGGTTCTCTGGACAAAGTGGGCAGAGTCGAACTGGAAGCTCATCAATGAGATCAACCGCTTTCCCAGCGGCAAGCAGAACCTGTTCCTGGAGATCCTGCAGAAGAGGAAGATCAACTATGCCGGGCAGGTCTGCCAGCCAGGGGATACCTGCTATTTCGCCACCATGAACCCGGAGCTTTCCGCGACCTATCCGATGGATGAAGCCCTGCTGGACAGAATCTCCGCCTGCGTTCCTGCCGCCCAGCCGGATTTTCTGGCCGGCTTTCTGCTATCCGAGCGAGAAAAAGATGTTCGGGAGCTGGCAAAATTGCTGCCCCGTCTGACTGCTCAGGAGTTTTCATCCCTGCCGGAAAAGGTGGCGGAAAAGACGCTCGACAGCCAGGTGGAGCTGGCCATCCTTTCTCTGATCAGGGACTTCACGCTATGCGAAAGAGCGCCTGCCTTTGACAAGACCCAGCTATCGGGGAGCAGGCCCTCTCTGGGCCTCTGCTCCGGCTGCCATTACCACAACAATCCTGAAGCGATCTGCTGGCAGATAGATGAAGGGCTGTCCGACCGGGTACGGCAGGACCTGAGGGTTTTCTGCCGGGCTTTTGCTTATCTTCTGGAGAGAGATGCAGACCTGGTGGTGCTCAAGGCGATTGCCCCTTACATAATCTGGCACCGCGTAACCTCCCTGCGATCGATCCTGGATAGACCCCCATATTACGGGGTTGGAAAGCTGGCCCATGTGACAATGCTGGTGGAAAAGAGCATAAATCGCACCATGAATGAAAGATCTGAGATGAACATGATATTCTCGAAAGCCGTGGATGGTGAGACGGACATCTCTCAGGCCATCGAAGCCCTGTCGACCTTTGACGATCCAGTCTCCCGGCTGGACTTCATTCCCGCTCTGGAGCAGTTGAGATGAAACTTGTCGGCTTCATGGATGCGGCTTACCAGAGAACGGCGCCCGGCCGCAAGCTGAAGACTGGCAAGAGGAATCTGATATTCAATCTGGAGGATCTGGCGGATCAGATCGGCGAAAAGCCCTCCCGAGCCGAGGTGGAGAGGCTTGTGCCCAGAGACAAGAATCAACTGGACCTGCTGATATCCTCCCAGCCGGGAAAAAAGCATGCGCGGCTCTGGGGCTATATCACCAGCCTGGCTGCAGAATGCGCCACTGCTCCACTTATCCTACCCTTCCGGGATTACGCAGGGCTTGAACTCCGTCGGGGAACCATCATCTTCCAGGATACGTCGGACAATTCAGGCTGCCATGTAAAGAACTATGCAGAGAGCCATCCAGATAGTCATTCAAAGAGCCATTCAGAGATCCAGGCAGCAAGCCATGTTGGCGAAAGGATGACCGGGGGCAAGATCCTGGTTCAGGGGAGAGCCGGCGACTATCTGGGGCAGGAGATGAAAGGCGGCGGGATAATTGCCTCAGGCTGTCGCGATTATGCCTTCCGGAACATGCGCGGCGGATATGGTGTAGTGCGGGGAGACGCAGGAAAGTTTGCCGGCCTTTGCAACTGCTGCGGCAGGATAGCCGTTTTGGGTAGCTGCAAGGAGAGGGCGGGATGGCTCATGAGCGGAGGCAGCCTTCATGTACGGGGCGATTGCGGCGAGTATCTGGGGATTCTCATGAGCGGCGGCAGGATCACCGTCACAGGGAAAGCCGGTCGTAGGGCAGGATGGCGCAGGAAAGGGGGGAGCATTAAGGCGGCAAGCTATGGACCCGAATCAGCGGAAGATCTCCTGGAACTGGGCTGATGTCTGGAACAGGTCACGGGAAAACTGGCACTGGCCGCTCCTTCCCCAGCCCCGCATGGGGATCTCGGAGGCCGAGGGCCGGGGCGAATTTCCTTTCCCCAATTACCGCATAACCGTAGATCAGAAGACTCTTGATTGCGGTCCGGATTATCTGGAGAGCCTCTTTGATCACCTCATCGTCCACTACATCTACTGCCCCCGCTCTCTGGAAGGGGCAGGCCTGCTGGCCCTCGCGGCTTTGAAAGGACTGGAAAAGCCCGATCCCCAGCGGGCGCGCTGTCTGGTCAATGTGTTCACGGATATCGTCGTTGACTCGTTCCGCCTGGAGAGGAGTTCTGCAGATGAAGAGAAGGTGCTGCTGGGCTGGAAGAGACTGGCCAGGCAGGGTGACCTCGCGCCTCTGGATCGGGTGGTTCTCGGATTTCTGAGGGACTACTGGGGAGCGAATCTGCCCTCCTGCCCGCGGCCTGAGGTGGACCTCTTGGAAAGAATCTTCTCGCCGGGAATTCGAGAGCGCAGCCTCTGGCAGAGGCAGTGCCGCCAGACGGCAAAGATCCTCGAGCCGTTCCTGCCCGGCATACTGGGGCGCGGTCAGATCAGATGCCTGGAGATCCTGAACGGCAGCGCGAAAGATGCGCCACTGAGCTATGCCGCTGGCCTGGACGTCAGCCAGTTCGAGGAGGTTCTGGCCGTCCTGGGCCTGAAGAGCGACCTGGGTGGCCTCAAGCGCTGGTATCGCGACCAGAGCTACAGCATAAAGATTCAGGAGCGGCCACGCTCGCGCCGGGAGAGCTATCCTTCCGCTCCGGTAAAGTGGAGGCTGACCGATCCTGTTAGCGAGCTGGATCACGCCTACTCCCTGAGCCTCTCCCCCAGGCTCATTCCGGGAGTGACCACCTACAAGCGCGGTACCGAAATTGGCGCCATGGCACCGGTCGGCACAGCCGTTCCCGATCTGCTGGTCGTTCTGGACAGCAGCCGCTCCATGCAAGGGCCGAAGATGGGAACCAAGACCCACAAAGCAACACTGGCTGCCTTCAAAGCCTGCTGGTTTGCCCACAGCAAGGGCGCGGAGGTCGCGGCCATCAATTTTAGCGAAAAATACATCAGCGCTCCCTGGACGAGGAATCTGGATCTAGTGGAGAATGTGCTGGTGGAGTACTTCTCAACCCGCACTCACATCCCTGGAAAAGCGATAAGGGAGCTGGCAGAAGAGCGCCCCGGTTGCCTGATAATCTGCATCACCGACACCCATATTCAGAATCTCTACCAGGAATGGGATGATATTAAAAAGGCATCAGAGGCGGGCGATTTCGTCCTCTTCTGCATCGACCAGGCTTACAGGGACAGGCATGTGGAAGAAGCTCTGGCGAGCCTGGGTCGGGTCTACTACATCAACTGTCTGGAGGATCTCGTCTCTCTGGTGGTAGAGGTAGCTGGGCGGGCCTATTGCGGGGAAAGTTTTATCTCCTTAGAGTAGACTGGATTGGTGGCGTGCCGGGATAGGGTAGTGGTTATCCTGAGGGACTGTGGATCCCTCGAGCTGGGTTCGAATCCCGGTCCCGGCCCCTAATT
>JGI20214J51088_10002622_pt1 | contig 11924 bp, 11 predicted proteins | sample WetSurMetagenome_FD_51088 | JGI IMG/M metagenome (IMG submission 51088)
AGTCATTTTTTTCAGTTGCCTTCGTTACAGATAACCCACGAGGGTACAGGTTCCGAAAAGTCATGCAAAAACTTCGGCAATCTAATGAAGTAGCGTACCTTTTAAAAAAGGATGAATTAAATGTGCAAGTTCACGGCCAAAAACTTATTGCTGGATGGACCGTGCCAATACCCCTGCTCTCACCAAAATATATTCTTCCGCCAGCTTGCATAATGTTTGAGGGCTTTGGAGAGACAAAAACGTATTTGAGCGAATTGACAGGGTCACTTAGAGAAAAATTAACGAACGAGTTCACTATGTTGGATGCGTTTGTTACATTCATACTTCCATCCTCAAGGTATCATGGACCCGGATCTGATGGGATTTTACTTAGAGAGAGGATTATGATATCTCCTCCACTCAAAGCGTAAGACGACTCCAAATAATATCAACACCCAAAGAGAGTGGAATGACTTGCAAATCAATCATACCCAAAAAAAGATACACAGTGTTCATGGTACTTATGAAATCAATCGTTGCCAGCCAAGGCTAGCTATTCCATATTTGACTAATAAAATTAGCTTTGTACCAAGATCAAACGAATCGTAATGGCACATTTTACAGGAAATGTGCTTGCAAGCTTAAGTGTTTACTCGTTTGTCTAGCTACGAAATAGGCGACTGGAACTATGTAAATCGCAGCTATCGTATTGTAAGCAATAAATGCGGGCGCTAAACCTAAAATAAAAGTTTCAGACAATTTGATTCCTAGAATCAATGGTACCAATACATGAAAAACAACGCTGTAATCAACAAAGGACATAATACCACCCCTAAATAAAGCGGCAAAGGTTGTTGAACCTATGACTGGCTTGTTTAAGACAGAATATTTCGCTGATCCATTATTTTTAATCAGCTTGTTTGAGAAAAAAATACCTAAAAACATGATTACTGCAGAAGCAAAATCCATTGGGTATCCAATAAGCAAGATGGTTATATTGAAAGGAAAGATTGCCATTTGACCTAATAGGGTAACAAAACCAACCAAAGTGCCTATTCTAAAACCGAAGAGCAGGAACGATATAACAACAGGAATTTGACTAAACCGAAAAAAACCCCCAGGATAAAATAGTGTTGGAATCTGGATTGCAGTCAAAGCAATAGCGATAGCGGCAAACACAATTGCTAAAGCCATTGGCTTGGTGTTCATAGAAGATCAAATTTAGTATTGATTAGTGAGAATTTAAGACTTGTCACCAGAAATTATTCTGTGAGTTTTTTCATTACTCTTAAAAATACTTTTTCATTCGGGAGTTAGTCATAATTATCTTGGGCTTTTCCAACCTAATTAAGAATTATGTTGGTAAATGGAGGGATAATTATGTGGAAACATCAAAGCATGTCGCCTTAGGGACTTTCAAGTAGAGTAGTAATTTAAGATAATCCTGTGAAAATAGCGTGTAATTATGGTTTTATTCCATCTTTTTTCTTTATAGCGTAAGGAAGAAGGTTAACAGTGGGAACTAAATTTGCTCTTCAAAAGCATTAAAAAGAAATTCAGCGAGCGTTATGGTTAAAAGGCGAATAGTTCTGTTTGTAAAAAGGTTATCAAATGAAACATGAACATCGACCCAAACTCGACAAACTGTCAGATATTCATGAATATAAAGGGGCAACAAAGAACCGCCTTATTTTGTCGATGCTCATAACCGCATCTGTAATGGTCATCGAAGTCATTGGAAGCATGTTAACAGGTAGCTTGGCATTGGCAAGCGACGCTAGTCACATGTTTACTCATTTATTTGCTTTGGCGATTAGTTTTACAGCAATAATAATAGCTTGCAAAGAACCCTGCCATCACCGCACATATGGATATTACAGGGCAGAAATCTTAGCTGCATTGTTTAACAGCATATTCCTGTTTGCAGTCACAGCCTATATTTTCTACCAAGGGATTGTTCGTTTACTAAATCCACAACCAGTTTTAGGCTTTGAAATGTTTTTGGTTGCCCTAGCAGGCTTAGCTGCAAACGGACTTAGTATATTAATTCTTAGAAACAGTATGAGGAACGACCTTAATGTTAGAGGAGCGTTCCTTCACATGTTTGCCGACACCGCATCTTCTGTTGTAATCATAATCGGTGCAATCATTGTTACTTACACTGGTTGGTATTTTATTGACCCATTATTGGGTATTGGAATTTCAATTCTAATCTTTGTTTGGGCGTATGGACTGTTAAAAGACTCAATTAATGTTCTTTTGGAGACAGCGCCAAAAGGTATCAATATCGAGATAGTGTCAACAGCAATCAAGGACAGTGTACCTGAAATAGTCTCAATAAATGACATGCATATTTGGGAAATAACTTCGGGGATGTATTCTTTAACGGCTCACATGGAGGCAACTTTGACCAATGAGAATCTTAAGGAAATTATCGATAGAATAAACAAGTTACTGGCTGATAAATTCTCAATAGAGCATACAACGTTACAAATTGAACCCAAAACGAAATAATTACGTAAAATGGTTGACTTGGAACTCGCTAGTTATAATTATCCTAAAATTTTCTAACCTAAGTAAGAATTATGTTGGTAAATCCTGCGATAATTATCCTGTATATTCCAAGTTTGTTTTCCAGCCCTGGACTTGTGTTTACCCAAAAGCTAAAATATCAACAGCCTCAACCTAACAACCAAACGCATCTGAGGCTGTCGAATTTGAAAACAACAAGAACAACACTCCTCATATTTGCCTTAGCCTTCATCATTGTTTTTAGCACCACCGCTATTGCTCTACCAGTAAACGCCCAGAGCACAAGCGTTCAAACAATTGTTCTTAGTAACGAACAGATCGGGTTAATGTTGCTGGGCAACAAAGGATATGTAACCTTGAGCATCTACGACACATTGGTTAAGCTTCAAACTGAGAGTAATCCCTCTTTAGCTGGCGTAATTAGTTCTCAGTTTTTGGGGACCCTACATTCGTTACCCTCTTCAAGTGAAATATTTACAAAAACCCTTGGGGACGGTAATGATTGGAATGCTATAGCCATTAGCACTGATGGCTCAGTTAAAATGGTATCCTACCAGGGTTCCACTTACCTGAATGCTCCGGGAACATCAAAGTTAGATACACAAATTTCAGATGTAGCCAACTTCCGAGCAATCTACAGTTCAAGTCAGACCCCTATAGTGTCTTTTGTTTACGGCAATACAACTTACAACGTATTTGCAATTCTCTACCTACCTTCAGATGCAGCAACCATAAATCCCTCCATCACAAACCCCACAAGCACATCGTCACCAATACCAACAACCCCTGAATTCCCATCGATAATTCTGCTCCCACTTGCACTTGCGATGCTGTTTGCAGTAGCGTTAATCAAACGCAAATCCCTAAAACTCAATAGTTCAAACTCAACGATAATTTAGCAACAAATCGAGCTTACATAGTATGATTGGATTGATGATTATCGGGTATTTTCAATGTTAATTAAGAATTATGTTTGGATTTCACTTGATAATTATGTGGAAAGGCAACGATCTTTGCGGCTACAGCCCAAAAGTTTGAGGCAAATCAATCCCGTTAGAAGTAGTTGTATGCAACTTTTTCTGCTAGGCGCGCTGAAAATTAAGAAGAAAAGTTAATTTGGGGATATTTCTTAATTTATATTGGGTGAATATTTTTGAATAATGCTGCGCTCGAAGTTGTCCCCAAAGTAGAGCTTGAAAGATATTTAGGTAAATGGTACGAGATTGCTCGTCTTCCAGCTAAATTTCAAGAAGGATGTGACCACACAACAGCTACCTATTCATTGCTAAAAGATGGCAGCATATCCGTTTTGAATGAATGCACAAAAAATGGTAAATATAAAAAGGCAAAAGGCAAGGCTAAGGTAGTTGACAAAACTTCTGGGGCTAAACTTAAAGTTACATTCTTTTGGCCATTTTACGGTGATTACTGGATTATTAAATTAAGTCAAGACTACAATTATTCAGTTGTCGGTACACCAGATCGTAATTACCTCTGGATTTTAAGCAGAACGCCACAGATGGCTGAATCGCTTCTTTCAGAACTTATAGAGTTTGTCAACGACAAGGGTTTCAACACTGCTAACTTGATTAAAACAACTCAGGTATAGCGCAACTGGATGAAAACTCTTCCATTTTTAGATTTGTAGCTGCAGTGTAGTTTTACTTCTAAGGGTTCGAGCGCTTTTTGGTTCTGCGGCCGATCGAAGGAAAGGGTCGCTTAGCTAATAATTAAGAGTGGGATTTTGGCTCTTTAAGGCAGTAATTTTTCTCTGCGGATAAGGCGGCCAGTGGACAGTAAGAGTGCAAATGAAGCAAGCAATGTAATAGCGGCAATGGCTAAGTCAACGATTATGGCGTATGTGGGAAACGCAAGAGGCAAAATTAAAGCTGGAAACATTGGAAGAATGCCTACAATTACTCCTAATGGCTGGTTTGCACCCATAGGTGTTTTTTGAAGGGAACTAAAAGCTACCATGCAGACACTTACCAGAAATACTTCTGAGATACCGATTGCGAATGCAAGAAGTGCTATGTTAACTAGCAAGGTCAGACTGGTTCCTATTACAATGCCTACTACTGTGTTTAGTATGATGGCAAATAATATCAAATAAGTTGCTAAAACCAATGAGGCTTTCACATAGCCTTTGAAGATGTCTAGTTGGTCAAGACCAGTTGAGAGAAGATATTCTAAGACTCCGTTATTTTTGTCATACACAAAGAGCATGACTACCGGTAAAGAAAATATGACTGCTGAAAAGGACAGCAAAGCTATTGAGAGAAGCGGAAAATTGCTTGTTAAATCAATGGGCATAGGGGTGTTAATGCCAGCGGGAATTATTGATGGAATTATTGTCATAAGGTTTGAAAGAACAACTCCGTATATGGTTGTAATTGCCCCAATAATGATATAACTTCTACTAAGACGGGTACTTCTCTTCATTGTAACTTTCCAAAACCTCACGTTATCCCTCCTCAAAGAACTCCTGCAATGGATTATCCAGTTCGCGAAGCTCAATTATTTTAGCTCCCCGTGCCACAATTTTATCAACGATCTCAGCTACCTCATCTGGGCTTTGAACAGTGACTACAAAATATCCGTTCTCCAGATTGTAATTTGGAAGCATCTTTGATATGTCATTTAGAGCTTTGAAACCTACACGATATTGTCTTGTCTTTACATTTTCTATTCTATCAAAATACATCAATGCACCATTTTTTATCACAATTAGATACGTGCCGATTTCTCTTGCTTCATAGAGATTATGTGAAGAGTAGAGCACAAACTTATCCTTGCTTAGGTCAGTTAGTAGTTGTCTTATTTCTTTGGAGATTTTTGGGTCTACGTTGGAAGTAGGTTCGTCAAGAAGGTAGAGTTCCCTTTCCCTGAGAAAGATCTTGCCGACTGAAGCCCTCTTCTTCTGTCCCTGTGAGAGAGATGAGAATTTTTTGTTGCGAAGATCATTGAGGTTTAAAACGTCGATGACGTGCTCAACATCTCCGCCTTCAATATCAGCGTAGTACTTTAGGGCGTTGTAGACAGTCATTTCTTCTGGAAGAGCATTTAAGTGAGAGAGATAAGCTACCTTCTGCCTGGCTTCTTTAGAATTGAACAGATCAAAGTTGTCTAACCTGACTTGTCCAGAAAAAGGTTTCAAAATACCCGAAATAGCTCTAAAAAGAGTAGTTTTTCCGGCGCCATTTGGTCCCAAAACAACGTAGATTGACGGCTCAGTTAGTTTCAGATTAATTTTGTGAATTATCTCTTCAAGACCGTATCCTGCGCTAAGATCCTGTAACTCTAACTGTTGCAACCTGAACTTACCCTTCTCGCTATTTTACAGTCATAAACTTTTAAAACTTACTAAGAAATTCCTGAGAAATATTCTGAAATTAAAGACCTGAACAGAAAGAGGAATGGCCCTATCAATATTTATGTCGTATAGTAGTCAACAAGCGGGGAATTTTCCGATTATGATCTTTGATGATCCAACGCAAAACATGGACCTTTTTCATAAAGAGTCTTTCGCTAAACTGATATCATCTTTATTGACAGACTACCAAATAATAATTGCAACAGAAGATATTGACACTAAGAAATATTTGGAAGAACACTGTTCAGGTATCAAGGTTTACGAAATGAATAATTGGACTCCAGAAGGGGTTGAGTTTAAAAAGACTTAAGAACCAAAAAATGTCATCTATACCTTCAATATTTCTTGAAGAAAAAAATGGAGGCACAAAAATTTTCATTTCAGAATTTGAGTCTTCTATTAATTAATTTAGACTTACTTCGCCTAAATATGTCTCAAATATTGAGTTTTTGTCTTATCGTGCAGTTCAATGCAACCAAAAACCTAGTGGTTTCTCTTTGATTAAATAGTATTAATAAGCAATTCATTAGTTGTAATTAAATGGCAGACGATTTTTGCCAAAAAATATGAACAATAAAGATTTCAAATTCAACAATCTTTTATATTGAAAACAACTGAAAAATGTTATCTCTTGTCTGAGTTACTCAATGGGATAAAGATGAGTACAGTTGTTGCTGATTTGCAGAAAATCGACACGGAAATAGAGGCAAAGGCACGTCTTAAAAATATAAAGCGTATACTTACCTTTTTCCTGTTAGGTCGCCTTATTGATAAAAACTTAGACCGCCAAATTGCCGATTTAAAGTTAAAAAAAGCTGCAATATTCAATTCTTTAGAAAAGCAGTTTAAGGAAATTGAAAATACTCGAAATCAAATAAAAGAAATCATAAACAGCGGCTCAGAAATTCCTGAAATTGAATTGAACCAATGGTTTGAAAGAGTATTCGCACTTCAGGCTCATTATTCCTATATTAAGAACATTGAAATTTTGGCGAAGAAAAATCAAATTTACTTGGATTTGCTATCAGATTCCGCAACAGATCTTTTGAGTCTTCAAAAGGAACTAATCTGCAACGAAATGTCCAGAATAATATGCAATGGAGAATACCTTGCATTCTCGGAAAAAAATCTTTTCAATGTGAAATTGAAGTCGAAAAAAGAAAACATAGAACATTTTAAACAAATAGGGTTAATTGGCAACGACTATTATTATCTGGTAAAACAAGAACTGGAGACTTATCAAAAATTTGTTGATAGTTATAATCCAAAGTTTATCGAAAGAAAAAAAAAGAATACGCGCATCTTTTTAGAAACGAAAATTTCTCGTTAGACGAAGAGCAAAAAACCGCGATAATAACAGACGACAAACATAATCTTGTCGTTGCTGCAGCTGGGTCAGGAAAAACAGAAGTTCTAATCAAGAGAATCTCCTACCTTTTGGAAAAAAAACCTAACAATATTAAACCAAATCGAATATTGGCAATTGCATTCCAAGCCAAAGCGAAAGATGAAATAGAAAAAAGACTTCTTCAACTATCCAATCCAGACCGTTTTAATGTGAATGAGGTCAACGTTAGAACTTTCCATAAATTGGGAAAAGACATCTGTGAGAGACATTTAGACCAAAAAATCCCCCACACCCGCATCGTAAACGATAACGAAGCAAACACAAAAATCAAAGAAATATATGAAAATAAACTAAACACAGACTCCACTTTTTACAGTCTCTTCTTAAATTACATGAAATTCCACAACACTCCTTCAATTAATAACAGGAATACGGCTCTAAGAGAAAAAGAACTCAACCTTTACCTCGCCATAAACAATACCAGAGTTAACAGCATAGCTGAAAAGGTGATAATGGATTTTCTGCTAACGCACAAAATCAACGGAGAAAAAATCGAAGTCCAATATGAGCCAAACTTAGACCTGTTTAAACCTGATTTTTACTTGAAGGGGTTTGAATTATATATTGAACATTGGGGATTAAGCAAAAACGGAAAAACCCCACCGTGGTTCAGTCAATCCAGCGAGAAATATAAAGAAATCAAAGAAAAGAAGAAGAAATGGTTCTTGGAAAACAAAAAAATGCTGGTTGAAACATTCACATATGAATATAACGAAGCCAAAACCCAAGAATTCCTAACAATACTGCAAAATAGAATTATCCAAAAACTCCAAGAGAAACAAAAAACAACCTTCCTCTTTACTCCATTAAATTATGAAGAAATCGTTGAGGTAGCTTGGGCACCTTACAAAGACCCAAATCCAAGAAACATAACTGAATTTATAAAGAATGCAAAGACCTACGATTTAACGCCTAATAGAATAAACGAAAAACTGAAAAGCGGAAAATGGGACTTAAAACAAACCACATTCGGTTTGATGGCCTTAGAAGTTTATCGCGACTACGAAAAATGGCTAAAAGAAAACAACAAACTAGATTTCGGAGACATGATTAACAAAGCAATCGAAGCCTTGCTTCAAGATAGTCATTTGTACTATGACGTATTCGATCACATTTTGATAGACGAATACCAAGACATAAGTGCACAACGTCATAAGCTTATAAAAACTCTTTTAGAAAGAAATCCAAAATGCAAGCTCTTCTGTGTCGGCGATGATTGGCAAAGCATAATGGGCTTTGCTGGGTCCAACTTGAACTACTTTGTCAATTTCAAAGAGTACTTTACAAATCCAGTGGTCACCAAGATTTCCACCAATTATCGCAGTCAAAAAGTAATAGTTGACGCGGGAGCTGCACTTATAAAGAACAATGGTCAACATCAAATTTCAAAAATGACCGTATCTAAAAAGCCAAACTGCAAAAGAATTAAGGTAATCTGCTCCAACCACTCAAAAAAATACTGGAAAAATTATTATGAGCAAACATCCGAAGACTGCGCAGCACAAATACTCAAATGCATCCAAGACGGGGTAATGCCGAATGATATTTTAGTTTTAAGCAGGTACAAATTCCCACGAATTATTAATTGCTTTGCCGAAAAAGCAGGGGAGCTTGGAATTTCCGTTTCATACGGTGGAAAACATCCAAGAAAAAACCAAATTCGATTGATGAATGTGCATAGATGTAAAGGGCTTCAGGCTAAGGTCGTTTTCATTCTAAATGTCATTAAGGATCCCTACGGGTTTCCCTGCGAAATTGAAGATTCATCTATTCTTGAACCTGCTAGAGAGAATTATCCTCGACAAGATCAGAATCAAGAGGAAAGACGACTGTTTTACGTTGCATTAACTCGTGCTATGGAAGAGTTGACTATTTACACTTGGGAACCGGCAAGAAGCCAGTTCCTAAGAGAAATCGCCCCTTTCACAAGCGAAGAAACTCTGAATTATTGGGACTGGAAACGAGGAGAAATAAATCAAGTTATTCAACACCAATCTACTCTAATCAATAACAGCGTTTAGTGATTTTTTTAATTTTGAAAAAACCTCAAATCTTCCTTTCTCGTAAAAAGCTACTGAGGATAGAAACGGAAAGAAGATTTTCTTAGAAATGTCAAATTCATCCGTAAACTTGAGTATTCTCAGCACATTGCTTCACATTTATTGTAGTCTCTTTAGTTGTTTCTCGAAAGCAAACCTGGCATTGTAATTTTTCATCAGTGATGGCATTGTTCATGGCTGCGGTAAATTGGTATTGTGACCACGGACAAACTAAAAAAATCCTGAATGACCTTTATAAAACATCTTACGATTTAAGATTAGTTTCAACAACTATCGCAAGGAATCGCGGTCAGCAATGAGAGTAAAGTTACTGGAGGTAGGATATGCCAGGTCCTGAACGTTTTGAGTCGAATTCAGCAGCATTATCTGATGCTTCTTCATTACTGTTGGCAAGTGTTGTTATTCCAACGTGCAATCGTTTGAACTCCTTAAAGCTCACCCTTAAAGCAATTTTTACTCAGAAAAGAATCCCTCAGGAAGTAATAATAGTCGATGACCACTCAAGCGATAATACATCAGTCGCAGTCGAGAGACTCCTAACCAAGAAACTTCCTTTTAACCTTGTATATTTGAAGCAAAAGAGGAATTTAGGGCCAGCAGCTGCAAGAAACCTTGGAGTTATGAATGCAAAGTATGATTGCATCTTATTCACAGATGATGATTGCGAACCTGATTCCATTTGGGCAGAGGCCTTAACAAGACAGTTGTACACTTCACCGCAATTGGCTGGAGTGGGTGGGCCTGTCTTGAGCGCTGAAAGATCAAAGTTCGGTCTGTTCTTCGATTATCATCGAATGTTAGATCCAAAATTTGTCAATGATTCTCCAGTATATTTGGTTACAGCTAACGCCGCCTACAAAAAGGACTGGATTTTAAAGGTTGGCGGTTTCAACGAAGGATTGAGTCGGCCAGGCGGCGAAGACCCAGGCCTTTCATTTAAAATCTCGGCTGCTGGAGGAAAATTTGGCTTTGCGCCTCAAGCAGTTGTTAGACATCATTACACGTCAAAATACTCATCAGTAGCTCGTATGTTCTGGAATTATGGTTTCGGTGGTTGTCATGTCGCACTTGCTAATACAGACTTTTAGCTCAATTCTGGAAGCTTCTCCAGTAGGAGCAGACGAGGTTTGCATTTCAGCCAAGGTTAAGTATAAACTTGCTCCTCCCTATTTGTGCAAACTTCCTGGCGAATTAGTGCAGCATGAGAAAGAATACTCCGGGAGAGCCTTTTCAATTCCGACAAAATTGACGTTTCATTTTTTGTGGATAACATTTCGGGTGAGTTACTTCCTTGGTTGGAGGAAAGCCTTACGGACCTCTTTAATGCCTCATCGCAATTTCTCAAGAAAATCTTTTTCTAATAAGGTGTTGTGCCATTCAAAATAACGTGAAAGCGCCGGAAACGATTTTCTTCTCACTGACTTGGGAATGTGTAATGAGGTGTAAAGTTTGCTCAATGTGGCAATTAGAAGATCCAACCGAAAGCTTGACCCGGAAACAGAGATTGGCGGTTGTCGATCAATTACAGGGTTTCGGAGAAAGCGTCCACGTTGAGGTCACTGGCGGTGAACCGTTTAAGAAATTTGACGAGTTATTGGAAATGGCTTCTCTTCTCAAAACGCAGGGTAATACCATGGGTGTTGTAACAAGTGGTTATTTGATAACTCCAGCGATTGTAAAGAGCTTAGAGGGTAACGGTGTTACTCACGTTGCTTTTTCTATTGACTTTCCAACTGCTGCTCAGCACGATGCACAACGGGGCAGAAGAAATACTTTTGATAAAGCATTGGAAGCGATTTCAATGCTTGTTGAAATGAAGAGGGAAGGTAGGGATGTTCCTACGGTGGGAATAGATTCTATAATTATGGAGCAGAATATCAACTATCTTGAAGACATAGCACTTTTAGCTGCTGAGCTCAAAGTAAACGATGTTTTATTTCAGCCAATTCAGCCAGACTTTGGACTGAACGATAAAATTTCGTTTGCGAAATTCAGAAATTGGCTGCCGAGCAATCCAAGTCAGGTTTCCAAAGTACTTGATCGAATAGAAAAACTCAGAGATCAAGTACCACTAGGTCAAACAAGAGAGGAACTAGAACTGATTCGTCAATACTTCTATGACCCAATTGATTTGCAACCCGGGATTTGCAAGGGACCTCAATCAAATCTGGTTGTAGATGTTACAGGGCAAGTTCTTCACTGCTTTGGTCAGGGACGTACAGGCTTACGACCGCTTGGAAAGGTACCGGATGATAACATCGTAGATTTATGGCGAAGCGAAGTAGCTCTTCAAAACAGGAAAATACTCGCCAACTGCAGTTTAGGTTGCAGCGTCTTACTTTGTCATAGTAGAAACTCCCGTAGAGAAATAAACCAAACGAACAAGGATTGAGAAATTGAACAATAATGTTTTTGACAAAACAATTTGGATCATCAGAGGAGCTCCAGGTGTCGGAAAAAGCTCGGTTGGGCGTCGCCTAAAAAAGAGGCTTTCTTCTTCGGCGGTTATAGAAGTAGATATTCTAAGGTCTATGCGCGCCGACATTAATTGGACTGATGACAAATCCCACAA
>JGI20214J51088_10002623_pt1 | contig 11923 bp, 7 predicted proteins | sample WetSurMetagenome_FD_51088 | JGI IMG/M metagenome (IMG submission 51088)
AGCCGGAGATTATTACTCGTCAGATCATAGTAATTTGCTAACGTTGCAGTCCATGTCCCATCTTGTGCCTGGACCGCATGGTACAGGAGGTAGTAGTAATTAGTATCCGTATTATAGATAGAGAGAACCTGATCATAATCACTTGCAGTTAGTTTCGGGTTTTCCGGTATAGGATACGGAATATCGTCACTTGACCACTGATAACCAATGGACGAAAGGTATTGCGGAGCAACCGAATTGTCGACAACATTGTAGGGCTGAGCCGTATAATAAAGGAAACGACCATTAAAATCGCTATCTATCCAGGTATCCGAATGGGGATCAACCGGCATAGTGTCAATGGGCGTATGAAAGATATTGTCATCCGGAAGAAGTTGCATACCACTTAAATCACCACTACCCGTTACTGCTTGAACGGATGGTACAGCGATAAATATAATCGCAAGAGCCAAGGTAAAAATTGTTGACCTTCTTATTTTTTTCATAGGTTATCTAAACCTCCTCTTGATATAATTCCCAAAACGGTTAGAGCATCGAATTCCGTATTGGTATGTTACCAAAATATTTGTGAAAAAATATCTATAATTTAAAAATATATAATGGTTTGCATTAATATTTTGCATAAATGCATTACAATAAAACAATCTAATGACAAGGGAGACCTTCAGTTATAAAATGCATACGATGACGGATCACAGACCATACCTGAATCTGAAAATCTTTTAAGGTAATTATTGACAAAGTACCGGAAATGCTCTAAATGGTAAAGATACTTTGAATTAACTGAAACCTGAACAGAGGAATTCAGAGCAATGAAGTAAGACACATCGATTGACAGTATTTTTTCTTTTCATGAAAAAAGAACTGAACAATGTGATTCAATGAAGAAATAGCTAAACAAGCTTACGTGAGTTCAATAAAAGTTCAATCGGAATGGTTACCGATCCTGATCCTTGGCTCCTGAAATCACAATTGCGCGAGGGTGTCTTTAAAAAAAAGTAATAAAGTACTATTTCGGGACCAAGAAAGCTCTCTTCAATCCCGATCCTGAACCATATTTGCACTAAGAGTATCAACTAGGAAGATTGGAAGTAGAGTCGCTTATCAGGACATTAACCAAGTACTTTTGGTTATGTTTTGAAGGAAGCTCAGGAAATAATCGAAAGGTGAAGGAATTGGTGTTGGAGTAAGTGTTGGTGTTGGAGTAACGATGGAGGTTGATACCTTAGCCTGCATGGAATCCTGTCTAATCATCAATGAGGAGGTATCCACCGCTTCAAAATCTTTCAGATTCAGCGAATTCAGAGTATTTAAGTCGGCATCATTCCATCGGGGATCATCATTACCATTAATCTGGACGTGCATCGCACTGCCATGCTGATCGGTAACTATCAGACCATACGTTTTAAGCGCCTGGGCAAGCGCTCTTGACTGTGGGGGGAAATGCGAAATATCAACGGATGACTTCAGCCGGAATCTCTGTCCCACCGGGGGATATGTTAAGCCAGTGTGAGGCTCTCCGTTACTCCGGAAATATGGCCAGACGTATGAATCGTCAGTATGAGCAACAGAAGCCTGAAGTGCATGATTGACTGTTCCCGATGCAACTTCATCATACTTGAATTGCAANTCCCCTTCCGGGGGTCTACCGATATTCAGCCGGAGATTNTTACTTGACATATCATAGTAACTAGCCGACGATGCAGTCCATGTGCCATCTCGTGCCTGGACCGCATGGTACATGTTATAGTAGTAATTAGTGTCCGTATTATAGATTTGGAGAACCTGATCATAATCGGTTGGGTGCAGTTTTGGGGATTCCGGTATAGGATACGGAATATCGTCACTTAACCACGGATAACTAATGGAGGAAAGATACTGCGGGACAACCGTATTATCGACAACATTGTATGGCTGAGCGGTATAATAAAGGAAAAGACCATTGAAATCGCTTGCTATCCAGATATCCGAATGAGGATCCACTGGCATGGTGTCAATTGGGGTGTTAAAGATGTTGTCTTTTGGAAGTAGTTGCATGCCTCTTAAATCACTGGTACTCGTTACCACTTGAACGGTTAAGATAATGAAAAAACTGATCGTAAAAGCCAAAATTAAAAAAATTGCCAGACTTTTCATTACCTTCATATTCGTTCGTGTCTCCAATAAATTTTCGTTAATACATCATATTTCAGGATAAGAGATAGGATCAGCTGTTTCTACTTAGCTCTTCTTTATTATTTTTGGTAAAAGAACTTGCGGATTTAGGGNGTATTCGGAGTTTTTTTAAAGATGATATCAAACGTGAACAACTTGGGAAGGAATAGCATTAATCTGAATGTAAGAGGTCTTACTATAAATTCTGATAGTATCTAAGGTATCCAGGCTGCAGCTGAGAAAATGTTTGCAGCTTACATGGTAGATTAGGTCTTCTTCAAGGTGCCGTGACTGCACTAAGAAAGTTTTTCGGAAATTTTATTCGGTGTGAGCTGAAGACCTGAAAGAATTACGTATCGATCCGGTATATTACGATAGATCTGGATGAAACGGAATTATATTGTACTAACGACACTATGTATTAGTTTCAGTTAATCTGATGGCTCCCCAGACTCTATGAAAAGATCCGTACGCCGATCTTGTCGAACGGACCCATAAAAAGAATGAAACGGAAATCGAGAAATAGGAGGGATTTCCCACATACTACATAGCTGATCAGACTGGCGTCTAAATCCTCAACAATAATAATTCTAATTGAATCACAGATAAGATTTTGTATCAATGCCTTTCGTAACAATCTGTTTGGCAACAGATTTGTTTTTTACAATTCCCAGCAATACTGACTCTCCAGGAAGATTCAGTGAAAATACAACATTTATTAAGTCCAAACTTATACTAAAGTAAATAAAAACAAAATTTAAGGAGTAACGCACGGTGTCAAATAACGTAATGACAATATTTATTACGAGATATTTTGAAAATATCGACAATATTTCTGGGGGATACGGGGAAAGGGTTTTAGGACTCTATGGATCATACTCGAATAATTTTTCCAGTTCGGAACATACAATCTTTTTTTACACTCAAAAAGATAATACGTTATTAACCTTTAAAAACTCGAAAATTCTGAAAATGAAAGAAAATGTGAATCCATTCTCGTTCATCAAAATAGTTAGTAAGGAATTTAAGTCATATCAAAAAGTTCGGTTAATCTTAAGCTGGCCCTACGTTTCGCTAGAAATGGTGATGATTGCTTTCATCTGTCAATTTTTGTATAAGTGCAAAATTGTATTGGATGTTCATGATTTACCAAAAGAACAATTCGAAGCATTTTCAGAGAGAGAAAAAAGTTTTCTTTTAAATAAATACCTCTTCTTTTATACCTATATCAGCCTGAAAAAGGCAGATTTATTAATAATGGTTTCAAAAAATGTTGTCGATTATGTCGAGAAAAAATATAAAATAAACAGAAATAAAATGATTGTTATCGAAAATGGGACTTTTCCCTCTATTATATTTCCTTTAGAAAAAATTTTCCCCAATGAGAGATTTACCCTCACCTATTGTGGATCAATTGTCGAGGGAAAGGGAATACATCCAATTATTACCATTGTTGAACATCTGAAACAAAAAAAAATTCCGGTTGTATTTAAAATATATGGAGCTAATGTTCTTGGCTTCATCCCGAATGACATCCTACAAATTGATGGAGTTCAATTCTCTCAAATGAATGAAGTATTAAATCAGGCTGACGTTTTGATAATTCCTTATCCGAAAACCTTATGGTTTGATATCACACATCCCATTAAATTATCTGATTATATGGCCGCAGGAAAACCAATTGTTTGTTTAAATCTTAGTACAACAGGAGANATNATAAAAAAATATAACTGTGGCATTGTATGTGAAAATTACCAAAAATTCGAAGATGCTTTAATAGATTTATTTCATAATCCCAGTAAAAAATCCATGTTTGGATCACATGGAAGCATTGCGGCAAGCAGGTATTTAGATTGGAATATTTTATCTCAAAAAATGAATGATTTAATGGAAGCTGTCTAGAGAATTAACATTGCCTAGGTCAAGCTTTGCGTACGTATATGAAAAGCTGTAACCCTTCAAAATCCCCCTTTTCACTGTCAGATTGCACAAATGAGAATTCATGAGGGTGGATTTTAGCAACCTAATACTCCATTATCTTCCCCCGAACGAAGAACGAATGAAGAACTCCATCATGTGGCTTCCTTAACAGTGGAATGAAAGAAAAAATAGTCCAGTACCTTTGGGTCTTGATATAACAGCAATCAAGTCGCCGAATAGCGTATCAGAACGGGCATCGCCGTCTGTCGGTAAAAAACCAAAATATTCACCCAGCGGACAAAATGATTTTTCCTCAAAAACGATTATCTGTAACCTTTATTGTTCATACAATTTGTCCTTATTGAATATTTATGCAAGGAAAATTTTTCTATCATTTTCTCGAGTTAATTCCAAATGCTGCATATTATTTCATATTATTGAGATAACAGCATCTTATTAATTTTATATTCTAATATAAGACTATCTACATAATATTTTACCGTCCAATTTGTAATGGCATATGGATGATAATCGCCGGAAATCGGGTATGAACTCGGAATTGCACCGGATATTTCTTTAAATGGAGTAGTAAATTGAAGCGATTTTAAAAAATTATTTAATTCTGAGGCANCTTTCAAATAACGGGAATCATTCAGAATTTCATATAATAATAACCAACATAACGAAATCTGAGAATTTCCTGTGATGCAACTTGATTTTGTTGCAGGTTTCCAATCTGAAAAATATCTACTTGCCAAGGGTTTTTTNGTTGTTTCAAACTGATCTAATAACCGTGTTAACGGTTTAACTGCAGAATCCAACCATGTGCGATTATTTTGAATGAGATAACATTCAATCAATCCATGAGTTGTATATCCTATTGTATGGGTAAGTGGNGATAAAATTTTATTAACTGAGTTATCGCAATTATTGAACCATCCTTCATCGTTTTGATTACTCATTACCCAATTCAGGTTCTTTTCAACGACATCAAAAAATTCATTATCGTTTGTAATTTTATCTGCCTTTAATAATGTTTGACTTACTTTTGTATCATATACTCTTTTCATACTGAGATAATTGAATCGACTCCAGTAACCTTCAACATCCTGAACGGAAGAAATCCACCTGCATGCTGATAGTGCTGCATCGAGAAATTTTTTATCATTGTTTACTNNGTATGCTTTTAGTAAACCATCAGCAATTTGAGCCGAATTAAAAACAGATGGACCGGTTTCATAACCNAANGTTCCTCCATTAAAGGATCCATTTGAATTTTGAATTTTTAATTCAAATTCTGCCATTTTTAAAGCGGAATTATATGCAGTTTCAGATTTAAATAAAGAAGCATAATCTAACAATGTAATAATGGTATACCCGGCGGTTTCAGGATACGATTTTGAAATTTTTAAAGAACCATAGGAAAATGTTAGATATCCGGCGATACCGCCATCGGGTTGTAACGATTGTTGATAGATTATCCATGATATTCCATTTTCAATACATTTTTTCGTTAATTCCATTGAATCTTCAATAGTGGTGAAAAAGGGAGTTTCATTTTTTTGAAATACCATTGAACGAAATTTTGGATTTATTAAATTAAACGGCAGTGAAGAGTATTTTAATAAGGATACTTGGATGTCATTCATTGTCATTAATAAAATAATTACTCAAAACAATAATAATTCTCGCTTTTTAGAATTCCTCAGGAGCTGATGCAGCTCAAGATCGCATGAATAATTTCGAGATGGTGGAGAGGATCAATTTGATCTTGAGTTCTTTCATCTGTCCAGAGTATTTTCTCGGCTTCAAATCTTTTACGAACTTCTTTTAAGGACAGANANAACAGTTTTGACCAAGTTTCTTTGATGATAAGGAGTCAGANAGAATGATAGTGGAGAGTTCTCTCAAGATAGGATCCGGAGATCCGTTTCTGTTTTCTGGTTCTTACTGGAATGAGGGAATACATTTTATTCCAATCCAGATTGAGTATAATTTTTACGTGCNAACTCAAGCATTTTTTTTTNAAAAATTTCGATACCGGTTACAATAAAATCCCGATGTTCAACAACGCAAATATACAGAATGAATATCGATGAAGAGTGGATTAAGGGTGACCGGTTTTATTTTGTGAAGTGGGAGGTGATTATTTCAGATTAAATCTTTGATAAATAAAAATATTCTGGTAAATTATTTGTAATTTGGTTAATTAATCGCCTTTTTTACTACGTTAATCATATAATCCAATTCTGTTTTGGTGAGCTGTGAGTAACAGGGTAAGGAACATACCGATTGATAGATTTTCTCTGTTATGGATAACATCACATCTGAATATCCATTTTCTCTATAATACGGTTGCATATGAACCGGAGGGAAATAAATTTTAGTCATTATCCCGTTTTCCTGCAGCTTCTGCATAAAAGCATCCCGCGAAACACCAGTTTCTTTTTCGTTAATTTTGATAGTATAAAGCATATACACATGTTTCAGGCCTTTTGAGACGAACGGGGGTGTCAGACCTTTAATAGAAGATAATTCTTTTGTTAAATACTCCTGATTTTTCTGTTTTAATGCTATAATTCCATTTAATTTTTTAAGTTGTTCAATTCCAATTGCACCCTGCATTTCTGTCATCCGGTAATTATACCCAAGAAGTATGTGGTGATACTGGGATGATTGACCATGATTTTTTAATAATCTTAATCTTCCACTCAGTTTTTCATCGTCGGTTGTTATCATCCCTCCTTCTCCAGTAGTAATATTTTTTGTCGGGGTAAAACTGAACATACCCGCATTTCCAAACGTCCCCACCTTTTGATTGTGATATGTCGCTCCATGTGCTTCTGCTGCATCTTCAATGACAAGCAGATTCTTATCATCAGCAATCTCGCACAGATGTTTCATATCTGCAGACTGTCCCCCGTAATGAACGGGAATTATTGCACGTGTCCTGTCGGAAATTTTTTCATTTACATCATTGGGTGATATATTGAATGTTTTTTCATCAATATCTGCAAAAACCGGTTTTGCTCCGGTAAAGATCACACTATTCGCGGTTGAAATAAATGTAAACGAAGGAACAATGACTTCATCACCCGGCTTCAATTTTAGAGCGGTGAGAACCGAATGAAGGGCTACGGTGCCGTTAAAGAACGCTACTGCATGTTTTGTTCCGATATAATCAGCAAAAGCATTTTCAAAACATTCAACCTTTTTTCCCTCATTGAGAAATCCGGATTTTACAACATCATATACAGCTTGTGCTTCTTCCTCACCGATATTCGGAGATGCGAGGGGTATTTCCATATTCTTCTCCTTAAAGGAATAATGATCTGTTGTTATTGAAATCTTCATTCACTTTATTATAATTATCATGTTTTCCCATGTCCAGCCAATAATCATTACAGTGATATCCCACAACCTTTTGTTTATGTGCAATAAGAATATTCACCAGTTCAGGAATGTCGATGTGTTTCCCTTTCTCGATATAGCTTGCGATTTTCGGTTCCATAATATATATCCCCATACTTACATCGTGTTGATATACAGGCTTTTCAACATAGTTTGTAATCACATTGTTTTCATCATGTTCGACATATCCCAGCGGGTTTTGATATGATTGGATTGACATTCCAACCGTCATCTCAGCTTTGTTTTCTTTATGATATTCAATAAAATTCCGGTAATTCATACTTGTCAGTACATCCCCATTCATCACCAGCAACGTGCTGGTAAAATCCGGAATAAGGGCAATGGGGCCAGCAGTTCCAAGAGGTTGAGTTTCCATTGAATACGTAATTTTTACCCCAAAACGTTTACCNTCACCAAAAAAGGTCTCGATTAATCCGGCCATGTGCCCAACCGAAAGGATAATCTCTGATATGTCATATTTTTTTAATTGGCGTATAATTATTTCCAAAATTGGAGTATCTCCTATAGGCATTAGAGGTTTTGGTAATACGGCCGTATAAGGAAGAAGTCTGGTTCCTTTTCCACCTGCTAATATCAAAGCTCTCATTTGAAACACCATGCACTTACAAATTATAAAATCCTGGTTTGTAGACAGATCTGTTTTGTCGAATCCAATGTATTGTTTCTTTCAATCCCTGATCCAGTGAATAGTGGGGCGACCATCCGATTATTCTTTTTGCTTTTGCATTATCGCAGATGAGCTGCATAACCTCACTTTTTTCAGGGCGCACCCGTTTATCATCGCTGTGAATTGGAATATCAGGACATCCCATAACTGTTAGAATTTTATTCGCCAGTTCGCCTATAGTGATTCCCTTTCCATTTCCAATGTTAATGATCTCGCCGACGGAGGCATCTGATTCTGCGACCTTTATAAAACCATTCACGGTGTCTTTTACGTAGGTGAGGTCACGAATTGGTGACAGGGAACCGAGATTTATTTCCTGTGCTGATAATGCCTGGGAAATTATCGTAGGTATTACTGCCCGTGCAGACTGGCGGGGACCAAAGGTATTGAATGGTCGGATGATGGCAACCGGTGCATTGAATGAAAGGAAAAAACTATGAGCAAGCATATCTGCACCAATTTTACTGGCTGAATAGGGAGACTGGCCCTGGAGAGGATGGTTCTCATCAATGGGAACGTATTTTGCCGTTCCATAAACTTCACTTGTTGAAGTNTGAACTATCTTCTCAACACCTTCTTCCAGTGATGCCTGCATCAGATTCAATGTTCCCTTGATATTTGTATTGACATAACTTTCAGGAGCANTGTAAGAATAGGGAATTCCAATCAAAGCAGCAAGATGAAAGATAATATCACAGTTTTTTACCGCTTTTTTTACAACACCAAAATCAATAATATCTCCTGTCGTTACGTCAAGATTGTCCTTAACANCAGAAGGTATGTTTTCAAGCATTCCCCAATCGTTCCGTGAATTATAACGAACAAATGTTTTTACTTCTGCACCTTTTGCAGCAAGTGCTTCTACCAAATGACTTCCGATAAAGCCTCCGGCACCTGTGACAAGAACCGTTTTTCCTTGTATTTTCACCATGATACCTTCTGTATTAATTTTATTAGAAAATTATTGATACAGGTTTTCCCTATACATGCCATTTGTTTTTGATCGCAATTACGAATTATTTATGCATTACACTTGTTAAATATTATTCCGGATTTTCGATTGGTTCTTTAAACACAGGCCATGCTATCAGATAAACCGCACAATATTATCGATAGTATACTATGGTTCGAATTCCCAAGTGTTAGAAACAGAGTGATATTTATCCGTTGCTTGGGATCAATTCCTTCTCACAAAACGTGTATATATCGACACCCTGCTGAACAACCTCAACTTTTTCGGGTTGTTTTATTTATTTAAGAAAATCGTTCTTCACGGCCATGATCTTCCTATAAAGATTCAGAATTTCTCAAATCTCATGCCATTTTATTTTGATGTACTTTGCTTTGTATAATTTCTAAAAAATTCGCTCTCCATTTTTCAACAGTAAAATTTTCAAGTACATATGTATGACCCTTCTCATTTGGATTCCAATTTTTTACCAACGAGGGGATCGAATCTGATAATTTTTCTTGCGTCTCGATTTTTTGCGTATAGGGAAAATCATAGGTCCATAATACCTGGAGGTTAAAATAAAGAGCTTCCAGAACACTTAAAGGCATACCATCGTGCTGAGTATATCTAATAAAAAACTTTGATCGTTGATAAAATTCAGGCATTTCATTCCAATTCACTCTTGGGGAAATAGTTAGNTTTTTCGGCATTTTTTCAATAAAATCAAGAGGAATTTCACTGAGATCTGCACAAATTATTAAAAATGAATAATTTTGCCATCGATGAGCAAGTTCTACAATTTTATCCCCTCCATAAAAATCAAAACGGTTAAAGAGAACGTAACTTAAAAAATCGATATCTTTTACATGGTGAATATCCACCGGTTTAAGTTTATGTTCATCAATTGTTGTGAGTGGTAAATATGTTGCATTAATATTTATTTTTGATAATTCATCTATTAACCAGGGAGCGGCAGCTAAATTAATGAGTCCCCCCGTTTTCATCTTCCANTCATATATGAAATCCTGGATAAAATTTTGTATTCGATAAATTCCGTGTTTTTGAGTTCTTTCTATTTCAACAGTAACATCCGATCCAACCCAATGATTGATAATTATTGGATCTTTTTTAATCCATAAAAAAAAATATTTTTTTATTGAGGGACCCTTGCCTGCTATCCAATAAATGATATCAGATTGATTAAGATTATCAGATTTTACATTATCAAATAAGTTTATCGTAGCTATACTATCCTNAACTAANGGAATCACCCCTTGCATTCCACTTACTGATATTTTTTTACGTTTNTCCCTGGGTAATATCGCATGTATGATTTCTAATAGATTCGCACCCCATTTTTCAACAGAAAAATTTTCGAGTACATATGCATGACCCTTCTCATTTGGATGCCAATTTTTTACCAACGAGGGGATCGAATCTGATAATTTTTCTTGCGTCTCGATTTTTTGCGTATAGGGAAAATCATAAGTCCATAATACCTGGAGCTTAAAATAGAGAGCTTCCAAAACACTTAACGATATTCCATCATGCTGAGTATATCTAATAAAAAACTTCGATCTTTGATAAAATTCAAGTAATGTACTCTTATCAACTCTCGGGGAAATGGTAAGATTTTTCGGCATTTTTTCAATAAAATCAAGAGGAATTTCATTGAGATCTACGCAAATTATTAAAAATGTATAATTTTGCCATCGATGAGCAAGCTCCACAATTTTGTCCCCCCCATAAAAATCAAAACGGTGGAAGATGACATAACTAAAAAAATCAATGTCTTTTATATGGNGAATATCTACTCTGCCAAGTTTANGCACATCAATTGTTGTAAGTGGTAAATATGTTGCATTAATATTTATTTTTGATAATTCATCAATTAACCANGGAGCTTCAGCTAAATGAATTAATCCCCCCTTTTTCATCTTCCAATCATATATGAAATCCTGGATAAAATTTTGAATTCGATAAATCCCGTGTTTTTGAGTTCTTTCTATTTCAATAGTAACATCCGATCCAACCCAATGATTGATAATAATTGGATCTTTTTTGATCCATAAAAAAAAATATTTTTTTATTGAGGGGCCTCGTCCAAATACCCAATAAATTATTTCGGATTGAGAAAAATTATGAGAATTTACCATTTCAAAAGAGCTAGTTACATTTATAGCATCACGAACTATCGCATTAACCTTATCTAGCATTCCACAAACGATAATCTTAATTTGTCTATTCATTCTTATTCTCCTATTTTTCTGATAAATAACTAAATGCAGCAACCTGTTTATTGTATAATAATGTTGTCGATTTTTTACCTACGATAACTACGTATTGAAAATTTATATTTGACAGTATTTAATTGAATAGTACCCACTATTACCATAATCCATGAGAAAATCCCCATTGATTGAACGAAAAATGGAATATTTAATTCTCAAATCCATCCAGACAAATAATAGGAGGCTCTCTCATTATGAGAAGAAAACAGAAAAGTGTTTTTCATCTTTTCTGCCAGGATATCGATGCATCTGGTATTCTGCAGTGGGGTTAACCCTTGATTATTGTTCGATAATTTAAAACCATATCCCGAATTGTCGGATCCGTTTTTATGAGATAGAGAAAATAAATCAGTAGTAAAACGGCAGCTAAAATAATTTCAATAATACTGTTGACATTCAATATTTTCGACATTACCATTATTGCACCCGCTGGAAGAAACACCAATAAATTCGCAAAGATGATTCTAACTGTTTTTTGTACTTTTACTCCAGCGAGATGCATAAAGA
>JGI20214J51088_10002624_pt1 | contig 11921 bp, 10 predicted proteins | sample WetSurMetagenome_FD_51088 | JGI IMG/M metagenome (IMG submission 51088)
CCAGGCGCAGGTCGAAGAAACGCGTGCCCGCCAGCAACTGCTCGGCGATCGTCAGGTTCTGCGTCGCGGCGTTCGAGTCGGTCCCGAACAGCGTCTTATCGATGTAGTTCTTCGTCGTGCCCGCATCGTGGCTTCCGGGCAGGTGCATGTCGCCCAGTTTGCGGTCCTGGTATTGCCCCATCCAATCGCTTTGCGCCATCGCTCATGCTCCTACTAGAGAGTTCGGCTCGACCGAGAACGGACTGCGTCGGAGAGCCTCGGGTTCGTCAAGACCGTGTCGGATCGACGCCGCCGCGTCTCCTCAATAGCTCCACTCGCGACACTGTTTGTCGCCCGCCCAGCGGATGCTGAGCTTGCTGTGCGTCGCCTTGTGGCGCGAGGGCTGCAAATCGCCCTGCGCTGCCGTCAGCTTGCGGCCGGGCTCCACGCCTGCGCCAGCCGCGTCCGCATCGGTCGCCACGCGGACGCGGCCCACCCGTGCGTGGACCGTGGTGTCGATGCCATGCGCGCGCAGGAGGTGCCGGTGCATCCGCGATGCAAAGCTCGAGGATTGCGGGCTGATCGGGTCGCCGACGTCGGGGTCGCTGCCGGCACCGTCCGCGACGATGCTGATCACCGCGACGTCCGCCAAGCCCGCCGCAGCGAGCAGGTCGGCCACCGCCTCGCCATTGCGTCCGGACAAGGACCGCGCTTGCGCATCCCCGACGCCGACGAGGTACAGCCGCGAAGCCGGCGTCATTGCCAGCGTCACCGTGCCCCGGCCCGCCATCGCCTGCAACAACACGGCCGGCGGCAATTCGGCCGCCGGCGCCAGGGCAACCACTTCGGACGGCAACGNGCGAGCGCGCGCCTTGGCGTCCAAGGCCATGGCCTGGCGCAAGGTGTCGTCGTCCGACGGGTTGGCCGGCAGCGCCACGATCAACTGTCGGTCGTAACGAGAAGGACCGCCGGTCACGCCGACCCCGCGGTGCGCGCACGGTACCGGTGCGCACCGGTGGCTCCGGTCTCCTGAGACCTCATGACGCATTCATGTGGACGATCGAATAGCGCGGCCGATCCGCGTCCGCAGACTTGCCGTTCTTGACCGTCACGTTGACCTTCTGCAGCGGCTTCCATTGCGTCGGATCCGAACCCTCAATGAACACCACGCTGCCCGGGATCTTGAAATCCAGGTCCAAATGCTCGCAATCCGCCTCTTTGCCGGTATGGCCGTGGCCCCAGGCCTGCGGCGGGCTGGCGGCTGCGCGCTCGCTCTCCTTGGCCAGAATGGCCCCGACCACGATGGCCTCGAACGAGGCCTTCGGGATCTTGTTCATCCAGATCACGGTGTTCTTGTCCGTCGTCGCGCCACCCAGCGGATTGACGTCGGTCTTACCCTGGGCGGTGCGCTTTTGCTTGTAGCCCTCGGCACCGTTCCAGCCGGTGCAGGTGCAGCCAACGACGTCGCAGTTCTTGCCGGACGCTTTGGGATTCCCGCTGCCCGTGAAGTGCTTGCTCCAGTCGTGATGACAGCTCAGGCAGGTCTTGCCCTGTTCTTCACCCGAGCGGTGACCGAGCTGCTTGACGAACTTCTTGTGGGTCAGCTGTTCCTCGGCCGCCGCCATGTAGTCGGCCTTGGTCTTGCCCTTCGGGCTGCCGTCCTTGACGTACAGCTCGGCCGCGAGCGCGTCGACCTTGTCCTTCTTCTTCGTCGACGTGTACAGATGCTTCTTCGCGAAGTTGTTGTCGAAGCGGATCGCATAGACCTTCTTGTTCGTGGCCGTGACGAGCCACTCCATGCTGGCAGATGCCTGGCGCGAAGTGCCCAGGACCTTACCTGTGGGATCCTTGTATTCCTCCCACTTCAGCAATTCGTCGGCGTTGGACATGTTCGGCTCCTGCAGTTGTCCGGGGTCGGCCCGCCCGTGGCCGGTATCTAGAAGGCGTAGTTGAAGCCACCGTCGACCGCGGCCACCTGTACACGCTCGATNGGCTTGCCTTCCATCATCCGCGTCAGAAACTCCCGGCTGATGTCCGGCAGCATCGTGTTCGTCAGGATCGCGTCGATCATCCGTCCGCCTGATTCGCTCTCGGTGCAGCGCGAGACCACGAGCTTGACGACGTCGTCGCCGTACTCGAACGGGATCTTGTAGCGTGCCTCGACCCGCTTCTTGATCCGGTTGAGCTGCAGCTTGACGATCTTGCCCAGCATCTCGTCGCTCAGCGGGTAGTACGGAATCGCTACCAGCCGGCCCAGCAGCGCCGGCGGGAAGATCTTCAGCAGCGGCTCGCGCAGCGCCTTGGCCATACCCTCGGGGTCGGGCATCAAGTCGGGGTCCTTGCACAGGCTGGCGATGAGCTCGGTGCCGGCGTTCGTGGTCAGCAAGATGAGCGTGTTCTTGAAGTCGATGAAGCGACCCTCGCCGTCTTCCATGAACCCCTTGTCGAAGACCTGGAAGAACATCTCGTGCACGTCGGGGTGTGCCTTCTCGACCTCGTCGAGCAGCACCACGCTGTAGGGCTTGCGCCGCACCGCCTCGGTCAGCACGCCGCCCTCGCCATAGCCGACGTACCCGGGNGGCGCGCCCTTGAGNGTGCTGACCGTGTGCGCNTCCTGNTACTCGCTCATGTTGACGGTGATCAGGTTCTGCTCGCCGCCGTACAGCGCCTCGGCGAGCGCNAGCGCGGTCTCGGTCTTGCCGACACCCGAAGTGCCGGCGAGCATGAACACGCCGATCGGCTTGTTGGGGTTGTCCAGACCGGCGCGGCTGGTCTGGATGCGCTTGGCGATCATCTCCATCGCNTGGTCCTGGCCGATCACGCGCTGGGCCAGGCTCTCGGCCACCTTGAGGATGGTCTCCATCTCGTTGCGCGCCATGCGACCGACCGGGATGCCGGTCCAGTCGCCGACCACCGCGGCCACCGCCTGGTAGTCCACCGTCGGCAGGATGAGCGGGGTCTCGCCCTGCAGCGCCGTCAGCTTGTCCTGCACTTCCTTCAGTTTCGCCAGGTCGAGCTGGCGCTCGGACTCGCGATCGGCGTCAGTCAGGCCTTCGGCCGCGGCCTCGGCTGCGGCTTGGGCCTCGAGCTTGCTGCCCGTGCCTTCCACCGGCTGGATGCCGTCGCGCAGCCTGGCGCGCAGCGCCAGCAGTTCGTCGACGAGCTGGCGCTCCTCGGCCCAGCGCGCATCGAGCTCAGCCAGGCGCGCGCGTTCGGCCGCCAGCAGCTCATTGGCCTCGGCCTCGCGCTTGGCGGTATCNATGCCGATCGCCCTCTCGCGGCCGATGATCTGCAGCTCGGTCTCCAGCGCCTCGATGCGCTTGCGGCTGTCGTCGACCTCGGCCGGTGTCGCGTGCAGGCTCACCGCGACGCGGGCGCAGGCGGTGTCGAGCAGGCTCACGCTCTTGTCGGGAAGCTGGCGCGCCGGGATGTAGCGGTGGCTCAGCTTGACCGCGGCTTCCAGCGCCTCGTCGAGAATCTGCACCTGGTGGTGCTTTTCCATCGTGCTCGCGACGCCGCGCATCATCAGGATGGCCTTGGGCTCGTCGGGCTCGTCGACCTGCACGGTCTGGAAGCGCCGCGTCAGCGCCGGGTCCTTCTCGATGTGTTTCTTGTACTCGGCGAANGTCGTCGCACCGATCGTGCGCAGCGTGCCACGCGCGAGGGCGGGCTTGAGCAGATTCGCCGCGTCGCCGGTCCCGGCGGCACCACCNGCACCGACCAGCGTGTGCGTCTCGTCGATGAACAAGATGATGGGTTTGGCGCTGCCCTGGACCTCGTCGATCACGCTGCGCAGGCGCTGCTCGAACTCGCCCTTCATGCTCGCGCCGGCCTGCAACAGGCCGACGTCGAGCGCGCGCAACTCCACCTCCTTAAGGCTCGGCGGCACGTCGCCGCGCGCGATGCGCTGGGCAAAGCCCTCGACGACCGCAGTCTTGCCGACGCCGGCCTCGCCGACGAGGATCGGGTTGTTCTGGCGCCGCCGCATCAGGATGTCGACGACCTGGCGAATCTCGTCGTCGCGGCCGACGATCGGATCCATCTTGCCGCTGCGCGCCTGCTCAGTAAGGTCGACGGTGAACTTCTTCAACGCCTCCTGCTTGCCCATCGCCGCCGGCGCGATCGCGCCGCTGGCTTCGCCCGGCGCCGCGCCGCCCGAAGCACCGGACGAGCCGTCGCTCGCGCCCTGCCCGTCCTCGGGCGAGCCGGCGATGATCTTGGGCAGCGCGTCCGACAGGTCGTCGACCTTGAGCTTCTCGAACTGGCGGCTGATTGCGACCAGCGCGTCGCGCAGCCGCTTCGTCTTGAGCATGCCGACCAACATGTAGCCGCTGCGTACGACGTTGTCGCCATAGAGCAGCGTGCCATAGACCCAGCCGCGCTCGATCGCATCGGCGATGTTCTCGGCGATGCCGCTGATGCTGGTCGCGCCGCGCGGCAACCGGTCGAGCGCGGTGGTCAGGTCCTTCGCCAGCACCGACATGTCGAGCTGGGTGTGCTTGATGATGCGGTGCCAGTCGCTGTCGGCGGCCTGCAGCAGCTGCGCCAGGAAATGCTCGAGCTCGACGTAGGGGTTGCCGCGCAGCTTGCAGAACACCGTCGCCCCCTCGACCGCCTTGTAGGTGGGCTGGTTGAGCTTGCCGAACAGCGTGACGCGGTTGATTTCCGCCATGGTCTCTTCCTTTCAGGGATGCGAGGGTTTCGGTGCGAGATTCAGCGCCGCCGGCCGGTCGCCGCGCGGCCGGCCGAGCCAGGTGGTCCAGCCCAGGCGGCCGTAGCAGCCGGGGCGGGTGGCGGGCACCTGGGACTTGTCCAGGTCCAGACGCAGGTCCCAGCCGAACTCGAAGCCGACGTATTGCCGGACCAGCGCCTGAAGCGCCGGCAGCGCGCTGCCCACCGGCAGCAGCGATTCGAAGGCCGGCAGCGCGAGCGGCCCGAGGTGGATACGGAAATGGTGTTGGCGGTCGAACACCGCGCGCCCGAGCACCGCGCTCGCACCGAGCTGCGAGGTCGACATTCGCCGCGAAGCACCGCGCCGGCCGATGCGGGTGCGCTCGGCCTCGGGCAGCGGCATCCAGTGGCCGACGAACTGCTCGACCCGAGCCTGCATACCCAGGAAGCCTGACAGCAGATGGGCCAGGCCGTCGGCGTTTCGCACCTGACGCGACAGCAGCCCGGCGAAGGCGAGACGCGCGTGATCGGGCGCGGCATCGCGGCCGCGCCACTCGCTCCCGCCGACGCCGGCGAACGAGCCCACGTAGTCGGCGAAGCGGTCCTCGGCCGGCCGGTCCAGGCTCACCGTCGGCTGGGCCTGTGCCCAGGCGCGGTAGAACAGCAGCAGCAGCCGGTGGTGGAACATGTCGGCAAAACGGCCGAGGGTCTCGTCGCCCTTGTGCAGCCGGCGCTCGCGCGCGTAGGCCGTCATGTGCAGCGGCAGCGGCCCGTTCGGACCGAACAGGCCGAAGAATCGGACCTCGATGCGCGGCCGGCCGCTGCGGTCGGCCGGGTCGGCGCGCGAGATGCTCGACGCCGCGAACGACAGCTCGTCCGACTGGCCGAGCCGAACCGCCTCGTCGACCGGCCGCCGCGCCTGGCCGAGGCGCGGCTTGTCGGGATGGGCAGCCTCGATCAGGCGCAGCGCGTGAAAGAAGTCGAACTGGTGCGGCGCGGCCGCGATCGCCTGCACCGGATCGGCGCCCGGCTTCACAGGATCGGGCGTGTCCCGCACCGCGGCCTCCCGACCAGGATGTCGCCGCGTGCGGGCGAGTGCAGCCGCATCTGCGTGAAGCCGTTCATCGACACGTGGCGGGCGACGAAGCGCTCGAGCACGCAGCCGAGCAGGAAGGCGCTCGCGCCTTCGAACGAAAGGTCGTCGATCTCGATCTTCACTTCGACGCCGCGGCCGAAGGTGATCGGCCCGGGCATCGGCAGCCGGCGCACGACCGATTGCAGATTCACAGAGCGCAGGCCGTCGACCTGGCGCTGGGCGCCGGCGTCGCCGGTGGGCGCGTACAGGCGCAGGATCTCGCGCAGCGCGGCCGCGCCGTGCTCGGCGTCGGTGTCGGTGAGCGAGAGGTGGCTCAGCGACAGCTGGTTGATCAGCTTCCACGCGACGTTGCCCTCGCGCATCGCCGAGCGCGGGCGCGACGGCCCCTTGACGACGCTGATGCTCTTGACCGGCGCGGTCTGCGCCAGCGTCAGGTCGCCCTTCGCGCCGCCGGTGGGCATCAGCACCGGCAGGTCGCGGTTGGTGCACAGCGCGCGCACGCCGAGCTGGCGCAGGTCGGCCGGGAACGGCGCCTCGTGCGCGTCGACCACCGACAGATAGACCTCGGTGCCGATGTACGAGCTGCGCGGGCCCTCGCGCTGCTGCACCTGCGACAGCAGGCGCGGCTCTCTCTGCACNGAGTAGTAGGCGTTGTGCGAGCGGTCCTCGGTGTGGAAGTCGTTGTAGAACGGCAGGAAGCGCCATTCGCTGTTCACGCCGGTGCCGTAGCCGAGCACCTCGGTGATCGAATGCACCTCGTAGTCCATCGGTCGCGTGCGGTCGGGNACGACGTGGAAGTCGCTGCTGTCGGGCTTGACGTGGATGCGGTCGCAGCGGCGCTCGAACAGGTTGATCGCCGGCACACAGTTCAGCGCCAGGCTGCCGGCGTCCACCGACTGCAGCAGCGCGTTGTCGACGCGCGAGAACAGCAGCACGATGTCGACCTCTTCGCCCTCGTGCACGCGCAGCGCCGCGCCCAGGCCGCTGAGGTCGAAGAACAGGAAGCGCTGCGGGAACGCGAAGTACTCCTGCAGCACCCGGTAGCCCTCAAAGCCGTGCAGCGTCTGCGGCAGCAGCGCCTGCTCGTCGTCGAAGCCGACCGCGTCGACGCAGTCGCCGTCGATCGCCTCGTGCCAGGCCGCCGGGCGTCGCGTTGGCAGCACGAGCACGCCCAGCGTATGGCCGCAGACGAGCTCGTGCAGCCGGTAGGCGACGTCGTCGATGCCGGCGCAGTGCAGACGCAGGTCGTCGAGTGCGATCTGCGCAAAGTTCAGTCCCGCGGTNCAGCGCAGGCGCAGCCGCAGGCCAGAGCGGTACTTGCGCCATGCCGGCACCGCCGCCAGNGGCAGATCGGCGGCGTGGGTGAAGTACTCGACCTGGGTCAGCTCCAGCGGCCAGAGCTCGAGCGCGTGCGCGGTGCGGAACTCGCAGGTCGTCGCGCCGGCCTTGCCGGGCTGGCCGAGCATCACGCTGCCGCGCGCCAGCGTCAGGCCGGTCGCGAGGCTGGGGTCGCCGAGGTCGGGGTTCACCTGCGCGATCAGCATCGCCGGCGTCGGCGCGAGGAATTGCGGATAGACGATCTCGAGCAGGCGCTGCGTGAAGCGCGGGAACTCGGCGTCGAGCTTGAGCTGGATGCGTCCGGCGAGAAAGGCAAAGCCCTCCATCAGGCGCTCGACGTACGGGTCGGTAACCTCGAGCCCTTCCATGCCGAGCCGGGCGGCGATCTTCGGGAAGGCATTCGCGAACTCCGCGCCCATCTCGCGCAGATGGCGCAGTTCTTCGTTGTAGTAGCGTAGCAGGCGCGGGTCCATCGTGCTCAGTGGTCGAACTCGCGCACCGAGACGCGGCCGGTCTCGAGGTCGATGTCGGTGTGCAGCAGCAGTTCCAGCGGCACCGGCTGCGCCCAAAGCTGGCCGGTGATGCGAAAGCCGACCTGGTTGTGGTGATCGAGCTGCGTTTCGGAGACGATGGCCTCGACGAGCAGCGACTCCGGCAGGATGCGCGGTTCGTGGTCCAGGATCGCCTGCTTCACGCGCGCCTGAAGCACCAGCGGGTCGATCGTCGAAGCGGTCTGGCCGGACAGCGCTGGCAGGCCGTAATTGAGCACCGACGCGCGCGCGTGCGCAGCGGAAGACCAGTCGATCGCGCTGCCCGGCGCGGTGGCGTTGAACAGCCAGGCCAGATCGCGCAGCACCAGCTCGCGCAGACGATTGCGGTTGATGACCCGCGACTCGCCGCTCTCGACGGCAGACCCCGGTTCGTCGTCGGTCAGGCGGTCCAGCAGCGCCGGTTGCAGCCGGTCCTGGGCGCGCAGGTTGGCCATGCGGTTGCGACCGCGGCTCAGCCGGCGGGCGGCTCGAGCACCACCGTGCGCATGTCCATCAACGCGAACTCGGCGGTGTCGGTGGTGATCAGGCGCTGGCCGAGCCCGATGAAGACGCCCGGCGCCGTTTCGCGCCAGTCGGTGCTGCGCGCCAGCGCGAGCAGGTCACCGGCGGCGAGATCGGTGTCCGGGTAGCGCGTCGGGATCAGGCCGACCACGTCGCCGCCGTTCGTGAACTCGAAGTGGGCCGGCATCCAGACCCGGTCGCGCAGGTCTTCGGGCGGATCGATCTCGACCTTCGCGAGGCGGCTCCAGGGCAGCCAGTAGTAGCGGCCGTTGATCACCGCCTCGACCGTCGGCCCGAGCCGCGTGTCGGCATCGGCGATCCAGGCGAAGGCCTGGCCGTCGACGCTGCCGGCAGTGGCCGGCGCCTGCTCGAGTGCCTGCTCGCGCAACTGGCGCGCCGCTTCGGGCTCGCCGCGCCCTTCGCGCAGCAGCGCCTCGATGAGCAAGGCAATCCAGGCCTCCGGTTCGCCGAATAGCATCGGCACCTTCTGGCCGGCGAAGACCTGCAGGCGCAGCGTCTCGCAGGCGATCGCCTCGCGATACGTCTGCACCATCGGCAGCATCTTGGCATCGAGCTCGAGCGCGACGTTGAGCTGGTTCAGTGCGCGGTCCCACTGGCCCAGCACGCACAGCAGCTGGAACAGGAAGACGCGCAGTTTGGCGTCCTGCGGAAACGAACGTACCTGCTCGGTGAGCAGCTTGAGCGCGCGCTGGACGTCACCGTCCTTGAGTGCCTGCTCGGCCGCGGCGGGGTTCGACATGGGGACTCCGGAAGGTTTATTCGGGTGCCGCGTCGGCAGTGAAGCTCGAGGCGGCACCGCCGCCACCCGTCGTGCCTTGCAGGACGTAGTCGACTGTCACGGATTTGTAGGTCAGCGCGAGCTGCTCGGTCAGTGTCGGAGCACCCTCGTCGTTTACGTCCGACTGCACCGCGTAAGTGGTGATGCGCGCCTGCGCCAGCGTCATCGTGTAGTAGGGCAGCGAGGCACCGACGCCCCCCGCCTTGCGCACCGAGAGCACCGCCTCGCGCAGCATTTCGTTGTTCCGCATCACCGCCATCAGCGCGGTCGACGCCTTGTCCACTCGCTTGACGAGCTTGAGTTCGCCCATCAGCGTGCGGCCGGTGCGCTGGCCGCCGACGGCAGTGGGCGCGGTCATGCCCCAGCTCCAGTCGACAATGTCCATCTGGCCAGCGAACTGCTTGTCGATGGACTCGCCGGCGATGACGCCGGTGCTCTGGCCGGTGGCCTTGAAGAACATGTCCGAACGGGCCATGGCGCTCGCTTCGATAGCTGAGGGGAGAGCAGCCCGACGCCACGGACCCCATAGGTCCGCGACGCCGGGCTCGGCATCATGACTTCACACGACGCTGCGATCAGGTGTTGTCGTTGGCCGCAATGTCGTAAATCATTTCCTTGGTCGTGTCGGGCGTGCCGTCAGCCTTCTGCGGCGTGTACTCGTACTTCACCTTGGCGAAGTTGAGCGTGACGTTCTCGGTCAGGCGGTCCTCGCCGCCGGAGCCGCCGCAGGAAACCGAGGTAATCAGGACTTCGGTCATCTCGATCTTGATGTATTCGATCGGCGCACCCTTGCCGCCGGCCTTTCGAACCGTCAGATTGGCCTTCGGCACGTGCGTTCCGTTGCTGCAGTGGAGCAGCAGAACGTGCGAGGACGCATCGGTGTATTTCGTGAAAGACAAGTCCTGCACGTTCGCCTTGCCGGCGCCGCCGCCGCCGCCCTGGTGCGTGGTGCCCGAATTCGACATGCCCCAGCTCCAGGCCAGGACGTCGATTGACTTCGGGTGCTTCTTGTCGTCGGATTCGCCGACGATGTCGCCGATCTTCATGAACATGTCTACAGCCATGATGCTCTCCTAGATTGCCCGTAGCGGGCGTTTGACGCTGCGATCCGCACCCGCTCAGATCCGGGCGCCCTTCGCTGTGCAGCCAGCGAAAGAAATGGTTTTCAGGGCGCCGTCGCTCAGCCCGCCTTCGCCGACGGCAGCTTGGATACCAGGCGCAGCGAGACCGTGAGGCCTTCGAGCTGGTAATGCGGCCGCAGGAAGAACTTGGAGCTGTAATAGCCCGGGTTCGCGGGATCCTCTTCGACCACCACTTCGGCCGCCGAGAGCGGCTTGCGCGCCTTGGTCGTCTCGGAGGAATGCGCCGGGTCGCCGTCGACGTACTGCATGACCCAGCTCGACAGCCAGCGCTGGACTTCGTCGCGCTCCTTGAACGAGCCGATCTTGTCGCGCACGATGCACTTCAGATAGTGCGCGAAACGGCAGGTCGCGAACAGGTAGGGCAGGCGCGCCGCCAGGTTGGCATTCGCGCTCGCGTCGGGGTCGTCGTATTCAGCCGGTTTGTGCAACGATTGCGCGCCGATGAAGGCCGCGAAGTCGCTGTTCTTGCGGTGCACCAGCGGCATGAAGCCGTTCTTCGCCAGCTCGGCCTCGCGTCGGTCCTCGATCGCGATCTCGGTCGGGCACTTCATGTCGACGCCGCCGTCGTCGGTCGGGAAGCTGTGCGTCGGGAGGTTCGCCACCGCGCCGCCGGATTCGATACCGCGGATACGCGAGCACCAACCGTATTCCTTGAACGAGCGGTTGATGTTGGTCGCCATCGCATAGGCGGCGTTGGCCCAGGTGTACTTGCCGTGGTCGGCGGAGCCGGTGTCTTCCTCGAAATTGAAGGCTTCGACCGGATTCGTCTTGCTGCCGTAGGGCAGCCGCGACAGGAAGCGCGGCATCGCCAGGCCGATGTACTTGGAGTCCTCCGAGTCGCGCAGCGAGCGCCAAGCGGCGTACTCGGGCGTCGTGAAGATCTTGGTCAGGTCGCGCGGGTTGGCCAGCTCCTGCCACGACTCCATCTGCATCAGCGTGGGCGAAGCGCCGGTGATAAAGGGGCAATGCGCGGCCGCGGCGATCTTGGCCATCTCGCCGAGCAGTTCGACGTCGGGGGCGCTCTGGTCGAAATGGTAGTCGCCCACGATGGCACCGAATGGCTCACCGCCGAACTGACTGAACTCCTCCGCGTAGACCTTCTTGAAGATCGGACTCTGGTCCCAGGCGGTGCCCTTGTAGCGCTTGAGCGTCTTGCCGAGTTCGGCCTTGCTGACGTTCATCACGCGGATCTTGAGATGCTCGTCGGTCTCGGTGTTGTTCACCATGTAGTGCAGGCCGCGCCAGGCACCTTCGAGCTTCTGGAAGTCCTCGTGGTGCATGATCAGATTGATCTGGTCTGACAGCTTCTTGTCGATCGCCGCGATCATCGCTTCGATCGAAGCGACGACATCGCTGCCGATCAGCTGCGTCTGCGCCAGCGCCTGCTGGGCCAGCGTCTGCACCGCCTGCTCGACGGCGCTCTTCGCGTCCTCGGACTTGGGCTTGAATTCCTTCTGCAGCAGCGACGCGAGGTCACTGCCCTCCATCGCGACGCTTGCCAGCGTGCTGGCGGCTTGGGTTTCGGCCATGACTCTTTGCTCCTGCTCGGGTGTCGGTTGTGCTCGGGCTCAGCCTTCGGTCGGCTTGGCAGCCGACGCGAGCGAACCGAGCAGTGCCGGATCGGACATCAGCTTGCCGATCAACTCCTCGGCGCCGCCCTTGCCGTCCATGTAGGTCACCAGGTTCTGCAACTGCTGGCGNGCTTCGAGCANCTTGTTCAGCGAGTCGACCTTGCGCGCGACNGCATCGGGCGAGAAGTCGTCCATGTTGTCGAAGGTGATGTCAACGCTGAGGTTGCCCTCGCCGGTGAGCGAGTTCGGCACCTGGAACGCGACGCGCGGCTT
>JGI20214J51088_10002625_pt1 | contig 11919 bp, 10 predicted proteins | sample WetSurMetagenome_FD_51088 | JGI IMG/M metagenome (IMG submission 51088)
CAGCATACTTATTGTCTCTCGCCTTCAAAACCCTGAAGGAAAGGTCCACCATAAGACTCTCTAATGTTGATGAAAGACCCTCAACAGCCCTGTTCAAGCGAGGGTTCATCATGAACGTACTCAACCCCAAGGTGGCCATGTTCTTTCTGGCTTTTCTTCCGCAGTTCGTAACGCCCGACACCGCCCATTTTCCTCTTGAGATGCTGTTATTGGGGTTCATCTTTATGATACAGGCCGTCATCATTTTCTGTTTAATAGGCTATTTTTCTGGCAGTATCGGCCGCCTTGTGCTGTCACGGCCAAGGATTGCGAAATACTTCAACTGGCTGACGGCCGGCGTCTTCGCCTCGCTGGGCGTCAGGCTGGCGCTGATTGAGAGATGAGCTAACGCGGCAGCCAGATCCTGGCACTATGCAGCCACTTCCGCTCTGCTGAGGGCAGCTACCGATAAGTGAAGGAAACTCCGCACTCGACCCTGAACATCATTTCGCCTGCGGATCAGGATCGATAGGAAGCATTCACCTTGATGTAATCGTAAGAGAAATCGCACGTGAATGCGGTGAAGGAAAATCCTCCCAAGCCTAGGTCGAGTTTGACCCTGATTTCCTTTCGGCGGAAAATGTCAGTGGCCTTTTCCTCAACCTCCCGGGTACCGACCGGCGTTCCTTCCCGGAATACACAGAGGTCGTCGAAATAGAGGGCCACCCGTTCGGAAACCAGGTGCACCCCGGCCCGTCCGGCGGCGGCGATGATTCTTCCCCAATTGGCATCTTCGCCGAAGAAGGCGGTCTTCACCAGGGGGGAATTGGCAATCGCAAAGGCGATCTGGCGGGCACTGACATCATCGAGTGCCCCGATTACTCGGATTTCAATGAGTTTGGTGGCCCCTTCCCCATCCATCACAATCTGCTTCGCCAGGTCAAGGAGCACCGCACGCAGGGCCTCCCCGAAAAGCCGGCTCTCCGCGCTTTCTGTTTCCGCAATGACGGGATTGCCGGCAGCGCCGGCGGCAAGAACGATCAGGGAATCGTTGGTGCTGGTATCGCCATCAATGGTGATGGCATTGAACGAGGCATCGGCACCTGAGCGCACCCAGCGCTCCAGAACCGCTTTCTCAACGGCCGCGTCGGTGCACACGAACCCCAGCAGCGTGGCCATGTTCGGTGCAATCATGCCGGCTCCCTTGGCAACACCGCCGACGGTGATGACCTTCCCGCCAATCGACACCTTCGTGGTTGCCAGTTTCGGCACGGTGTCGGTGGTCATAATGGCGCGGGCAACCTGATCCCAGCCGTCACTGCGCAGCCCTTCCAGGAGTTCGGGCAACAGGCGGGCAACGGGCTCCACCTGCAATTGCATCCCGATGACCCCGGTTGAGGCGACCAGGACTTGCTCAGGCGCCGCTTCGAGGGCCTGGGCCGTCAGTCGCGCCGTTTCCCGGGCACGCGTCAATCCGGTTTGCCCCGTGCAGGCATTGGCAACACCGGCGTTGACGAGAACCGCTTTGGTTCCAAGCGAGGACCGCAGATGCTCTTCACAGACAATGACGGGGGCGGCGCAGAACTCATTCATGGTGAACACGCCGGCGGCGGCCGCCCCGTCTTCTTCATCCGCCACAATCAGCGCCAGATCGGGCCGGCCGGAATAACGCATGCCTGAAGCCACGACTGAAACCCTAAAGCCCGGAATGACAAAGGGCTCTCTAACGACCGTGACACTTTTTGTATTTCTTCCCGCTTCCACAGGGACAGGGGTCATTTCTGCCAACTTTTCGATCCTTTCTCCCCGCCTGAGGGCGGGAAGCCCCGCCCCCGGCTGCTCCGTAAAACATCGGTTGATCTTCCTGTTCTTTACGCAGTTCTTGAACCTGTTCTTCTCGCTGGATCTGAATATGAAACAGGAGGCGAACGGTTTCTTCCTTGACGCGCTCGATCATGTCCTGGAAGATCTGGTGGGCCTCACGTTTGTAGGCGACCAGAGGATCCTGCTGCCCATAGCCGCGCAGGCCAATGCCCTCCTTGAGGTGGTCCATGTTGAGGAGATGGTCTTTCCAGTAGCTGTCCACGGTTTGCAGCAGGATGTAATTCTGCAGGTCCTGCATCACCGTCGGCCCAAATTCCCGCTCGCGGGTCTCGTAACGCTCCCGAACCGCCTCCAGCAGGTTGTCCAAAAGATCTTCCTGGCTCGTGTCCCCCAGAGATTCCACGGTCGCATTCAATTGGATTCCGAAGCAGCGGGCAAATTCAATGTTTAATTTTTCCAGGTCCCAATCTTCGGCAAAAGTATTTTCTGCAGTGCATTCCAGGACGATGGCGTTCACCAGGTCCTCAACCATGTCCAGAAGCACGGGTTTGAGATCGCCGCCCCGCAGTGCCTCGCGTCGCTGGCGGTAAATCACTTCGCGCTGCTGGTTCATGACATCGTCGTATTCGATCAATTGCTTGCGGATACTGAAGTTCTGGGCTTCCACACGGCTTTGAGCATTCTCGATGGCACGGCTGATCATCCGGTGTTCAATGGGTTCATCCTCGGCCATACCGATCCGTTGCATCAGTCCGGAGATGCGCTCGGCGGCAAAGATACGCATCAAATCGTCTTCCAGGGAGAGATAGAAGCGTGACGATCCGGGATCGCCCTGACGCCCGGATCGGCCGCGGAGCTGGTTGTCGATGCGCCGGGCCTCGTGGCGTTCCGTTCCCAGTATGTGAAGTCCCCCCTTGCCGACCACCCCCTGACCAAGGACAATGTCGGTCCCGCGCCCGGCCATGTTGGTACTGATCGTAACAGTCCCGGGCTGCCCCGCCTGCGCCACGATTTCGGCTTCCTTTTCGTGATGCTTGGCATTCAGCACATGATGCGGCACACCCTGCCTCTTCAGCATTTCGCTGAGCCGTTCGGATTTCTCGATACTCACGGTCCCGACCAGCACCGGTTGGCCGACCTCGTTCAACTCTTTGATTTCCTCCACTACGGCGCGGAATTTTTCCTTTTCCGTCCGGTAGATACAGTCCGGGTAATCGGTGCGGATCATCTTCTTGTCGGTCGGAATGACCACGACTTCCAATTTGTAGATCTTGGCAAATTCGGCGGCCTCGGTTTCCGCGGTGCCGGTCATACCTGCCAGTTTGTCGTACATACGGAAATAATTCTGGAAAGTAATGGACGCCAGGGTCTGGTTTTCGTTTTCGATTTTCACATTTTCCTTGGCTTCCAGTGCTTGGTGCAGACCTTCACTGTAACGGCGACCCGGCATGATCCGGCCCGTAAACTCATCTACGATGATCACCTGCCCGCCCTTGACGATGTAGTCCACGTCGCGCTTGAAGAGCGTGTGCGCACGCAGGGCCTGCTGAACGTGATGGAGCATGTCGATGTTGCGCGGGTCGTAGAGATTCTCCACTCCCAGAAGGTTTTCGGTCCGTGCCACGCCTTCTTCGTTGAGAGCGACGGTACGGCTCTTTTCCTCCTTGGTGTAATGGGCTTCCGCATGCAACTGGGGGATGATGCGGTTGATGCGGTAATACAGTTCCGTCGATTTTTCGGCCGGCCCCGAAATGATAAGCGGCGTGCGTGCTTCATCAATGAGAATGCTGTCCACCTCATCGACGATGGCATAGTGGAGATCCCGCTGCACCATCTCTTCGATGCGGAACTTCATATTGTCACGCAAATAGTCAAAGCCGAATTCATTATTCGTCCCGTAGGTCACGTCGGCCAGGTAGGCTTCTCGACGCTCGCGATCATCAAGCCCGTGGACGATGCACCCGACATTGAGACCCAGGAACCGGTAAATTTTCCCCATCCATTCGCTGTCGCGGCTTGCCAGGTAGTCATTCACCGTCACCAGATGCACGCCCCTTCCGGTAAGGGCATTGAGGTAAATCGGCATGGTGGCGACCAGGGTTTTCCCTTCACCGGTCTTCATTTCGGCAATGGTTCCCTGATGCAGCACAATCCCGCCGATGACCTGCATATCGAAAGGACGCATCCCCAAAACGCGAAGCGATGCTTCCCTCACCACGGCGAAAACTTCGGGAAGCAGGTCATCCAGAGGTTCTTCATTGGCCAGGCGCTGACGGAATTCTCCCGTCTTGGCCCGAAGCTCATCGTCACTCAATTTCTCTATGGACTGCTCGAAGGCATTGACTTCATCCACAAGCGGGACAATGCGCTTCAGGTTGCGCTCATTCTGACTGCCAAAAATCTTCTTGAGTACTGCCCCCAACATATCGGTTAATGATTCCCTCTTTTTCGGAGACTGTCGTCATCGCGGTCCGGATGGTCTACAAACCGAAAGGGTGACCGCGCCCCTCCCCTTCCATCAAGTGTTTAGCTGTATAACTCATGCTGCAGGCATTTGCAAATTGAAGCCCATGGCCCCCGGCAGACCTCATGTCGGAACAGGTTCCGATGAGGCCTCTGTCCCTCAAGCGATTGACACTCCGGGCCTGCATATCGTTTGTATGGCAAGAATCCAGCTGCTGCCCCTGCCGTCTCGTGGATCTCAGCAATTGACACCGGCCGTTCACCGGCGACTCAGTAATGCACGCAGGGCACGCAGGAAATACTCGATATCTTCGACGGTCGTCGCATAACCGGGAGAAACACGCACCGTACCTTCCGGAAAGGTACCCAGGGTCTGGTGCGCCAAAGGGGCACAGTGCAGCCCGGTCCTCACCGCAATGTCGAAACCTTCATCCAAAATGGCCCCGGCATCACCCGGATTGAGCCCGTCGATGGTAAACGACACGGCCCCCGTGCCTCGAATTTCGGGACGTAGAACTTTGACTCCCTGCATTCCTGACAGTTCGTTTTCAAGCATCGAACCAAGTCCCAGTTCGTGCGCTCGGATGCGATCCATCCCCCGTTCCAGAATAAACTCAATCCCCGCCGAAAGTCCGGCAATCCCCGGGAGGTTAGGCGTACCACTTTCATAACGATCGGGACAGAATTCCGGTTGCAGGACATCCTCGGACCGGCTTCCCGTGCCGCCTTCCATCAGGGGAAGCACATCCAGGTCCGGCCGCACGTAGAGAATGCCCACCCCCGGAGGACCCAGCAAGGCTTTGTGCCCGGAACAGGCCAGCATACCGAGGTCCCAATCGGTTGCTGAGATCGGTTGAATCCCCGCAGTCTGAGCCGCATCCAAAAGCAGCGGCACCCCTCGCTTCGAACACATTCCGGCGGCCTCTTGCAACGGCTGCAAGGCGCCGTTCACGTTCGAAGCGTGCACGAGCACCACCAGTCTTGGTGAAGGATCCAGCCGCTTACGGAAATCATCCAGATCGATTTGCCCCCCTGGACGGCATCGGATGGTTTCAAATACGACGCCAAGGCTGCTTAAACGTCTCAGAGGCCGAACCACCGAGTTGTGTTCCATCCCCGAGATAACGACGCGGTCCCGGTGACGCAACCACCCCTTGAGTACCACATTGATACTCTCCGTGGCATTTTTCGTGAACACAACTCGGTCGCAATCGCCAATACCGAGTATACCCGCCACTTGGACCCGGGCGGCGGCAACCATGCCCAGAGCCTCCCTGGCTTTGCGATGCGCGGCTCGACCGGGCGTGGCGCCCACTTCCTCCAAAGCATGGCGAACCGCTCTATAGACCGAAGGCGGCTTTGGATAGGTGGTGGCGGCATTGTCTAAATAAAGGGACATGGATCCCTCTCCACCTTAAACAAAATATCACCGCAGAGACGCAGAGGATGCTGGTTTTCTCTGCGCCTCTGCGGTGGAAGTCATTCAACGATTCTGAATGATCCGTTCTTCTCCGCTGTACACGGTAAACTTTCCCGCACGGGCGTAACCGATCAAGGTGATATTCAGGCTCCTCGCCAGTTCGACCGCAAGATCGGTGGCCGTGTTCCGACTGACCAGGAACGGAATTCTCATCTTGGCTGCCTTGATAAGGATTTCAGAAGTGAGGCGGCCAGTGGTTATAAGCAACTTGTCCTCAAGGGAGAGATCGTGCAGAAAGAAATGCCCAACGATCATATCCACTGCATTATGCCGTCCGATATCATCTCTGAAAAGCACGATGCGATCGCTTTCCGCCGCCGCGGAATTATGCACTCCGTGAGTGCGCCGATAGGTCTGGCTCAACCGGTTGAGATCCTCGACGCGGTCCAGGACTTGTCTTGTGGAGACACGAAGCGTGCTCTTAACCGGTCTGCTCAAAAGCGCATCCAACGAGTAGTAGAAAAGAGACCCTTTGCCGCAGCCGGAAGTGACGGTACGCTTCTGCCACAGGCGCTCCGTCAACGACGCATCACTGCGGATTCTCAGGTTCACCTTCCCTTCAGCCTCGTTCACTTCGAGGCCCTCAACGTCCGCCGATGTCTCTACAAAACCCTCGGCAAAGAAAAACCCTGCCGCCAACTCATCCAGGTGATGGCCGGCACATAGCAGGGTAACGACCTCACGGTCATTCAAGTACAGGGTGACGGGCCGCTCCTTGATAAGCCATTGCGAGCGCTCGACGCCACGGCCTGCTCGGTCGAACATCCACGCAGAGACCGCACAGACCTTTTCATCGGAGAGATCGGCTTCCTGTGACGGTACCGCTTCGTTGATCGGTTCCTTCAGCATCCCGGGCGCCACTCCATGGTCAAGGAGTCTTTCGGCACAAGAAGTTCTCCTCTTTCACCACGAAGAGCACGAAGTGACTTTTTCGTGCCCTTCGTGTCCTACGTGGTTTGAAGTCAGGTCAAAATGAGTGCAAGTTGTTTTTGGACGGCTCCTAATCGTTCCTGAGAACCCCTTCGCCTCCCATACCAAAATAGTCCGCCAAGATCCGCGCATGATCGAAAGCCAGATTCGCGGGGAGCTCGTCGATGCGGAACACCTTTACACTTTTGGCATCGTCAGCGGCTTTCGGAGTTCCTTTCCCAAGCGCCGCAAAGACAACGCTCACCGTGTGATGTCGCGGATCGCGATGCGGATCGGAGTAGACCCGGAACTGCTCCAGATCTTCCACTTCCAGACCGGTTTCCTCGCGGGCTTCCCGCCAGGCCGCCACCTCGAGACTTTCTCCGTAGTCCACAAAGCCTCCGGGAAGCGCCCACCCATAAGGAGGGTTTTTACGTTCGATCAAAACCACCGTCCCTCGGGTCACCCGAATGATTATGTCCACCGTAAGGAAAGGGTTTCGATAGACTTTGACGACGGTCCCGCAATTGGGGCAGGGAATGACATTCTGATCTTTCATCGGCGTCTCTCCTGCTAAGACACTATCAGCTGCGGTTCTCGCCTGGAAACGGTTGGATTCCCCCATCACCTCTAACTGCGAATCTTGCGGAGGAGGACATGTTCCAGGAGCAATACCAACAAAATACCGATCACCAAACCGTTGCCGAAAATAACCCTAACACCAACCGGAAGCGAAGTCAGCATATTCTCCGGCAGAAACCCGACACAAGTCCCCAACAGCACAGGCAGGCCAACAACAAAATAATCGCGACCACCCATTTCCCCGTCGGCAACAATTCCCAAACCGGCGCCGACCTGCACTCCCATGGCAACGAACAAGGCCGCACCCACCACGGGAGCCGGAATCAGAGACAACAGCGCCGCGAGTTTGGGAACAAAAGCCGCAATGATCAAAATGACACCACAGGCAGCGGTTGCATAACGACTGGAAACACGGGTCGCAAGGATTACTCCGGGACTCATGCTGTAACTCACCATCCCGACTACTCCCATGAGTCCGCAGCAAATCCCCGCCACCCCATTGATGAAAATGCCGCGATTAATGGACTGAGGAAGGCGTTTCTCGTCGGTCAGATGGGCAATCCCGTGGAGGCTGCCGAGGCTGTTTACGGCCACTGCCAGGTAAGTGCAGGCGAAAGCCACCATGCCCGGCCAATAGACCTGCGGCCGGGAAGGGACCAGCTCAGAGGGAACGGACACCCACCTGGCCGCATGCAGATCATGATAATCCGGCGAACCCAGCAGAAAGAAGAAGGCCGTGCCCACCAGCATCCCCAGGAGCAAAGCGATGGTCTTCCAGAAACCTTTGAACCAGTGGGAAAAAGTTGCCATGATGAGCACCAGCACCAGGCAGATCGAGAAAGTCACGGCATCTCCCTGCGGATGGCGGCCGTCAACTCCAGCCATAATCCGGGTCAAGTGCGGCAGCAGCGAGAAAGCGATCAACATCAGAATTACCCCTACCACGTTGGGCGTGGCATAGGCGATCACTTTCCCCACCTTGCCGATCAACACCAGGAGGATCAAAAGGAGACTGCCCGCGATGAGCCCTCCTTGAATGGATGCCATGCCGTAAGGAGCCAGTACGATCAGGGTGAGCAGCAGGGCAGTGGAGGGGCCGTCAAGGAGCGGGTAGCGGTGCCCCCACAAGCTTTGAATGCTGGTAAAGAGACCGGACGTCAGGAGCATGAGTTGGAAGAAACGGACCTCCTGTTCAAGCCCCCCTTGTAGGGCAAGGCCGCTCAACTTGGCCACAATGATCAAGCCGGGAAACATGATAACCGTCCACTGCAGGCCGTAGATCAGCGCATATTTGAGGGGCAGGCGATCATCAATGGCGTAGATATATTCCGGCTTCATAGCAGTTGCCAGTGACCGGTGGTCAGTGGTTACAGAAAAAATAGGTTCCGAGTTGCGCGCTTGGGCTGCGGGTTCAAAAAATCCAACCCACATTTTCATGGTTCACGGACACCGCCTCGGATTGGCAATTCATATGAAAATGACCGTTCAACCGGAGGGGAGTAAGCCCCGCTTTGGCGTTGCAAGGTGTTAAGCAAGAAACAGGAATCTCCGGTAAAACCATTTCCGTTTATGCTTCGATACCTACGAACGGGCGCATTTTCATCCATTTTTTGTGACCCACCGCGTCATCAAGGTCAGTGGTCAATGAACAGTGAACAGGAGAAACGGCAGTTCAAAGCACCTCTTGCCGATCACTGATCTCTGCCCCTGACCTCTATGTTCAGCGAAGCCTCTCTAATGGAGAATTTCAAACAACGTGCTGATGGAATCCTCGTTGTGAATATTTCTTATGGCGGCAGAAAAGAGTCTGCAGGAAGGTAGGCAAGCGATCTTTTGGCACTGAGCGGCTTGCGGGCGCAAAGGAATGGTGTCGGTCACGATAAGGCTCTTCAGAGCGCTCTTTTCAATACGCTCCACCGCAGGTCCGGACAGGACCGCATGGGTAACACAGGCATGAACCTCTTTGGCGCCCTTTTCCAACAGGGTCTTGACCGCCTCCACCATGGTACCCGCCGTATCCACCATGTCGTCCAATATAATAGCCGTCATGCCGGCAACCTCTCCGATGATGTTCAACGCCTCAGCCTGATTCGCCTCAGAGCGGCGTTTATCAATGACGGCAAGACCGGCGCGAAGACGCCTGGCATAGGCACGGGCACGGGCAACGCCACCGGCGTCCGGGGAGACAATCACCAAGTCGTTGTCAAAATGCTCCCGGATATGGGGAAGTAGTATTGGTGACGCATAGAGATTGTCGACGGGAATATCAAAAAAGCCCTGAATCTGGCCTGCATGAAGATCCATGGTCAGAACGCGGTGGGCACCGACCCGACTGATCAAATCGGACACCAGGCGGGCGGTAATAGGCACCCTGGGCTTGTTCTTGCGGTCCTGGCGGGCGTAGCAGTAGTAAGGAATTACCGCAGTTATTCTTCTGGCGGAGGCGCGTTTCAGAGCATCAACCATTACCAGCAGTTCCATCAGATTATCATTGACCGGATGGCAACCGGATTGAACCACGAAGACATCAGCCCCCCGAATATTTTCGCTAATCTCCACCCTGATTTCACCATCACTGAAGGTCGATACCAGGGAACGCGCCAGGGGTATCCCCAAAGAGTCGCAAATCTGCCGGGCTAATTCGGGATTGCTGTTTCCCGCGAAGAGCCTCAGTCCATATGTTGCCATAACCAGTAAACCTCTTCCTTCAAAGGGTATGAAATGGATAGTCGGAAAAAGGGAGTCATTTTCATATTACAGACCATCAAAAATCGCAACCCTTTTCCTTTCAGAGCATCTGAGAGCGTGTCTAAAAAGCCGTTCATAGCGTCACCCCCGCAGGTTCCCCGCTTAAAGCCGGCGGGGACAAGCTCTGGCGGGGGTCCAGGGATCAAACGCATCTGGATTCCCGCTAAAGGCATGCGGGAATGACGATCCGGGGTTCATACAGAAATTACGACGTAGCCCCTCACTTTGACTTTTTGGACACGCTCTGAGACCTCTGCGGTGACAGTCCTTGCTGCTTGGATCGGACTAACCCCCATGACCCGGCGGGTCACAACAAAACATGAAATCCCTCCTTCGTCATTCCAGCATCCCCGCATCAGGTCCGGGGTAGAATCCAGTTTTTTAAAGTCCTGGACCCCGGCCAGAGCCTGTCCCCGCAGGATCCAGGCGGGGAGCATGCCGGGGTGACGGGTTGGGGGAATTTCATCTAAATATGATCGAAAACCGGATGAAAGGGGCGGCGAAGGTCCCTTAGAGGTCCTCCCAGTCCTCTTCAAAAACGCAGTAGGTTTCGTGACCCGGCCAGTAGATAAAGCGATGACAGTGCGGACATTGCATGACGGATTCGTCGCGCTGTAACTCGATGAATTTTTGCGGTGGGATATTCAGATGACAAACCTGACAAACTCCCGCTTCAACCGGGGCGACAGCGATGCCCGCCTGTTTTTGCAGCAGCAGCTCGGAACGTTTCCAAAGGTCGGGCTCCAATTTGGCTCGCACCTTCTCCTGCAGCTCTTCGAGCCGATCGAGACGGTCTTTCAGCTGGTCAGCCTCTCGTTGCAGCTCCCGATTGTCTTCCTCCATCTTCCGCTTCCGCTGTTCAACTTCTTTTCCCAGTGCTTTTAGCTCTTTGCTCAAGTGGTCTATGGTTTCCATCAACACCAGCGCGCCGTCTTCCTTCTCTCTGATTTCCTTTTGCTGATCTTCGATTTCTTTCAAGATCGCCTGATATTCTTTGTTGTTTTTGACTTCACTCATGCGGACTCGGCTTCGCTTGATTTTATTCTCGATTTCACCAATTTCCCGTTCCAGCGAGTGATGAGAATTCTTGGCGTGTTCATGTTCCGCTTTCTTGCCCAGGTAAATCGACTCAAAATCCTCAAATTCCTTTTCAATTTCAGTAATTCGCCTGGGAGTCTCCTCGGAGCTTCGAACCAGTTTCGTCTTTTTATCCTCTAATATCTGGTATTGAACCAGGCACTTGAGTTGCTCAAGCAATTTAGACCTCCTCTAAGATAAGGGTGATCAATGAAGTGCGTCGAGGGAAGGAAACCAGAAAGGATCCCTCTCAGCATCGGCCTCCAGGACCTCCAGGGCTTTCTGCTGCACAGTTGCCCGGGCCCGCAAAAAAGCCGCTAACGGTGGGACCACAATCCTTTCCGACGCAAAGTGGCCAATATCGATGAGGGCCATTCCGGCTTCCATGGCCCGTTGTGCATCATGATACTTGACATCGCCCGTGACAAAAAGATCAGAACCCGAACTGATGGCCTGTTCCAGCAAACTGCCGCCACTCCCGCTGCAAAGGGCCACCTTTTGAACCCGTTTTTCGGTACTGCCGACTGCTCGGACCGCAATCCCCCCCAAAGCTGTACGGGTTTTCGCCACCGCCTCTTCGAGGCTCATCGCCTGGGCGAAGGATCCGACCAGGCCCATCCCCGCATAACGTTCTTCAGCCTCCGTCGCCGGGTCGCACTCCAGGGGCTTCATCTCTTGAAGCGACAACATCCGGCCCAGATGGTCGTTGGTTCCCCCTCTGGCAACATCGAGATTGGTGTGAGCCACAATCACGTGAATTCCATTGAGCAACGCCCGAATAACCAAACTTCCCGGAAATTGATCGGCACGCACTGCGGCCAGAGGGCGAAACATCAGGGGGTGGTGAGTCACCAGGC
>JGI20214J51088_10002627_pt1 | contig 11914 bp, 9 predicted proteins | sample WetSurMetagenome_FD_51088 | JGI IMG/M metagenome (IMG submission 51088)
CCTCTACCCGGGATCGCATGAAGTACTGCATCCGCCTCGCTGAGAACCGCAGGGGCCAAACCCCAAGCCGTTCCGAAGAGCAGAAGACACGGCCGACGGCCGTTCCCCAACTGCCGACGGGCCTGGCTGTGGGTCAGGGCTCCCGACTGCTCGTTTGCCGTGGTAGCCCAAACCAAGGGTGCTTCCCCCCATTCCGCGTGAATCTCCTTCTTGACTGCGGCAATGCCATCCGCAATCCTTAAACGCTTCAAAGCCTCTTCCCGATCCGGGTGCAATTCCTTGCCAACCCCTTTGAACCAATGGTCCAGCAGGCGTCCGATCAATACCTTTTGGTCGTGCAAGGGCGTTACGATGTAGCAGGCCGGGACTGCATAGGTACGGGACGTGCGCGCCATGTCATGCAGGTCCAGGTTGGTAATGGCCGAAGCAATGATCTCACCCTTGCGGTTGACGACAGGGTAGTGCACCAGGGCCACATAAAGCGGAACCGATTTCGTCAATAGTCGCGGCCACCCCCGAAGATTGTCCAACAAGAGATCTTCCGCCCGGCTTGGTCAAGACCGCACCGCANAGTGCGGGTTTCCNTCCTGNTCATGCTCAGACCTTTGAGTAAATTCCTTCTCCGCCTGCTGAAGCAGTTTCCGGTCCAAATCCGTCAGTTCCAGGCGGGCAAACAGATCGGGACGGCGCAGTTTGGTCCGCAACAGGGCTTCACCCCTCCGCCATCGCTGAATCGCTTCATGGTCACCCGAAAGCAGAATTTGCGGCACCCGGTGCCCTCGGAAATCTCGCGGGCGCGTGTACTGAGGAAACTCGAGCACAGACTCCGTGAACGACTCGACTCTCGTTGAAGCGGCATTGCCCAGAGCCCCGGGAAGCAACCTCGTCACGGCATCCACCACTACCATAGCCGCCAGTTCGCCTCCCGTCAGAACATAATCACCAAGAGAAATCTGCTCATCGGTAAAGGATTCGGCAATCCGCTCATCCACCCCTTCATAGCGCCCGCAAATCAAGGCCAGACGAGGCAATGCGCTCCATCTCCAGGCACATTCCTGCTGAAACACACGCCCTTGAGGGCTGAGCAGCACCACCCACGGCTGGGGCTCCTCTGCCCTGAGGGCATCCAGAAGACTCACGATCGGTTCGGGTTTCATCACCATGCCTTCGCCGCCGCCAAAGGGGCGGTCGTCGGTGACCTGATGCTTATCGAAGGCATGGTCTCGGATATTGTGGACGCGAACCCTGATCAAACCCCGCTCATGAGCTTTTCCCACGATGCTTTCTCGCAGAGGAGATTCAAACATGCCGGGGAACAGCGTTAAGATTTCAAAGATCATCGAGCAAACCTTCCGGCGGATCGATGATCATCCTTCCTCCTCGAAGATCGACATCGAGGATGACTTCAGCAATCGCCGGAATCAATACTTCGCCCGTGGAGTGGGCAATCACATAAACGTCATTACCGCCGGTCTCGATCACTCCCCGGAGAATCCCGATTTCTTTCCCTGCAACCGTTTCTGCACGCAACCCGATGAGCTGGTAGTGATAATATTCCCCTTCTGCGGTAGGAGGCAGGCATTCTTCAGGGACAAAAACCTCCTGATCAACGACTCCCTGCGCGGCATCAACGTCGGGAATTTCGGCAAATGATGCAACCAAATGCCTTCCCTGTGGACGCAGATGCACCAAGGTCAGTTCAACCGTTCCGGGACCTCCTGCAGAATGGAGATGAAGCTTTGCCCCTGGTTTTTGTTCAGCCAGGGTTTCTCCATAAGGAAAAATCTTGAGGGCGCCTCGAAGCCCGTGGGTCTTCACCAACTTACCCACAGGAATCAGGCGAGATCGATTCATCCACTCACTCAATAATTTCCAGAACAGCCCGTTTCCGTATCTTCGTTGAAGCGGCGCTCAAAATCGTTCGCATGGCACGGGCAGTGCGCCCCTGCTTGCCGATGACTTTGCCCAAATCCTCTTTGGCGACTCTCAGTTCGAGAACGGAGGTCTGTTCACCCTCTATTTCCGAGACCTTTACCATCTCAGGATTATCCACCAGAGCCCGTGCCATAAAGTCGATCAATTCTTTCAACATTGTCACCTCCGGATCCTCCGCACCGCAAATGCCTCTCTATCTAAGAGGGCTGAGCACCATCATGAACGGTATGTTTGCGAATCAAGCTACGAACTGTATCTGTGGGTTTTGCACCCTCCTGGAGCCAATACTGTAGTCTCGCCGGGTTGATCTTGAAATGAGCCGGTTCCGGTAACGGGTCATACGTTCCTAATCTCTCAATAAAGCGACCATCCCGCGGAGCTTCGCAAGAAGCAACGACAACATGATAAAATGGTTTCTTCTTTCTTCCGCCACGGGCCAAACGAATGCGCACGGACATAATCTGGGTTTTACCTCCTCGTCGAAAAAATCTCCGCTCATCTTCCAACAGCCAGGGTCAAAAGCGGGTTCATCTCACGTGGGAAACGTTCCTTACCAGAGAATTTTCATGTCCAAGCGACACCCGCAAGACATGAAAACAGCCCTGGAGCCTTGATGCCTCCGCTCTCGACGCAACACCGTAAACCCGGCATACGGCTTGATACACGCGGGAAATACGGCGCAAATGTTTCATATACTCTATTGCCGGGAAATTAAAAAGGAAAAAATGCCCGTTTCCGACGAGCCTTGCCTTTCTTCTTTTTGCCTCCCGTTCCTCCTCCAACAACCTGGCGCATCATCTTACGCGCCTCTTCATAGCTCTTCAGCAGTCGATTCACATCATGAACCGCCGTCCCACTGCCGTTGGCGATACGCCGCCGCCGACTGGCGTTGATTATGGTTACATTCCGACGTTCCTCTTTGGTCATGGAGTTGATGATGGCCTCCATGCGGACAAATTCTTTCTCATCCACCTGCATCTTTTTCAGCTCTTTCATCATGCCCATGCCGGGAAGCATACTGAGGATCTGTTCGATCGAGCCCAGTTTTTTGATTTGACGCAGTTGATTTCGGAAGTCTTCCAGGCTGAACGAATCTTCCCGAAACTTTTGGGCCAGCTCTTCCGCCTCCTTCTCATCAAAAGCTTCCTGGGCCTTTTCGATGAGAGAGAGGACATCGCCCATGCCCAAAATGCGCGAACTCATCCGATCCGGGTGAAAAACCTCCAGGGCATCCAGCTTTTCCCCCACACCGATCAGTTTGATGGGACAATTGGTTACGGCTCGGATAGAAAGGGCGGCGCCGCCGCGGGCATCACCGTCGAGCTTGGTTAGAACGACACCGGTTATGCCAAGCGTTTCATGGAAGGATCCCGCAATCTTTACCGCGTCCTGACCGGTCATGGAATCGGCGACGAGCAATATCTCCACCGGCTGCAGGATTTCCTTCAAGCGGGTCAGTTCGGCCATCAATTCGGAATCGATGTGGAGCCGCCCGGCGGTATCGACCAGCAGGGTGTCACAATTGTGTTCGTGGGCAAAAGGTACGGCTTCCCTGACGATTTCCTCCGGGCGCTGGCTGGTCGTGGCAGGATAAACCGGGAGTTGCAGNTGCCGGGCGAGAGTCGTCAACTGGTCGATGGCGGCAGGACGATACACGTCTGCAGGAACCAGGCAGGGTCTGCGTTTTTCTTCCACAAGCTTGCGCGCGAGCTTCGCCGTGGAGGTGGTCTTGCCCGAACCCTGGAGCCCCACCAGCATGATCGAAACCGGTGGCTTTCCCAACAGCTTCAGGGGTTCGGCGCTCCCTCCCATGAGTTCGGTGAGCGCTTCGCTGACAATTTTGATCACCTGCTGGCCGGGGGTAAGGCTGCTCATTACCTCCTGTCCCACCGCGCGTTCGGCAATCCCGGTGACAAAATCCTTGGCAACCTTATAATGGACATCCGCTTCAAGCAGCGCCATCCGGACTTCACGAAGCGCGTCCCGGATGTTCTCTTCAGTCAGTTTCCCCTGGCCGCGTAGGTTTTTAAAAATCTTTTGAAATTTATCCGACAGACTGTCAAACATAGCGCCCACCACACTCACTAATCTGAAAAGTTGCGCGTTGCGGGTTCCGAGTTAAGCCTTCTTCCCGGCCCTTTTCATCGTTCGTTGTGACCCCACCGGTCATGGCGGTTCGCCGGAATGACGGAAAGTTTCTCGGCTACGTACAATCCCTCTGGGATCAGGGTCGTATATACATCACCAGGCAAATGAAAGAAAGGGTATTCGGGGCAGGACAAAACCGATGAGAAACTGATACGAAGGGTTCGCCGGCAGGGAGTGTTCCCCTGCCGGCGATGTTCGAAACGGAGCTACTTAATGAGCGGAATAATAAGCAGCGCCACGATGTTCACAACCTTGATCATCGGGTTGATGGCCGGACCGGCGGTATCCTTGTAGGGGTCGCCTACGGTGTCACCGGTGACTGCGGCTTTGTGAGCATCGGAGCCCTTGCCGCCATACATCCCGTCTTCGATGAACTTCTTGGCATTGTCCCAGGCGCCGCCGCCACTGGTCATGGCAATCGCCAGGAAGAGGCCGGTGATGATGCTGCCGATCAGCACGCCGCCCAGAGCTTCCTTACCGATCAGCATGCCAACGATGACAGGGGCTGCTACCGGAATCAAAGCAGGCAGCATCATTTGTTTGATGGCGCTCTTGGTCACGATATCCACGCACTTGCCATATTGCGGCCGTGCGGTGCCTTCCATAATGCCGGGGATTTCACGGAACTGGCGGCGAACTTCCTCAACCACTCCGCCGGCAGCCTTACCCACCGCTTCCATCAGCAGCGACCCAACAAAGTAGGGCAACAGACCACCAATGAACAGACCTACGAGGACCTTGGGATTGGAGAGATCAAACGCCAAGCCCGCTTCAAACGATCGGGAATATTCGGCAAAGAGCACCAGAGCGGCAAGGGCCGCCGAGCCGATGGCATAGCCCTTGGTGACGGCTTTGGTGGTGTTGCCCACGGCATCCAGAGGATCGGTCACCGCGCGAACGCTCTCGGGCAGTTCCGCCATCTCGGCAATACCGCCCGCGTTGTCGGTGATCGGACCGTAGGAGTCGATGGCCACGACGATACCGGTCATGGAGAGCATCGCCACCGCGGCAAGAGCAATGGCAAACAACCCGCCGCCGGGATTGCCGGCGAACCCGCCACCCAGCGAATATGCCCACATGATCGCACCACAGATAACGAGCGCCGGGGCGCCGGTCGACTTCATGCTCACCGCAAGACCGGCAATGACGTTGGTGCCGTGCCCGGTTTGGCTGGCGGCGGCAATGTGCTTAACTGGATTAAAGCTCTTAGAGGTGAAGTACTCGGTGATCATCACGATCAGACCGGTCAGGAGCAAACCGATAACAGCGATGGTGAAAACACCCATCGGCGTGAAAATCTGTTCCACTCCTGGTCGTGCGAGGAACATGTCGGAAGCAACGTAAAAGGCGCCGGCGGCGAGAATGCCTGAAACCGCAAGGCCTTTGTAGAGAGCGCCCATGATGTACTGGCTCTTGCCAAGCCGCACAAAGAAGGTTCCGATGATGGAGGCGATAATCGAAATACCGCCAATCAGCAAGGGGAACTCAACCCACTTGCTGTCGGGCCCATATATGGTCTTTGCCAGCAGCATTGCCGCAACCAGGGTAACCGTATAGGTTTCATAGAGGTCGGCAGCCATACCCGCGCAATCGCCCACATTGTCACCCACGTTGTCGGCGATGACTGCGGGATTGCGGGGATCATCCTCGGGGATGCCGGCTTCAACTTTGCCCACCAAGTCGGCGCCAACGTCTGCAGCTTTGGTGTAAATGCCGCCGGCGATACGAGCAAAAACGCTCATCAGGGAGCAGCCGAATCCCAGGCCAACCAGCGCATGAAAGGCATCGTCAACCGGCGCAACGGACCTGACGAAATGGTAGTAACCGGTGAGGCCAAGCAAGCCGAGGCCTACGACCATAATGCCGGTAACCGACCCACCCTTGAAGGCCACGTTCAATGCCGGCTGAATCCCGCTTTTGGCTGCTTCCGTGGTGCGGACATTGGCCTTAACACTGACCATCATGCCGATGTACCCGGCAAGGGCTGAACCCACCGTACCTATGACAAAGCCCACGGCGGTCCACTTGCCAAGATAGGTGATCATGGCCGCGAGAACGACCATAACGATTCCCACCGTCTTGTATTCGCGATTCAAGAAAGCCGCTGCTCCCTCTGCGACGGCGCCGGAAATCTCCTGCATTCTCTCTGATCCCGCAGGCTGCTTCGATACCCAGGCTGCGGTCAGCAGCGCATAGATCACGCCTATAGCGCCACACCCAAGGGCGAAAAGAACAATGTTTTCCATTAACATCGAGTCCTCCATTTTGAATAAAGTTTCTTCTTCCTAAGAATCCTTCGGACATAAGGTCCATTCCCTCACTGCATCAAAAACCTTCAATTCTGTGTCTGTCACCTCCTCCTATCTGTTGTGAAATTTGGTCAAAAAACCCGGTTTAATTGAAAAAATAACGAAGGTACGCCCCTCCTCCTCCCCCTTTCAGCGGAGTTGGCAAGCGAACTCAACAAAAAAACGATTCCCTTTTTCATCCGGAGGCGCAATTGAGGAAGATGGAGCGGAGAAATGCGAATCAGAAGAAGAACCGTTTCGGCCTTACGCTCAACCACTATTCATCAGCCACCGCCTTAAACAGCACCCCGGATGCCGATGCATCACCCCCGGGCGCCATGAGGTCGGGGCCTTCTTGCACGCGCGCCAAGCTACTTTAGCACAGCCTCCTTTGTCAAGCGGAAAACGTTCACAATCGAAAATCCATTTCACCCCACCCTCACGCAGGGCCGATGCGCTCCCTGACGGCCAGGAGCTTGTTCCTCAGTTTATCCATTTCAGGCAATTCCTGCGAAAGAGCCGACTGCCTGAGCTGCAGTTCCTGTTCCCCGCGAGCCCTTTGCTTCATCCCTTTTTCCATAGCTGTCGCGATTCCTTCCAGAGTCCAGCGCATTTTCTGGATCATTTCGCGCTGGAACCTCTGCTTGCTGTCACTGAGTCTTGAAATGAAGTCATGCCTCATCCTGCCGGCCTGCATTTCGATCACTTCCAACATGCGGCGTTTTCTTTTGCCAAGGATCACGCTGTTGGCTTTCCTGAAAAGGAAGGCCTTGAGTTTATGAAAGCGATTGCTGATGTAGTTCGGGAACACCTGAGTGAGAGAATCCGCAAGCATGTCGAGCCCGACGGGCTCTTCCTTGAGTTTGTAGGAAAAATTCGACCCCCCGGTCCATAACGACTCAGCCTTAACACTGCTGAAGGGCACCGCGAAGAGCTGCGACGAGAATTCCAGCAGTTCATCGATGATCTGGTTCATCTTTGCGGCAAAACGGTCGCAGACAGCCTGGTTGGCCCTCGCCAGGGTGTCGTCTTCCTTCATGCGCCACGCATTGAACGCCAGCTCAACTTCGTTCAACACGTAAGCTTCGAGAGCATCGTTCAAATCCTTCAAGGAAAGGTCCCGGTGCTCCTCGTGGAAAGCCTCAAATCCTTGCTCCATCCGGGGGATGATTTCCTTCTTAAAGGCTTCGAGGTCCTCATCGAGCCGCACCCTGATCAGGCGCTTCATCTCACCGTCCAGGAGAATGTCGAAATTCCTCTCTTCCCTGAGGATTTCTTCCTTCTTGAGTTCCAGCGCCTGAAGCTTTTGCTGGAGTTCATCCACCGGACAGATCAGAGACTGCCTTTCGAGCTCCAGCTGAAGTCGCGCCTGGGAGAGGATTCGCAAGAGGTTGTTGATCACGGAACGAAGGAGGATGCTGCCTTTTTCCTCAATCAGAAACGTGTTCAGAACTTCGGCAAAAGCGGGAAGCCTGCTCCGGTGGAGCAGGTCTTCCGAACCCTCCAGCTTTCCTGCCAGCGCCAGTTTGGCCGATATCGGATAGACTTTGACTTCGAACCCCGCTGCTTCCTTTATGGTCCTTCCGGTAAAGGCAACGGATTCCTGGATTTCCCGGTCGGTGACATAGTCGATCTTGTTCAGCAGGAAGAAAATCTTGTCCGAATACTGCTGAACATCCTTCAGGAAATCGAGTTCCGCCTTGCTGACCGGCTGCTCGACCGAGAGCAAAAAGAGCGCTGCGTCGGAGTTGGGCAGGTATTGGTAGGCGACATCGGTGTTGTGAATGTAAACCGAACCCACGCCGGGGGTATCGACCAGGCGCACGCCGTCTTTCAGATAGAGAGAAGGGTAGCTTACAAAAACCTCCTTCACTTCTTTGACGTTCCCGGGATTGCCCGGCTCCGTGACATATTCCACAAGTTCTTGAGGGTTGATGGTGATGACCGTCCCTTCCCGGAAGGACACCCGTATGTCCAGAGTCTCCCCGTAGGTTAGAACGGTCACGATGGAGGTCAAGGGGATGACTCCGGTGGGGAGCAGATCGACTCCCATGAGGGCATTGATGAGGCACGTCTTGCCCCTCTTGAATTGGCCGACCACGACCAGATTCAGAGTGTTCGTGCGGACCTTTTCGGCGAGTTCTTCGAGAGGAAACCCCGCCAGGTATTCCAGCACCGACATCTGAACGATACAGGCCAGAACTTCCTCTTTCAGGACCGCATATTTGTGCATTTCCAAGAGATCCCTCATCTCCCTTTTTTTGACGCTATTTTCCGGCATGTGTTGCACGGAAAGAGGCATTCACATATAATGAGCAGCCAGAAAAACCGCAAGAAAAAATCTTTACCCCCGAAACCACGGATGGCACTGAGCTTTGAAAGGAGAACCCGGTGAACGGTCCCCCGATGAAACAAAAATCTTGCTCTAGAGCGCTAGGATTGATCTCCATCACCTTCTTGGTGCTCCTCTTCGGAAGCACGGGAACCGGCGCTGCGATCGATGATGCCTTCGCACCCTTGAAACAGAAACTGGCTGCCGACGGCTTCGCGCAGAACCAGGTCGCCATTCTGTATGCTCCAGGGTTCGCTCCGCTCTATAAAAATGTTGCTCAGACGCTCCGTCTCAGGGAAAGCAAACTGAATTACGATCAGTTTCTGCAACCCTCGGCCATCGCTGAGGCCAAGCGCTTTCTTCACCGAAATGAGGACGTCCTGTTGCGCGCCGAGGAAATCTATGGCGTCAACCGCTGTGTGATCACCGCCATCCTTCTGGTCGAGACTCACTTCGGCAGCTACACCGGGGCGACTCCAACCTTCGCCATTCTCTCTTCTTTTGCCCTCATGGATCAAAAGAGCAGCCGCGACCGGGTCTGGAGTCTGTTGTTACCCCAGGACCGAAAGAATTGGGACCGTGCCGAATTTGACCGGAGGCTCATACAAAGAGCCAACTGGGCTTATGATGAGCTTTATGCACTGCTGCGCCTTACCGACGGCAACCCGAAGAAAGTCGCGGCGCTGAAAGGTTCCGTCATGGGGGCGATCGGCTGGCCCCAGTTCCTTCCCTCCAGCCTGGTGCGATGGGGGACCGATGGCAACCGTGACGGCCGGATCGACCTCTTTGAGCTGGAGGACGCCATTTTCAGTGTGGCCAATTATCTGCGTGTGCATGGCTGGGATGAGGCCGCGAGCGAATCTGAAAAGGAAGACGTGATCTACACCTACAACCACAGTCGCCCTTATGTGGGGGCCATACTGGGAGTAGCCAGGGAACTGGGCGAGTGTTCCGGAAAGAAATCCGCTCCGGGGCCCGGCTCAAGGCCTTAGCCGGCATCCATCCGGGAACCCCTCATATTCCGGTTCATATGGGAACCAGGTTTCACTCAATAACAATTGCCCGGCGGCATCCCGAGCCTCTGATCCTGGGCCAACCGTTCGGCCAGTTTTTTTTCAACGGGCTCCGGGACCAGACCGGTCACACAGCCGCCCGACAAGACCACTTCCTTGATGATGGTTGAACTGATGTAAATATAGCGCATTCCCGTCATCAAAAAGAGCGTCTCGACTTCGGTGCTGAGCTTGCGATTCATCAAAGCCATCTGAAATTCATATTCGAAGTCGCTGATCGCTCGCAGTCCGCGAACAATAGCATTCGCCTTAGCGCTTTTTACGTATTCAACCAGCAGCCCACGAAAAGTGTCCACTTCCACACGGCTTTCGAGCGGATGGCCGACGAGTGAAGCCTTGATCATGTCGATGCGTTCTTCAAGCGTGAAAAGGGGTTTCTTGCCCGGGTTGGCAGCGATGGCGATCACTATCCTGTCGAAAATCTTCAAGGCACGCTCAAGGAGGTCCAGATGGCCATTGGTAACGGGATCGAACGATCCAGGATAGACCGCCAGCTTATCCATGCTTTTCTCCTTTCAGACAAGTCCCGGAAGAGATTCATCACCAGAATCAGTCAGCAAGCTCTCTCGCAAAGAAGGAAACCACCGTATCACCGTATTTCCGCTCCTGGACCCTCAGCCATTCCTGTTCCCCCGAGGGGAGCGGCAGCAAGTCTCTGACACTGTGTTCAGCGACCACAAGGGTCCCCCCTCGGGCCACATCGCCGAGGTCCGAAAGAGCCCTTTGAACCAACCCTTTCCCGTAAGGGGGGTCCATAAAGACCAGATCAAAAGCCTCCCCTTGACCCCCAAGCCGGCGGAGTGCTTGATTTATGGTTCCGTGAATGATGCTCACCCGGTCCAGAACTCCGCAAATCTCGACATTAGACCGAATCAATCGAACCGCGTTCACGCTTTGATCGACAAAAGCCGCTTCCGAAGCCCCTCTGCTCAAAGCTTCCAGGCCCAACGCTCCGGTTCCGGCGAAAAGATCGAGCACCCTCGCCCCCACCACTGCCGGCCCGATAATGCTGAAGATGGCCTCGCGCACACGATCGGAAGTCGGCCGGATCTCCTGTCCTTTCGGAGCAAGGAGCCGTCTCCCTCGAAAAGTGCCGGCGACAATGCGCATAATTAAAAAACAGTGATCAGTGGTTAGTGATCAGTGGCCGGTAAACGGGCTGCAAAAACGAGGGCGTTTAGAGCAGTCCCCGCTCGATCAGCAACTCGGCGATCTGAACGGCATTGGTCGCCGCCCCCTTGCGGATGTTGTCCGCCACCACCCACATGACCAGACCATTCTCCACCGATGGATCTTTTCGGATGCGCCCCACCAGGGTATCGTCCTGGCCCTCGGCGGCAAGCGGCACGGGATAGTGCTTTTGAGCCGGGTCGTCCACCACGCGCACTCCGGGAGCGTTCTCCAGAAGGGACCGCACCCGGTCAACCGAGATCGGTGCCCTGGTCTCAATGTTCACCGATTCCGAATGGCCGTAGTAAACGGGGATGCGAACGGTTGTGGCACAGACGGCGATTTCAGGGTCATTAAAGATCTTGCGGGTCTCATGGACCATCTTCATCTCTTCTTCGGTATAACCATCTTCCAGAAAGGCCCCGATATGCGGGAAGCAATTGAAGGCGATCTGGTAGGGGTAGATTTCCCTTTGCACCTCGTTGCCGTGCATGACATCGGACACCTGTTGACGCAGCTCCTCGATAGCCCGCTTCCCCGTACCCGATACCGCCTGGAAGGTGGTCACGACGATTCGCTTGATCCCCACCGCATCCTGTATGGGTTTCAGCGCCACCACCATCTGAATGGTAGAGCAGTTGGGGTTGGCGATGATATTGGGGTGAGGAGCTACAGCGTCGGGGTTCACTTCCGGGACCACCAGCGGGACCCCGGGTGTCATCCGAAAGGCGCTCGAGTTGTCGATCACCACACATCCGGCCTGTGCCGCCAGGGGGGCAAATTTCTTGCTGATCGAGCCTCCCGCGGAAAAGAGCGCGACATCGATCCCGGCAAAAGAATCTTCCCGAAGTTCATGCACCGGATGTTCCTTCCCCTTGAAAGGAAGCGTTTTCCCCACGGATCGCACCGAAGCGAGAAGGGTCAGCTCGCGGACCGGAAACTCTCGTTCTTCAAGAACTTTTACCATA
>JGI20214J51088_10002629_pt1 | contig 11912 bp, 10 predicted proteins | sample WetSurMetagenome_FD_51088 | JGI IMG/M metagenome (IMG submission 51088)
GGAGTCATTAAAGGAAAATAATCCGTGCTCTCCGTGCCCTCCGTGGTAAAATATGAGAAAAAGTTAACCACGGATTACACGGGTTTGCACGGAGTCATTAATGGAGAATAGCCCGTGTCCTCCGTGCCCTCCGTGGTAAAAAATGATAAGAATTTAACCACGGATTACACGGATATACACGGAGTCATTAAAGGAAATAAATCCGTGTCCTCCGTGCTATCTGTGGTAATTTTTTTTAATGATTCTCATTGTCTTAATTTGTTTCAATTCTGCAATCCCTTTTTATTATCTTTATAGTAAGCTAAAATCAGTTGGGATTTTATGGAAAAGGTAGTCAGGATCGGGATACTCCGGGAGACTAAAAATCCTCCCGACAGGAGGGTGCCACTAACCCCTCCGCAGATTATTGCATTGCAGGAGTTATATCCGTTCACAGAGTTCTACGTCCAGCCCAGCACAATCAGATGCTATTCTGATGAGGAATACCGGTATCTCGGTATTCCGGTGAAGGAGGATCTCTCCTTCTGTGATATTCTACTTGGGGTTAAGGAAGTGGATAAACGGACTTTTATTCCCGGCAAGTCGTACATGTTCTTCGCTCATGTTGCGAAGAGACAGTCTCATAACCGTGATATGTTCAGGGAGATGTCGGCGAGGAACATAAGCCTTATAGACTATGAATATCTCACCACTGATAGTGGAGAAAGAGTGGTCGCATTTGGACGATGGGCAGGGATTGTGGGTGCTTATAATGGAATCAGGGCCTGGGGTATAAAGACAAACAGTTTCATTCTGAAGCCTGCAAATCAATGTCACGACCTTGAAGAGATGTGGGCAGGCTTAAGACTGGTCGGGATGAAACAGGGGTTGAAAGTTCTTGTTACAGGAGGCGGACGGGTGGCAAATGGTGCAATGGAGACTTTAAATGTCTGTAACCTGGCAGAGGTTAAACCGGATGATTTTCTGAACCGCGAATTTGAGGCACCTGTGGTTTGCCAGATTGGTCCTGAATACTATACCGCCCATAAAAAGGGAGAACCATTTGATTTCAAGCATTTTATTAAATTTCCTGAAGAATACGAATCTTCTTTCCTTCCATTCACCAGAGTTACTGACATACTTGTTGCCGGCCACTATTGGGATCCAAGGTCTCCAGTTCTGTTCACAAAGGAAGAAATGAAAAATGAAAATTTTAGTATCTCTGTAATTGCCGATATAAGCTGTGATGTAAACGGATCGGTTCCTTCCACCCTGAGAGCTACAACAATTGCTGATCCCTTTTATGATTATAATCCAAAACTCGAAAAAGAAGAACCCGCTTTTATCCGGCAATCCGGTATCACAGTAATGTCAATTGATAACCTACCGGGAGAACTTCCGAGGGATGCTTCATATGATTTTGGCAATCAGCTGATGAAAAATGTATTGCACGATATCTTTAACAGTACAGAAAGCCCGATGATCCGCAGGGCAAAAATTTTGAGCAATGGAAAACTTACTGTTCACTTTGCTTACCTTGAGGATTATCTTAAATTTGAAGCCAGTTAATTTTTTCAGTTATTTCTCTTACTATCCAATCACAAAAGTAAATGCGAAAATGTATTATTCTTGTCCTGCTTTTATTATCTGTAAAGATATATTCCCAGCAGGATAATGCCCCCGTTGTGGGCGTCAGTGATAAAAGAGCAGAGATCTACGGGTTTAAAAACGCCCGGGTGGTAGTCGATTACCAGACAACCGCGGAAAACACCGACCTGCTGATTTATGATGGCAGGATAAAGGAAATTGGCCAAAACCTGGTTTTCCCGAAAGGAACTATTATTTATGACATGACAGGTAAAACTATCTACCCCTCATTCATTGATGTTTATGCTGCAAACTACGGAGTAAAGACACAGTCGTCTTCGACCGAGACGAATCCTTATGCATCTTTAATGGCTCCGCGGACTACCGGCAGACAGTCAGGTACCCAGGCTCCCGAGCCCAGGATTGCCGATTACTGGAATGACGGAGTAAACTCCTCATACAATGTGTCTGAAGAGTTCATCCCCGACAGCAGGACGGCAGGAGAGTACAGGCAGGTGGGTTTCGGTGCCGTTGTTACATTTAAAGCTGATGGAATCACAAGAGGAACATCAGCACTCGTTGCTCTCGGAGATGGCAAGTCAAATAATATGATCCTGAAGAACAGGGCTTCATCGAATTTTTCATTTTCACGCGGACGTTCTGAGGATATGTATCCATCATCACAGTTCGGCATAATTGCTCTTATACGACAACTTTATTATGACGCCCAATGGTACAGTCACCTGCCTCAGGGTTATTTCCACGATGATGGTATTGAAGCTTTCATTAATTGCTCTGCCTTACCACAGATCTTTGAAGTGACAGATAAACTTGAAATATTGAGGGCTGATAAAATAGGAAAAGAATTCAATGTTAATTATATAATCAAGGGTGCAGGCGATGAGTATCAGTCAGTTAATGACATAAAAAAAGCCGGCAACAAGCTTATTATTCCGGTAAATTTCCCGGATGCACCCGATGTAAAGGATCCGTATGACGCATCAGTAATTTCGCTTGCTACCCTTAAACATTATGAAATGGCACCTGCAAACCTGTCATTTCTTTCAAAAGCAGGAATAACATTCGCCTTAACATCTTCAGACTTGAAGAAAAGGACAGACTTTCTGACAAATCTCCGTAAAGCAATTAAGTATGGCCTGCCTGAAAATGAAGCTCTTAAGGCTCTTACTTATACTCCAGCCTCTATGGTTGGAGCGTCGGACCTTGTCGGCGCTGTGAAAAAGAATATGATAGCGAACCTGCTTATTACATCCGGCAATATTTTTAATGAAAATTGCGTGATATATGAAAACTGGATTGAAGGTAAACCCTTCAGGCTCGTTGATCTGAGGTCACGCGATATGAGGGGTAAATATTCGCTTCTCCTTGATACTGCAAAGTTCACCCTTTCTCTTTCAGGCCAGTTTAATAAACCAACTGTCAAGCTGATGATCGATTCTACTGAGATAAGAGGTGCTCTGTATACCCAGGAAAAAGATATAATAAGTATCTCCTTTGAAAGGGCGAAAGTCAAATACAGGCTCTCAGGGTATATCGTTGATAAGGATATGGAAGGTAAAGGCCAGACTGACAGCGGCAAATGGTTTGCATGGAAGGCTACCTGCACAGGACCTGCTCCTGACGATACCAAACCGGCCAGGCCTACCGTAGTACCTCAATTCGGAAAGGTTGTCTATCCTTTTACAGCTTATGGATATCCTGAACTTCCGAAACAGGAAGATGTATTATTCAGGAATGCCACGGTGTGGACTAACGAAAAGGAGGGCAAGTTGCTGAATACAGATGTTCTGGTCAGGTCAGGCAAGATTTCAAAGATTGGCAAAAATATTTCTGCTGATGGAGTGAGGGTTATTGATGCCACCGGGATGCATCTTACATCAGGGATAATTGATGAGCATTCGCATATAGCAGCCAGCAGCACTAATGAAGGCGGCCAGGCTATAACATCAGAGGTGAGGATCGGGGATGTGATTAATCCTGAAGATATCAGTATTTACAGACAGCTTTCCGGGGGAGTGACAGCAGCACACATTCTTCATGGTTCAGCTAACCCGATAGGCGGGCAATCGATTCTTATAAAACATCGCTGGGGTCATTCAGCGGAAGAGCTTAAAATTGAAAATCAGCCTGGATTCCTGAAGCATGCTCTCGGTGAGAATGTAAAGGGAAGATCAGGCAGATACCCTGCAACACGAATGGGTGTGGAGCAGATAATCCGTGACGCATACCAGAGGGCAATTGATTACAATTCAAAATGGAAAGCCTGGAATGCCCTCAAACCTGCGGAAAAAATAGGAAAAATTCCTCCGCGCCGCGATCTAGAACTCGATGCAATTGTAGATGTACTCGAAAAGAGGAGTTTTATAGAATGTCATACTTATGTGCAGTCAGAAGGAACAATGATAATGAGCCTGGCAGAGGATTTCGGTCTGAAGGTGAACTCCCTTATCCATTTTAATGAAGGTTATAAGGTTGCCGACCAGATAGCAAAAGGAGGCCATGGCGCTTCTGTATTCTCAGACTGGTGGGATTATAAATACGAGGTTTACGAGGGTATTCCATATAACGCTGCGCTTCTTCTTAGTCAGGGTGTACTCACATGCCTTCATTCAGACGATGCCGAGATGGGAAGGAGACTTAACCAGGAAGCTGGAAAAACAGTAAAATATGGAGGTGTGGATGAGATTGAAGCTCTTAAGCTGGTTACTCTGAATCCTGCCAGGCTGCTTCATCTCGACGACAGGATGGGAAGTATAAAAGCCGGAAAGGACGCCGATCTTGTATTGTGGTCAGATAACCCTCTTTCAATATATGCCAGAGCATGTAAGACAATGGTTGACGGTACAATTTACTTTGATGAGGAAACCGATGCTAAAATGAAGGAGGAAATTGATGCTGAACGTAACAGGATTATAGGATCGATCCTTCGTGAATCAACACAAAATACATCTTCTCCGTCACCTAATATTCCAAGACGATGAAAAACAAAATATCATATTTCACAATAATTATGACGATACTGTCTGCTGTCGCTTCGGCACAAGCGCCTGTTGTGGCACCAGCTCAAACGAGACAGGTTATCCTTGAAGGAGGGACGATCCATACTGGTACCGGAAAGGTTATCGAAGGCGGTATAGTAGCTTTCTCTGGAGGGAAAATTACCTATGCCGGTATTGCCGCTGATTTCAAAGGGGATAAGAGCAATTCTGAAATAATTAATGTTTCAGGGAAACAGGTTTACCCGGGATTGATATTCCCGAATACAAGTCTCGGGCTTATTGAGATTGGGGGAGTCGATGTTACAGTCGATAACAGGGAAACCGGCGACCTGAATCCAAATGTAAGGGCAATAGTCGCTTATAATACCGATTCTCATGTAATCCCTGTTGTCAGGTCGAATGGAGTCCTCCTGGCCCAGATCGTTCCCTCAGGAACACTTCTCCCGGGAACCGCAAGTGTTGTTCAGCTGGATGCATGGAACTGGAAAGACGCTATCTATAAGGCTGATAATGGACTGGTTATGGGCTGGCCCCGGAAAGCATCAATGCAGGGAAGGGGTATGTATGAAATGCCTGCAGCCGCACCGGCAACAGGAACAGAAAGTGCCTACGACAGGAATGTTGAGCAGCTGGAAAAGATTTTTTCTGATGCTGTTGCTTATTCTCAGATCGTGAAACCAGAAAATACAAACCTGCGGCTGGAAGCAATGAAAGGATTGTTCACTGGAACCAGCACCCTCTTTATAAGCGCTTCTGAACCAAAGGGGATAATCGCCGCAATATCCTTTGCAAAAAGATATGGGGTAAAGAAAATTGTTCTTACAGGTGCCGATGAGGCAGCCTGGTCAGTAAAGGATTTTATAAAAGAAAATAATATCCCGGTTATCCTGTCAGAAGTCCATGCTCTTCCAAAGTACGAATTCAGTGATACCAGGCTCCCTTTCAAGCTTGCCTCTATGTTCACTAAGGAAGGAATACTCGTTGGTCTTACTTATAGCGAGCCTGCCTACGGATATAACCTTCCTTTTGTTGCCGGTCAGACAGTGGCATATGGACTTACAAAGGAAGAGGCATTGCAGACAGTCACCCTGAACAATGCACGGATACTGGGAATAGATAATATTACAGGTTCACTCGAACCGGGTAAAGATGCCAATATAGTTGTCTCATCAGGCGACATTCTTGATATGATGACCAACAATGTTGAATATGCTTTTATTTCCGGAAGGAAGATAAGCCTCGATAACAAATTCAAACAACTCTACAGGAGATTCAGTGAGAAATATACGAATGTGAAATGAAGATAGTTGTACTTGGAACAGCTCATCCTTACCGTGGCGGCCTTGCATCTTATAATGAAAGGCTTGCCCTGCAATTGATGCAGGAAGGACATGAGGTCCAGATAATAACCTTCACCTTGCAGTATCCGGGCTTTCTCTTTCCGGGAAAAACACAGTTTACCGAGGCACCGCCACCTTCTCCCCTGAAGATCACAAGGCTGCTGAATTCTGTTAATCCTTTCAACTGGTTGCGGGCAGGCCTTTTTATCAGAAAGCTGAATCCGGACATCCTGGTTATTAAATACTGGCATCCCTTTATGTCACCATCCTTCGGAACTGTGGCACGGATAGTCAAACGTAACAGGACAGTTAAAACAAGGATCATCTGTATTTTTGATAATGTCATTCCCCATGAAAAGAGTATTGTCGACAAAGTGCTGACCGGCTATTTTACAGGCAGCCTTGATGGAGCAATAGTAATGTCCCATAGCGTCGGTAATGATCTTAAATCATTCAGGGTCAACATGCCGGTGCTCTTCAATCCACATCCGCTGTATGATAATTACGGGCCGAAACTGGCTGTTGAGCAGGCAATTAATATTCTTAACCTGGAGAAAGGTTTCTCTTATTTATTGTTCTTTGGATTCATCAGGGGCTATAAAGGACTCGACCTTCTTCTTGAAGCATTATCAGATGAGCGTCTTAAAAACAGGAAAATGAAGCTTCTTGTGGCCGGGGAATTCTATGAAAGTGATGCTCCTTACCGGGAACAAATAACCAGGCATGAACTGGGTGAAAAAGTAATTCTTTACAACAGGTTTATAAGGGAAGATGAGGTGGCTGCCTTCTTCAGTGTCGCAGATATTGTGGTACAGCCTTACCGCAGTGCAACTCAGAGCGGTGTTACTCAGATAGCCTACCATTTTGAGAATCCTATGCTGGTTACTGATGTCGGAGGCCTGAGTGAGATAGTACCTGATGGAAAATGTGGTTATGTAGTTAAGCCTGAACCTAAGTTCATTGCAGATGCTATTGAAGATTTCTTTGTAAATGACAGGAAAGAAAGTTTTATAAAAGGAGTAAAGGAAGAAAAAGCTAAATTTACATGGGATAAACTGACAGGAGCGATAATGAGGGTTTTTGAGCAAGCATAAAGATATGGAAAGCATTAATCATTTGTGAACTGTTAAGACCGGAGACGGAAGACGGGAGACGGAAGACCAGAGAGGAATATCAACAACCAGTAACCAGCAACAAGAAACATGATCTACAGAAGCAAAGCACCACTGCGTTTAGGACTTGGGGGGGGAGGAAGCGATGTGTCTCCCTATTCTGATATGTTTGGAGGAGCAGTACTGAATGCCACTATTGACAAATATGCCTATTGCACAATTGAGGAGACCAGCTCGGGATCAATAATCTTCAATGCAGCGGATATAAACCTGAAGAAAAGATATGCCTCAGCACTCAGCCTGCCCATTGACGGCACCCTCGACCTGCATAAAGGTGTTTATAACAGGATAGTCCGCGATTTCGGGATAACCAAACCACTCTCATTCAAACTGACCACCTTTTGCGATGTGCCCCCGGGAAGCGGACTTGGCTCATCGTCAACAATGGTAGTGGCGATCGTGAGAGCATTTACAGAATGGCTGAACCTGCCGCTTGGAGATTATGATATGGCATACCTTGCTTACCAGATCGAACGTAACGACCTCGGCTTAAGCGGAGGAAAACAGGATCAGTATGCTGCCACTTTCGGTGGGTTTAACTTCATCGAATTTTATAAAGACGACAGGGTGATTGTAAATCCCCTGAGGATGAAAAGATGGATAGTAGATGAACTTGAGGTATCAATGGTTCTCTACTATACAGGCGCATCCCGGGCTTCTGATAAAATTATCAGGGAACAGCAAAATAATACAAGACTTGGAAAGAAGATGCAGATAGAAGCTACCCATCAGATAAAGGAAAATTCATATGTGATGAAGAACTATCTGCTGAAAGGCGACATAATCCATTTTGCAAAAGCTCTTGACAGGGAGTGGCAAAACAAGAAGAAGATGGCGTCTTCGATTACCAACAGGAGCATAGAGAAAATCTATTCTGCTGCAATGAATGCAGGAGCTTATGGAGGGAAAGTGTCAGGAGCAGGAGGGGGCGGTTTCATGTTCTTTACTGTCGATCCTGCCAAACGACTCGACCTTGTAAATGCCCTTAATAAATTCAATGGAAAAATACTTAATTTTCATTTCAGTGAGAACGGATGCCAGGGGTGGAGGATCAGTTAGAAGGTAAAAGGTAAAAGTAAAAAGGAGAAAGTAAAAAGTAAAAAGGAGAAAGGAGAAAGGAGAAAGGAGAAAGGAGAAAGGAGAAAGGAGAAAGGAGAAAGGAGAAAGGAGAAAGGAGAAAGGAGAAAGGAGAAAGGAGAAAGACCTAAGACCCAAGACTCAAGACTGCAAGACCTGCACGAAAAAATAAAAAGACAGATTCAAAATAGTTGAAATGGAGGAGAGGATAAAACAACAACTGAAAGATTCTTTGGAGCTGAAGAAAAAGCTCATGGAGTCAGTAACGCTTGCAGTAGAAATTGAAAAAACAACTGCCGTCATTATCGATTCGTTACGGAAAGGTCATAAAATAATGTTTGCTGGAAACGGCGGAAGTGCAGCTGACGCCCAGCACCTGGCAGCAGAGCTTGTTAATAAATTCAACTTCGACCGCCCCGCATTGCCTGCCCTGGCCCTGACAACTGATACATCCGTAATAACATCTGTTGGAAATGATTCATCCTTCAACCAGGTTTTTGCAAGGCAGATACAGGCGTTGGGAAATGACGGAGATATATTTATTGCCATTTCCACTTCAGGAAACTCACATAATCTTATTGAGGCACTCAAGGCTGCAAAACAAAAGAAAATTTTAACTGTAGGATTGACAGGAGCTTCTGGTGGCTTAATGAAAGATCTGTGCGATATTCTAATCCTGGTTCCGTCAGATAATACACCCCGTATCCAGGAAGCCCAGATACTGATCGGACACATTATTTGTTCAATCGTTGAAGAAGAACTTTTCAGGCCAAGATGAGTGAAGCAGTAATCCTCGCGGGAGGCTTTGGTACACGGTTAAGGGGACTTATCAGTGATGTGCCAAAACCAATGGCAGATGTCGCCGGGAAACCATTCCTGTGCTATGTCCTTCATTGGCTGGGAAAATATGACGTCAAAAAAGTCATTATCTCTGCCGGATACAAGGCTGAAAAGATCATAGAATATTTTGATGATTCATACGAAGGAATATCAATAGGTTACGCGGTGGAAGAAAAACCATTGGGAACAGGAGGCGCTGTCAGATTTGCATCCGGCAGGACAAAGGGCAATGATATACTTGTCATAAATGGAGATACTTGGTTTCCAGTAGATTTGAAAAGTTTCCTCTTATTCCATATGAATAACAGCAATCTTTTTTCAGTTGCCCTTAAAAGAATGACTGATTTTTCAAGATACGGTACTGTTGAATTTAAAAATGGTACAATTCAGAAGTTCTCAGAGAAGAAATTCTGCACTGAAGGCCTGATAAACGGAGGTATCTATATGATCAACAGGTCTTTTCTTGAATCCGGGGAATTCCCTGAAGTCTTTTCACTGGAAAAAGACCTGCTTGAGAAAGAAGTCGATTCGGGAAATATCAAGGGTATTGTCTTTGAAGATCCGTTTATTGATATAGGTGTTCCGGAAGATTACACCAGGGCCCAAACACTTTTTAAAACCGAAACGAATCAATAATCCTGTGAAAAAGGCTCTGTTCATCGACCGCGACGGAGTAATTAATGTAGATAAAGTACATGTCTGCAGGAAAGAGGATTTTGAATTCACCAGACATATATTTGATATCTGCCATCAATATTCTTCAGAGGGATATATAATAATTGTAATTACCAACCAGGCAGGCATAGCCAAAGGCTTATATATAGAGGAGGATTTCAGGCTCCTGACAGAATGGATGGTTGACGAGTTCGAAGCCAGAGGCATCAGGATAAGCAAGGTCTACCACTGCCCTCATCATCCGGATTTTACTGGTCCCTGCAAATGCAGAAAGCCGGAACCAGGAATGATACTCCGGGCAATCACTGATTTTGAGCTTGATATTAGTAGTTGTATCCTTATTGGCGATAAGGAGAGTGACCTGGAAGCAGGGAGAAGAGCAGGGATTCCGGAAGCAGGTCTGATACTTTACAAAGAATGAACTCTTGGTAGATTATTTTTCTCTCTTCAACACATCCCATCTAACCTAAACGAATCCAGCCAGAGGCTATAGATTTGCTTTATCCCTGATAAGGTAGGTGTTTCTTTCTGAGGAGGTTCTGTTGATCAGCTCTCCGAGGAAGCCTGTGAGGAACAGGAAAGAGCCTATCACCATGACTGTCAGTCCTATATAAAAATATGGGGAATCGGTAACAAGCGGAGCCCTGAGTCCGTCATGTACAAAGACCAGTTTCCTAATGCCAAGGTAGCCTGCCATGATAAAACCTGCCATGAACATGAGAGTTCCGAGAAGACCAAAAAGATGCATCGGGCTTTTTCCAAACCTCGTAATAAAGTTGATGGTAAGCAGGTCGAGGTATCCTTTAACAAAACGGTCAAGTCCGTATTTGGTAACACCATATTTCCTTGGCCGGTGTTCAACTATTTTCTCGCCGATTTTTCTGAAACCTGCTTCTTTTGCCAGCATTGGTATATAACGATGCATTTCACCGAATACCTCTATGCTTTTCACAACATCACCGCGGTAGGCTTTAAGCCCGCAGTTGAAATCATGAAGCTTAATACCTGATGCTATTCTTGCTGTGAGGTTATAAATCTTACTTGTTGATCGTTTGATGAAAGGATCATACCTTTTCTTTTTCCATCCCGATACAAGATGGTATCCTTCTTCCCTGATCATCCTGACGAGTTCAGGGATCTCATCAGGAGAATCCTGGAGGTCAGAGTCCATGGTTATTACCACATCTCCTGAGGATTCCATAAAACCGGTATGCAGAGCTGCTGCTTTCCCATAGTTTCTCCTGAACCGTATACCTTTAACGGAAGTATTCCTGGCAGCCACCTCCTGGATCTTTTTCCACGAAGAATCAGTGCTGCCGTCATCAATGAATAATATCTCATAGGATAAATTCGAGGAGAGGCAGACGGTTTTTATCCAGTCTGCCAGTTCCCCGATAGATTCTTCTTCGTTAAAGACAGGAATGACTATTGAAAGATCCATCACCTATTAAATGGTCTACTGCTGTGTTGTGTCAACAAGAGGATTTCCTTCCTTACGTACAAATGCTGCAACTATAAGCGACATTATTAAACCATAAAACATGCTGGTTATTAATCCAATAGGAATCATTATGGCTGGCTTCATCATTTTAGCAGTGAATTTCATTGCCAGGTCTATCTGTTCCTGTGGCATTCCACGTTTCTGAAGAACTTCTTCAGAAGCTGCAATCCCTTTATTCATGAGCTCCGGATCAATAACTGAAAACAGGATCGCTGTAAAAATTGATGAAATGATGGTTGCATATAGGAATATTATAACGCCTGCACCAAGTGCCTGCCCATAGGTGATTGCACCGAACATAGCATTATCACGGTAGGCTTTTACCAGGAAGAAAAGGATTATAATTTCAACAACGAGAAAGATATAGTTCAGGCTCTTGTTGAAGGTCTGATCGAGAAAATAAATTACAAGTGTATAGACGACACTTATAAGACCAAGTATCAGGCCATTTACCAGGTTGGCTTTCCAGACATTAACAGTTTTTTCCATCGATTTAGTGGTTATGTTTGTTCTTGAATAATTATGATTAAAACAAATATACTGTAAAATTGGAAATGAGAATCTTTTCTTATTTGGATTATTTATTTTGCCGGCTCCGGATTTAGTTGTATTTTTGCGTCGGGTAAGTCTTATACGACCAGCTCCTGCTGAACTCCCCCAGGATCGGAAGGTAGCAAGGGTAGGCAGTTGTAGCGGTGCGATATAAGTAGCTTACCCTTTT
>JGI20214J51088_10002632_pt1 | contig 11905 bp, 9 predicted proteins | sample WetSurMetagenome_FD_51088 | JGI IMG/M metagenome (IMG submission 51088)
TTATTAAAAGGGACTATCATATTGATAGTCCTTTTTTGCTTTTAGGTAGAGCGTCCCGACGTGTCGGGAAGGTATGTCTGGTTCGAATCCAGTCATCCCGATAAAAATAAAGCTCTGTAAATTTTGAAACTTACAGAGCTTTTTTTATTTTGTAAATTAAGTATAAAAATTTTTTCTGCAGTTTTACTGCAGTAAATTTTTCTGAATGTTATTTTTCTCATCGAATTTATCATACGTATAGCCTTCTTTTTCTTCCAATAATTTCAGGTCATTTTCTCGACATCTTCCAGATTATAATTTTATTTCCTTCTGAAAATTAATATCCTTACCATTTATTTTTAATCCTACAACTATTTTACTTTTTTTATACAATAGATTATCTTTTACTACCTCGGCAATATCTTGAATAAGAGAATCGGCTTCAACTTTGTAATCAACAGGTTTAGTTACCTTAACAATTGGCTTTATGGGCTTCACAGCTTTTTTATCCGAATATTTTTGACGTCCTCTTTTTACATTACTTAAAGCCATTCTGAAGTCAGCTTTTTTCATATCAAGTATTTGTTCCAGTGATTTCTTGTTTTTAAAATCCAATAAATCAGTCAAAGAAATATTGGCACCATACCGGTTCAAGAAATCAGTTACAGAAAGTAAATGATTCAGTTTCCATTCGAATTTTTCGTCTATCATATATTTCAGGCTTGAATGTGGGATTTTCGTTTCTAAGGCAATTCTGTAAAGTCTAATCCCCCAATTTTGCCTTAAATACTTAAAAATATTTTTTAATCTTTTGTTCAATTTGTCGTTGTCTAACATAGTACCTCCCGATTAAGTTTAAAAAAAGTATTTATTTTCGATTTATTGAAGATACTATTTTTATTTTAAATATTCTAAATAAATATTAGATACTATTTTGAAAAACAATCCTGACTAAATTAACAACCATTTTTAACTCTTTGGCTTTCTTATAAATTATTGGTATTAACAGGGGGTCTATTTGTGGTGAGTACAATTTGGCGCTCCTTTCCTTTTTAAGTTGGAAAAGATGGATAATCTTTTTTGAAGATATTATACCATGAAAAATAGTAATATTATAATACTAGGGTTAAGAATTATTGAACCTTTGAACTAACAGACAATCAAATAACAATCTTGAATATGTCAAAACTATCTCTTAATTTTATACTTAAATTGTCCAAAAGGTTTTGAAGACGTACAGATTGTTATAAAATTTAAACAAGTATTTTTATTGTCAAACATAAAATATAATTTTTCTATTTTAAACGTATCAAAAAATGAAAATTTACGAAACTCCTGAGTTAATACCATTCATAAAAAAAGATAAGAGCGGATATTGTAACGGCGAAAAAAAAATAATTATTCCTTTAAAATATAATGCTTCAGGGATTTTCCGGGATGATCTTGCCGTGGTTTTATTGAATAATCAACATGGGATGATAAACAAAGAAGGAAAAGAGGTTATACCAATAAAATATGAACAGTTGGGAAATTTTCGATACGGACTTGCCCATGCAAGATTAAATAATAAATGGGGATATATAAATAAAGAGGATAAGGGAATAATTCCTTTTAAATATGATTTTGCCTGTGAAATCCAGGAAGGTATTGGTATTGGTACTGTTAAGTTAGATTCAAAATGGGGGGGAGTAAATGCAGAAGGAAAGGAAATAATTCCATGTAAATATGACGCACCATTTTTTTTCAGTGAGGGACTAGCCCTGGTGGTATTGAACGGTAAGATTGGTTTTATAGATAAAGATTGTAAAGAAGTAATCCCTTTTATTTATGAAATGTCAATAGCTTTCAGCGAAGGACTTGCCCCCGTAAAATTAAAAGGCAAATGGGGACACATAGATAAAGAGAATAATACAGTTATTCCATTTAAATATGGTGATTCATCAGACTTGTTTCGTGAGGGGTTAGCCGCTGTTTTTTTAAACAAAAAATGTGGTTACATAGATAAAAAAAATAATGTGATTATATCATTTAAATATGATGGTGGAAGCTGGTTTGAGAATGGTATTGCATATGTATATTTTAACGGAAAGTGCGGTTTCATAGATATTAATGACAAAAAAGTTATTCCTTTTAAATATGATTGGGTATCATTTTTTCATGAAGACCTTGCAGCATTTGGGTTAAATAAAAAAGCCGGGTTCATTGATAAAGAAGGAAAAGAAATTATTCCGCCAAAATATGATTGGGTAACTGATTTCTCCGGGGGTCTCGCACATATTAAATTAAAAGATAAATGGGTCGGATGCATTGACAGAAACGGAACAGAATACTGGGAAGAATGAGATAGTTCGAGTTGATTGAATTATTTTATACAAACTGGCTCGGGGTCGTGAAATCAAAACACTCGTAAATGAACAACGCCAACCCAAAACATGTGAAGTAACATTCGACGGGAGCAATTTACCAAGCGGAGTCTATTTTTATAGATTAACCGCGAATGGATTTAGTGAAACAAAGAAAATGATTTTAATGAAATAAAAATACGTTTTAATTAATTAATAAATAAGAAGGATTAATTATGGAAGTCAAAATAGAAGACAAAAAACTTATAATTGTAATTGATTTACAAGAACCAACCCCCAGCGCATCCGGAAAAACTTTAGTGGTAGCGACTACACACGGAAACGTGAAAACAGAATGTGTCATCGATGGTAAAGAGGTTGTGATTGGTTTGAATGCTTATATTAAGAAATGAAATATTCAAGTAAACCCGGAATTTTTTCTGCAGTTTTTCTGTAGTTGCAGAGTATGTGTAGAGCAATGAGAGCATATTTCCAACAAAATAAATTATTAAATATTTAGGTTTAATATTGTTATCGATAGTTTTATCCTGTGTTAATATAATAATTTAAAAGATTTAATATAATTTTTTTAGGAATGAATAAAAACTTTTATATTTTCATACATTCTCTTTCGGGACGAAGAGGTCGCTGGTTCGAATCAAGTCATCCCGACAAAAAAGGTTATCTTATTATAGGATAACCTTTCTTATTTTGCAGAGGTCGTCCCGATTAAATCGGGATCATCCCGACATTACAAAAGGTTATCATAATTGATAACCTTTTATTTTTTGTGGAGATCGTTTCAATCAAATCAGAATCACTCTAATTAACATAATCCTTTATCGTAGTTCAGATTTAACACAAAAAATACATACACTTTTTAATTAATCTTGATATTCGTTATTCAATCATGTAAATTTAAAATAATCTTTTAATATATTATTATGAAATTCGCATTTATCGGAACGTATCCTCCGCAAAAATGCGGAATAGGAACCTTTACTCATAATCTGATTAAATCCATCGCAGATAACTTTGGGTATAATAATTTATTTCCCAATCTTTATGTAATTGCCGTAAGTGATAGTGAGCAAAACTATGAATATCCTGCTGAAGTATCATTTGTTGTTAATCAAAATAATCAAAGAGATTATGTCAGCGCCGCAAAATTTATAAATTACAATAAAGCCGATGTTTGTGTACTGGAGCACGAATTCGGAATCTTCGGTGGTGAAAGCGGAGTTTATATTCTTTCACTCGTCAGCAGAATAGAAATACCTCTTATTGTTACTTTTCATACTGTTCTAAAAGAACCGTCACATATACAAAAAGTAATCGTACAGGAATTAAGTAATAAAGCTTACAAAGTAATAGTAATGAGTAAAAAAGCTGTTAAGTTTCTTCTCGACATTTACCATATTCCTGAAGAAAAAATTGAAATTATTGAACACGGGGTTCCGGTCAGTAAGGTTTTCCATAGAGATTCTGCACGAGAAAAATTCAACTTTAATAACAAGACCGCTCTTTTTACGTTCGGTTTACTAAACAGAAATAAAGGAATTGAAACAGTAATAAAAGCCCTGCCAAAAGTTGTGGAAAAGCATAAAAATATTCTTTATGTGGTCTTAGGAAATACACATCCTAAAGTTCTCAGCAGGTACGGGGAAGAATACCGGGAATATCTCTTGAGGCTTGTTAAAGATTATGCACTTGAAGATTATGTTTATTTCTACAAAAATTTTGTTCCCGAAGAATTGTTGATGGAGTATTTATATGCGGCGGATATATATGTAACACCTTATTTAAATGAAGCACAAATTACAAGCGGGACATTATCTTATGCAATAGGTGCAGGTACAGCAGTGATTTCCACTCCTTACTGGCACGCACAGGAATTGCTTGCCGATGGAAGAGGTATTTTGTTCGACTTTAATAATTATGAACAGCTTGGAAATATTCTTCTCGATTTACTCGACAATAGACATAAAATCGAGCATCTGCGTGAAGCAGCTACAGAATACGGGCATAAGCTAAAATGGCCAAAGATAGGTGCAAAATATATTAAAGTGGCAAAGTCTGCAGCAGAGAATTATTCACACATTCAAAAGAAAAAGCATACCATTCTCGACCCATATCTTTTACCCGATTTTACATTAGCTCATATTAAACGGCTTACGGATGATACAGGAATCGTACAACACGCAAAATACGGTATTCCGAATTTGAAAGAGGGTTATTGCTTAGATGATAACGCAAGGGCGCTTTTAATGACTGCGATGGCTCAATATAAAAATAAAACCGATGATACGGTTAATCTGATGCCGATATATTTAAGTTATATACATTATATGCAAAATGATGACGGGTCGTTCAGAAATTTTTTAAGTTTTAGCAGAAACTATCTTGATGAAATCGGTTCGGAGGATTCATTCGGCAGAACAATCTGGGCTTTAGGTTTTCTAATCTATAGCTTTCCAAAAGAATCATATCACCAGTTAGGTCTGGATATATTTAAAAAATCTTTACCGTTTTTCAAACAACTAAAACATTTGAGAGGAATAGCAAATACTATAATCGGTTTGTCATATTATATAAAACGTTTTCCTGAAGATGAGGAAACAAAAATTCTTATGTATGAATTGACATATAAATTAATAAATATTTATAATATGGAAAAATCCGAAGATTGGAATTGGTTTGAAAATATTTTAACGTATGATAATGCAATTATCCCGCTTGCAATATTCCACGCCACAGAGATATTTAATGATAATGTATTTTTGAAAGTTGCAATTGAATCATCGGCATTTCTTGAACGCTCTGTAATGAAAAACGGGTATCTTCTGCCGATAGGCAGCAAAGGATGGTTTCGTAAAGGAAAAGAATGTGCAAACTATGCACAGCAGTCTGTTGATGTTATGGGAATGGTATTACTTTTTTTCAAAGCTTATGAAGTTACCAAAGAAAAAAAGTATCTCGATAAAATGTTTATATCACATATGTGGTACCTGGGAAAAAATGATTTAAGCCTCCCTGTTTATGATTATGAAACCGGAGGCTGTAATGACGGACTCGAAGAATATGGACTTAATAAAAATCAGGGTGCAGAAAGCACAATATCATATTTAATCTCACACCTGACCGTATTAAATGCATTTGAACTTGAATATGAATACGAAAAATAAATAAAATTTTATGCCCATAATAAAAAGATATTCAAAAAAACCAATTCTAACTAAAGACGATGTGCCTTATGAAGTGGCTACCGTTCATAATGCCGGTGCGGTTAAATTCGGAGATAAATATATACTGCTTTTCCGTTCGCATCTTCTTAATGGCCGAAGTATAATTGGACTTGCGGAAAGTAATGACGGTTATGATTTCAAAGTACATCCCAAACCTTTTATGACCCCATCGGATGAAGGTGAATTTAAGTTATATGAAGAGTATGGTGTGGAAGACCCGCGAATTACTTTTATAGATGATGAATATTTGATTACATATAGTGCATATTCAAGGTATGGAGTTCGTATCGGGCTTGCAAAAACCCGTGACTTCAGAAAAGTTAAAAGATTTGCATTAATCACAGAAGCAGATTACCGCAACGTAGTAATTTTTCCTGAAAAGTTTAACGAACTTTATGCACGCCTCGACCGTCCTCATTCCGAAATCTCTCCGTGGTCTATCTGGATTTCTTATTCACCAGATTTAAAATACTGGGGTGATTCAAAAGTTATTATGCGGCCTATGATGTATCATTGGGACGAAATGAAAATCGGTCCGGGAGCACCGCCAATTAAAACCAATAAAGGATGGCTGAGTATTTACCACGGTGTTTTTCCAACTATGGACGGGAGTGTTTACCGACTTGGCGTTGCGTTGCACGATTTAAAAGACCCATCGAAAATTATTGGAGTCGGAGATAACTGGATACTTCAGCCCGAAGAAGTTTACGAAATCACCGGTTATGTTCATAATGTTGTATTTACTTGCGGAGCTATACCCGAACCTGACGGAACTGTAAAAATATATTGGGGCGGGGCTGATAAAGTTATGTGTCTCGGTGAAGCAGTGCTTGATGAATTAGTTGATTTGTGTATTAATAATTCAAGAAACGCTTTATAACAGTTGCAGTAGCAGTTGCAGTAGCAGTATTAGTAAAGTATGATTAACTGCAACCGTTACTGCCACTTCATCTGAGACCGCAGCTTAATAAAAAGAACTATCTCAGTCAAAAATAGTTTAGAATATAAAGTAATAAAAAATGGATTATAGTTTTAAAGGGCTTAAAGTTTATCAGTTATCTTATGAGTTAGCTATGAATATCTTTGAGATATCTAAGAATTTTCCAAAAGAAGAAAAATATTCATTGATTGACCAGATAAGGAGGTCTTCAAGGTCAGTTTGTTCAAATATTGCAGAAGCCTATCGCAAAAGAAGATACCCCAAAAATTTTACAAGTAAAATATCCGATGCCGATGGTGAAGCAAGTGAAACAGTTGTTTGGATAAACTTTGCATTTGATTGCAAATATATTAATGAGGAAATAAAAGATAAATTATTGAATAAATATGAGGAAGTAGGAAAGATGCTTGGAAGTATGGCAAATAATCCTGATAAGTTTTTACCGAAAAGTCATTAACGGTAGCAAGAGCAGTAGCAGAAGTAGTGGCAGTTGCAGAAGCAGTAGAAAATATTATACTGCAACTACATCTGCAACTTTGAATTAATCTGCAACTGCACCTGCTACTGCTACTTATAAATTGATACTTTAATTTTAAATAACTAGAGAATTGAAAATAGCAATACTATCTCCGATAACGTGGAGGACTCCGCCGAGAAAATACGGTCCCTGGGAACAGGTTGCATCTAACATCGCAGAAGGATTAGTTGAAAAAGGAATTGATGTTACACTTTTTGCAACCGGAGATTCCATAACAAAAGGAAAACTTGAATACATAATAGAAAAACCATATGGTGATAATCCCGATCTCGACTATAAAGTCTGCGAGTGTATGCATATAAGTCACCTGATGGAAAGAGCATCAGAATTTGATATCATTCATAACAATTTTGATTTCCTTCCGCTGACATATTCACGGTTAATTAAAACGTCAATGGTTACGACTATTCACGGATTTTCATCGCCTAAAATTATTCCCGTTTATAAAAAATATAATGATATAAATTACTATGTATCTATAAGCAATTCTGACCGCAGCCCTGAATTAAAATATATTGCTACAATATACAATGGAATTAACGAAAAGGAATTTACATTCAGGGAAAAACCAGGGGATTATCTTTTGTTCTTCGGACGAATCCATCACGAAAAAGGAACATACGAATGTATTAAAATAGCTAAAATATTCGGTATGAAATTAATAATCTCAGGGTTAATACAGGACGAAAAATATTTTAAAGAAAAAGTTGAATCTTATATAGATAACGAAAGCATCGTGTATGTCGGAAACTCCGGTCCAGAAAAAAGAGATGAATTGCTTGGAGGAGCATATGCATTACTTCACCCCATCAATTTCGAAGAACCATTTGGCTTAAGTGTAATCGAATCTTATTTCTGCGGAACGCCCGTAATTGCTTTTAACAGAGGCTCTATGCCGGAATTAATCTCGGATAAAAAAACCGGTTTTCTTGTACACAATATTAATGAAGCAGTCGAGTCATTAAAGAATATAATGAAATTAGAAAGAAAAGATTGCCGTGCATTAGCGGAAAGCAAGTTCACACGGATAAAAATGGCAGAGAATTATATTGAAATGTACAATAAGATTTTAAACAAAAAATAATCAAAAGACAATTCTTTAATCTTTTCCAAGTAATTTATATAATACCGTTCTTAAATTTACCGTTGCAAAACTCGATGCGTAATCCGAAACTGCATATGGTATTATCAATACATCGTTATGAACTATCGAGCCGCAGGAGTAAACTACATTTGGAACATAACCTTCTCTTTCATCTTCATTCGGAGTGAGCAAAGGTTCTTTCAGGCTTCCAATCACTTTTGTCGGGTCTTTTATATCAAGTAACAAAGCTCCTATACAATATTTTCTCATTTGCCCGACCCCGTGCGTAATTACAAGCCATCCCTCTTCTGTTTCAATTGGGGAGCCGCAATTGCCGACCTGTATTAATTCCCATTTGTATTTTGGTTCCCAGAGAATTTGTGCCGTCTCCCAGAGTGAAATATTATCTGAAAACATTATATATTGATTAACTCCATCCAATCTTGATAACATTGCATAATGCCCGTTGATTTTTCTCGGAAAAAGTGCAAAGTTCTTATCCCTTGTGCATTCTCCGTGAAGAGGCAGGTTTTTAAAATGATAAAAATCTTTTGTTTCGAGGAGCTTGGGAAGAATTGTATATCCATCGTATGCCGTATAAGTTGCATAGTAATTTGTTTCGCCGTTATCTTCTGTAAATTTTACGAACCTGGCATCTTCAATACCGTTTCTTTCTGTTCTTGAGACCGGAAACATTACTCTTTCCGAAATATCGGTATCCTGAGAAAATACAACTTCATAATGTGATCTTGCTAACCATAACATTTGCTTAAGCGTCTTTTGCTGGTCGAGGTTTAGCTTTTTTATTTCCTGTGTGTGTTTTATAGTTTCTTTTAATCCCGTATAATAAAAGAAATCATCGAGACTATTAAGAATTTCGGTTGATATATCATTAAAAATTTCGTGTTCGTGGAGAATCATAAGAAACTCCTGCTTTTCATATACATGCCCTTTAATAATTTCGGCTTCGCTAATGTAATTTCCCCGTGGGTCAAAATGTATATTAAAATCTTTATCAATTATTCCGCTCCTGAATACTATGGAGGATATATGACTTTCCCCTGTTGCTCTGAAACTTACGATTATTCTCATCTGTCCTTCTTCAAGACCATTCTGGTCGGGATGCTCGACTATAGACGGATTGAACAATGCAGCTGATTCGATTGAATATTCCATTGTAAAATATGAACCAATCAGCAATCTTTTAAAAGATGACATCTTTTCATGGCTTCCCGTGACAGCATTAACATGATGAAGTGCTTTTGTAAAATTCATCAGGAAAATCTTGGTTATGTTCCTGTGGCGTTTGGCAAATTCCCTTAAAACCTGATTGAGTGTGATTTCGGTTTCCTCCTCGTTCATATCGAGTGTCTTTTGTATAATAGATTTTGCCTTTATTTCGCTGTGGTCAAAAAACCTTGTAATCACCCTTTTTGAATCAGGGTAAATTCTGTCTTTTTTTCTGTTGACTGTAAGTCTCATAATTGCAAATTAATTAAGTAAATTTAATTCTTCATTATCTTAATTGAAATGAAAATATTATTAATTAAGAAATTAGGTTTTTTGGAAGAAATTGTAGTTTGCACGCCACAGTGTGTCTTTGACATAAAAAAAGCTGAACGACAGAGCGAGGGTGTTGTAATATTATCGAATTTTTATTTCTATTTCTTTCTCAATCTTTTATTCGATTTTCCTTCGCTCCAGAATTTGGGTTTTCTGTCTTCCCATGAGCCTGATTTTTTTTTACCGAAGAATCCGGGTTTATTTTTTCTTTTGAAATTCGATTTATCATTCGACTTATCATCGGAATAAGGTTTGGATTGGCTTTTCTCCGATGAGCCAATAGAGTTGTCACCCCAAATCATCGAGATAGGATTATCCCACGCATCAGTTTTTCTTTTTCCGGAGAAAGAAGATTTATCTTTACTCCATGTTTTTGGTTTGTCACTACCAAAGGATTTTTTTTCACCGCCAAAGGATTTTTTCCTGTCACTGCGGAATGAACCGGGTTTATCTTCAGTCCAGATTTTTGGTACATTATCACCGAAAGACTTTTTCTTATCGTCAAAAGATTTCTTCCTGTCACTGCGGAATGAACGGGATTTATCTTCTCCCCAGACTTTTGGTTTATCACTGCCATAAGATTTTTTATCATCACCGAAAGATTTTTTCCTGTCACTGCGGAAGCGTCCCCTACTTTCTTCGTCCCGGTATTTAGGTTTTTCATCTCTGCGGAAAGGTTTATCATCATGGTGTCGGGAATCTCCTTTTGCTTTTCTTTTATCCTGTGCAAAGCTATCGACTTTCGGAAGCAAAGAAGGGTCAACTCTTTTGAGTGTTATACTGCCGCGATAGCTAAACAAAATCTGCTTAAAAAACTTTTGCTCCTCACCGTTTGTAACAAGTGAAATTGCCTCGCCCTTTTTTCCTGCCCTTGCCGTCCTTCCGACACGGTGAGTGTATGAATCCACGTCTTTTGGAATTTCGAAATTATAAACGTGCGTGATGTCTTCGATATGAAGTCCGCGTGATGCAACGTCGGTTGCAATCAGGATATTGAATCTTTTATGTCTGAAATCCAAAGTTACTCGTTCCCGTTGGCTCTGGGACATATCACCGTGAAGACACTTTGCATGAATACCGAATTTGGTCAATTTATTTGCTAATTTTTCCGTAATGTGTTTACGGTTACAGAATACAAGCGAGAGGTCTCTTTCCTGTTTCAGAAGATGAATAAAAAGCGGTATCTTTTGGTCGGGCGTAGTCTGGTAATATGTTTGTTGCAGAAATTCAGGGTCAATGGAAGATTCCAATATTACGTGAACGGGATTATAAAGATATTTTTTGCTGAGTTCCGTAATTTCTTTGGAGACGGTCGCACTGAAAAGCATCGTTTGCAATTTATGTGGCAATTGTTTCAGAATCTTTTCTATATCGTGAATGAATCCCATATCGAGCATCCTGTCTGCTTCATCAAAAACGAGGAATTTAATTTTATTAAGATGCACTGTTTTACGGTCAATTAAATCAATCAACCTGCCGGGAGTTGCTACGATAATATTTGTCTTTTTTATTTTTCTAATCTGGTTATCTATTGATACACCTCCGTAAACAGCCGTAACTCCAAGTCGCTTATCCTGCGAGTATTTAATAAATTCGTTTGTAACCTGCATACAAAGTTCGCGTGTGGGAACAAGAACAAGTGCGACTAAATTATCGATAGTCCGAATTTGCTCTATCATTGGAATGGCAAAACTTATTGTTTTGCCTGAGCCGGTTTCGGATTGAGCGAGGACGTCCCTGCCTGCCAATACAGCCGGAATAATTTTTGTTTGAATTGGTGTTGCGTTGATAATGCCGTTCTTTTCGAGAAGGACAATCATATTTTTGCTAAGCTTAAAAGATTCTGTTTTCATTTAGTTATTATCGCATTTATAAATTTGTATAGCTCCGGAACAAATATTGATATTTTTTGCTTAACAGTTGATATTCCGGAGCTAATGGCTGTAATTTACGAAACATATATGATAAATAGGCTGTCATAATTAATAATAGATATCTTTAGTAACCTTTTTTATTGGTATTGCATTCACTGAGCACCAAAAAGGGCATAAAAATGAATTAGTCCGTTTTTCTTCTGTTTGGACTATTTTTTTTCTTTCTTTTTACATTAAATTTACGAAAATGTGAAATATTTTTTAAGATAACTTTTTACACTTATTTTTGTTGTAAATACAAGCTATATTTAAAATAGAATTTTTAATATAATTCCGGATA
>JGI20214J51088_10002633_pt1 | contig 11903 bp, 7 predicted proteins | sample WetSurMetagenome_FD_51088 | JGI IMG/M metagenome (IMG submission 51088)
GTTGAACGTGTAGACCAGACTTGCATTCCATACAAAGTTTTTGCTTGCTGAAATTTCAGTTTTAATAACTTTATTTATCATTCCTGAGATTGAAACCGGGAAATTTCTTCTGGCAATAGTCAATGATGATGAAAAATAATACCCTTCATTCTTATCCATTTTCAGATAGTAAACCTGCGGATTAAACTTTATATAGATACTCTTGGGAAGGTTTATGGATGAAAAATTAGCATTGAAAGTAAGGAAGTGAGTATAGTTAATCCCGTCCTTTTCGAAGCAATGGGAAAAAAGATAGTAGAAGCCTACACTGACATTTTTTGTTAAAAAGTAATTGGGAGACAACTCACCTGCAAGATAACGCTGAGCATTAATATATTCTTTTGTACCATTCTCTGTTTGCAGAACAAGTGTCCGGAATGAGAGTGCCGGATGCGCACCTACTGTAAACCGAAACTTCTCGCTGGTTATCAGTTTATATCTCCACCAGAAGATAAATGACCATGGTTTTCCTTCAAGAGCGAATCTCAGCTGCGGATCGAAACTCAGTCTCTTACCAACTGATAAATCAAAAATCACGGCAGGTTTCCCAAGAGTGAAGGTTGGAATAAATGAAATCCCATTATTTGTAATCGAAACCGACCCATTAAAATGGCCTGGCAATTTTAAACTCTCAGTTGTCTGAGAAAAAGATATAAAAGAAATACAAAGAAGGTCCAATAGCAACAATACATTTTTGAAAAGAATTTTTCTCATTAGCTTGTCAGTTAGATGATTTCAGGATGCAAAAAAAGCTGATCCCCGGGGTTTATTATAACAATTATCAAATTAAATATTACGATTTTCAAATAATTTGAATCTAATCACAGGCAACTTTTCTCAATCCTAACAATTCTTAAAAATTCTGTAATAATTCGTAAGTGAGTGTTAATCACCCGTTAAAGGGAAAAAGAGAAGGATTATAACGAAAGAAAAGAGGTCAGCATTAATATAAATGATGGCAAATATTATCTAATATTGTCTAATTATAAAATTCCTATTAAGCATTGATCCGTTTAATNTTATGCTAATTGAATTAAAGAATATTACAAGGAGGTACGATACCAGCCCAAACCCGGTACTCGATAACATTTCGCTCAAAATTGAGGAGGGTAGTATGATCGCTATTGTCGGACCATCAGGCTCAGGTAAAAGTACTTTGCTAAACCTGCTGGGAACACTCGATCTTCCTACCTCAGGAGAGGTGCTTTTTGACGGAATTTCCACTGCAGGAATGACCCCAGGGGACCTTGTCAAAATGCGCAACAGCAGGATTGGCTTCATTTTTCAGACCCACCTGCTCCTGCCTCAGCTCACAACAATAGAGAACATTCTGCTTCCTGTTATTCCACAGGATAAGAACATGAGAAAGCTGGCGCCTGAAAGGGCATCTATGCTGCTTGAAATAGTTGGTCTGGCTGATAAGGCAAACAGCTATCCCACAGAAATGTCGGTTGGCGAATGTCAGCGTATAGCTGTAGTCAGGGCTCTGATAAATAAACCTGAATTGCTCCTCGCCGATGAGCCGACAGGATCACTCGACCACGATTCTGCAGAAAAACTTACCGGTATGCTGATCGAACTCAGGCGCCATTCTCCGTTTACACTGGTTACCGTAACACATTCAGCTGACCTGGCGCAACGTATGGAGATCACTTATAAACTTATAAATGGTAAAATTTCAGTCAACCGATCGTGAATAGTCTGAAACTTAATTCATCCACAGGCAGATTAAACTTTGTCCTTTTCCTGTTTCCATTCTGGCTGTTAATCTATTATTTCAAGGAAAAGATTGCCAGGTTTATGGTATATGATGTCTTTTCTCTTGGGGCAGGGGAAAAACTATCCTCAACTCTTAATTTTTTTATCGCCACTTCCCTCAAAATATATTTCCTACTTGTACTGATCATTTTTATCATGGCGATGGTCCGTACCAGGTTTCCTGTTGGAAGGACAAAACGCGTATTAATGGATATGCCGATGCTGCCCGCAAATATTATGGCCGGAGTATTTGGCGTTCTTACACCGTTTTGCTCATGTTCTGCTGTACCGATGTTCATTTCCTTTCTTGAAACAGGAATACCTCTGGGACTGACCTTTTCTTTCCTGATTGCTTCACCGCTTGTAAATGAAGTAATAGTCATAATGCTGGCAGGATTGTTTGGCCTGAAAATAGCGATCATATACCTGCTGGCAGGGTTAACCATCGCGATTTTCTCGGGTTTTATTATCGGTAAGCTTCAACTTGAAAAATACCTGCCCGGCTGGCTGCTGAACTTCAGGAATGAAAAACAAAACCTGGCACCTGTAAAAACCCTTGACGGAATGATCTCCGAAGGATATGCAGCAGTTAAAGATGTGCTTTCGCGTACCTGGGTTTATGTGCTTGCCGGAATTGTTGTCGGTTCAGCCATACACGGATTTGTTCCCGATTTCTGGCTCAGCAATCTTACTGCTAAGGGTACCTGGTATTCTCTTCCGCTGGCAGTTTTGACCGGGATTCCTCTGTATGCCTGTTCAGCTGCAGTTGCTCCTGTGGCTTTTGCGCTTGTCGACAAAGGTATGCCTCTCGGAACAGCGCTGGCATTCACAATGGCTGTTGCCGGATTATCATTACCGGAATTTATCATGCTTAAAAAAGTATTGTCACTGAGGCTCATAATTATTTTCGCAGCAATAGTTTTTACGGGGATCCTTCTTGTAGGATATCTTTTTAACTGGCTTTTATGAACAGGATAAAAATATGACTGATCTTAAATATATAATACGCAGTATTGTCCACTACCGTAAGCAGCATCTTGCTTTATTCTTCAGCATGACTCTTACCGCAGCTGTTCTGACAGGAGCTCTTATAGTCGGAGATTCAATCCGCTACAGTCTTAACAGGATGGTAGATACCAGGCTTGGGAATACGAAATTTGCTATAACTGGAGGATCAAGGTTTCTGGATACTAAATCAGCCTCAAAACTGGCAGGAACTTTAAATGTTCCTGTTGCTCCGGTGCTTATACTGAAAGGAATTGCCATTAACCAGGAATCAGGCACCAGGGTGAATAATGCAAATGTGATCGGTATTGACAGTTCTTTTTCCAGAATACGCCCTGAACCTTTCCCTTTTCCCTCAGCCAGTGAAGTAGTAATAGGAAAAGCACTCGCTGACAGGTTAAACCTTAAAACGGGAGGAGAATTGCTTATAAGGGTTGAAAACGCTAATCCTGTCCCTGTTAACGCACCATTTTCCCGTGAACCTGCTCCTACAACTGCATTCAGACTCACAATCAAAGCAATTGCAGGCGATGAACAGCTGGGCAGATTTAATCTGGGCAACGACCAATCGACTCCCCTGAATATTTTTGTTTCAGAAAGCTTTCTCAGCCGGAAACTCTCTCTGGAAGGATTGTCAAATACCTTTCTTATCGGAGGTGAAAAAGATAAATACTCTGCAGAACAGGTAACAAAATCATTTATGTCGGTCTGGTCGCTTAAAGATCTTGGGCTCTCAGTTGAAAATACCAACAAGAAAGGCACCTGGGATCTCGTTTCCAACAGGATATTTATAGATACAATAATTGAACATTCTGTTTTAGAGGCTGCTTTGCCGTGTCAGAAAGTCATTACTTATATGATCAATGATATCGGTTCTAAAGGGAAACATATTCCTTATTCCTTCGCATCCGCGGTATCCTCTGATCTTTCGGGTAAAGTATTGAATATCAACGACGCGATAATCAACAGGTGGACAGCAGAAGATCTTGGTGCAGGTATAGGGGATTCCATAAAGATAAGCTACTATGTTATTGCTTCCATGCGTGAACTGCATGAAGTAAGCCGGAGTTTCATAATCAGGAATATCATTGAAAATACTTCAGAGAATATTGACAGAACTTTGATGCCGCGGTTTCAGGGATTATCTGACGCAGCCAGCTGTAAAGACTGGGACGCTGGTGTTCCTATCGATCTGAAGCGAATACGCGATAAGGATGAGAAATACTGGAATGATTACCGTGGTACCCCAAAAATTCTGATCTCGCTTGAAGCAGGAAGAAAACTATGGAAGAATCAGTTTGGGTCACTAACGGCAATCCGGTTCAGCGATATGGATGCCAGCAGGGAAAAACTCACTTCGGTTCTGCTTCATAAGATACAGCCGTCGCAGGCAGGATTACAGGTTGTTGATGTACGTAAAGATGGCACAAATGCTGCAGGAAATGCTGTTGATTTTACAGAACTCTTCCTGAGCCTGAGCTTTTTTGTCATAGTCGCAGCAATTATGCTGACTGTTCTGATTTACTCGTTGCATTTCAGAAGAAGATCTTCCGAAACTGCATTGCTCAGCGGACTGGGATTCAGTCAGAGACGCATTATCCGGTTAAGGCTTCTCGAAGCTTCGCTGGTAATATTTACCGGAAGTATCCTGGGTTCACTTTCTGGCATTCTCTATAATTTCGGACTTGTAGCAGGACTTAATTCAGTGTGGAATGATATTGTCCGTACCAATATGCTGAAAGTTCATATTAACACTTCAAGCCTCATTTCAGGCGCATTAATATGCTCGATCGCAGCAATATGTCCTGTTTACTTTCTTACAATCAGGATGATGAGAAAACCGATTGCGGGACAACTGAAAGGAAATACCCGATCGGAAAGTTCCAAAATGCCGGGGAAAAGGAGTAAATCAGTACTTCCCGGTTTGATATTACTTTCGGTTTCGCTAATGCTTGTGATATATTCACTCGTTACCGGTGCCATAAATGAACCTGTTTCATATCTTCTGGCAGCAGCCATGTTCCTCTCAGGCAGTTTGTTGCTGGTTAGAGGAATACTCAGGAAAGACACACATCCTGTTAATTATAAGGTACTGACAGTCAACAGACTGGCTCTCAAAAATCTCCGAAGAAATCCTTCCAGAAACCTTTCTGTCATCACTTTGCTTGCAATAGGAACTTTTGCTATTATGGTTACGGCATCCTACAGAAAGACTTTCTATGGTACTGAACTACAGAGGAAATCCGGTACGGGTGGATATCTGTTATGGGCTGAGAGCACTACTCCTATACCTTTTAATCTCAACAGTTCCGAAGGAAGAAGCAGATTACTGACCGACAGCATCTCCAAGCTTAACGGAGTGAGGTTTTTACAGTTAGCCAGGCTTAAAGGAGATGATGCCAGCTGCCTCAACCTTAACCAGGCACAACACCCTCAGATACTTGCTGTCAGCCCTGAAGCATTTGATTCTTCAGGTGCTTTTTCATTTGAGAAAGTTCTACCGGAAATCTCCCGGAAAAATCCCTGGAAAGGTCTTGAAATATTCTATAATGATTCAACTTATAATGCTTTTGCTGACCAGAATGTTATTCAATACAGCCTTAAGAAGAAACTTGGGGATACTCTTATCTACATGAATGAAGCAGGAAAACGCATAAGGCTTGTTCTGGCGGGTTCTCTGAGCAACTCTGTTTTTCAGGGAAGCATTCTTATTTCTGAAAAGACATTCCGGGAAAATTTCCCCTCTTCAGCTGGTTCAGGAGTCTTGCTTGTAGATGCTCCCGTAAACAAACAAAAGTATCTTACCGATCTGCTGTCCGGATCTTTTGTTGATTATGGGATAGTGATAATGTCAACCGGCGAAAGGCTGGCGACCTTCAACAGCGTGGAAAATACTTACCTGAGCGTTTTTATGGCTTTAAGCGGACTTGGGTTTCTCATTGGAACCATTGGTTTGGGAATTGTCCTGCTTCGTAATATATTTGAAAGAAAACAGGAACTGGCTTTGCTTATCTCGCTTGGATACAGTCGACGTCAGGTTTTTCAGATTGTATTTACAGAGAATGTCAGCCTTCTGATAGCCGGATTCAGCATAGGTGTTCTGGCAGCATTTGCCGGTATTATACCTTCATTGGTTTCACCTTCATTTAACATAGAGTGGAACTTCCTGCTGATAATAACAACTGGTATTTTTCTCAGCGGTCTTTTGTGGATCTGGTTCCCGTTAAAGTTAGCTCTGAATAAACCTTTAATAGCAGCCCTGCGAACTGATTGAGTACTATTTCTCAATCACCTGCCTGTAGGTATTTATCATTTCCTCCGCAAGGAGGTGAATATCCAGATGGCGTTCAGCTCCATTCCGTGCTTCTCTGCTAAGCTGCTTCAGACTCCCGGGATTATCAAGAAGGGACTTAAGTGCAGAAGCAAGTTCGTCAGGATTGTTATCACCATAAATGATACCGCCACCTGTCTTAGCAACAATTTCAGGAAAAGCTCCCAGAGCTGGTTGTACAACCGGGATCCCTGAAGCAAGCGATTCGGCGATATAAATTCCAAAGGCTTCACCGTTACGTACCGGGACAGAGATCATCGATGTTGCAGCAAAGAATTCCTTCCTTCCTTCGCCCTCAAATTCATAGGTAAAATCGACAGATTGCAGTAGATTATTCTTTGTAAGCTCCTTTCTGATCTGTTTCAGATAACCGGCGTCATCCCCTGTTTTTCCACCTGTAATATTAAGACTGACATCTTCATAACCCTTCTGCTTTTTTAATAAAATAAATGCATCAACAAGTATATCAAGCCCGTTTTCGTGGCACATCCTTGAAATGAAGCCAATGGTACGGGGTTTATCACCCGAGTTAAGATATTGATAATCTGCAGGATCCACGCCGATATAAATGCTTGATATCTTATCGGGTGATATTTTCATTTTTTCAACAGAGACAGCAGCGAAATAGTTGCTGACTGATATAAACCTGTCAACATATGCAGAGTTCTCATTAATCAGACCCCACACTCTTTCTTTGCTGGGAGAACTCATTATATCGACCCACACATCTTCATCCTGAAGGGAACAGACGACAGGCACATTAAGCTTCTCTTTCAGTTTAGGTGCCAGCCCGAGGAGTAATGCATTAGAAAGGTGAACTACATCGGGTTTGAAATGATCTTTCATCCAGTCAGTCATTCGTTCCAGCTCTTCATGTTGCTTTCCTTTCGCTCCAAGAAGCATTGAAATGGTCATATCTTCCAATCCGCTTGCCCTGGTACTGCCGGCTTTGCTGGCAGCATATTTAAGAATTGGCTTTGCATTAAGAAGATTATCGAACCATGCCGGCGCCTTTCTGAATATAGGGAACATCTGCTTGAGATAAATACTCACTGCTCCGTAGAAAACCGGAACTTCATTGAGATCATGCTCATCAGAGAAGATTGGAAGGTACATGGGAACTTTTACCACGTCATGTCCCATCTTTCTCAGGGCATCGAAATATTTACTGTCGCGCAGACAATTACCGCAGTAGAAGCTGCCGCCCGAGCCCGGAATAATGTGTATTATTTTCAGTGACATATTCTATATTCTCTTAAAAGTGAATGAGTATATCTTTTACAGTCAGAAATGTACTATTTTTTTTTATACCTGTAAGTCGGATTTGGATAACCCGGACTTATACTTCTTATTCTCCTGATACGGGCCTGTATATGATTGTTTGTTACATTTTCAAGTGAGTTCAGGAACAACTGTTCAAGACCAGACGGAGACATTTCAACACGTGCATTTACGATCATTTCAGCCGAACTGCCTGTCCCTGCAGACCAGCGATAGGAGAGAGTTTCCGGGCCTCCGGTCAGGTTAGCAGATATGTACTGATCACCATTTTCCACCATTATTTTCACATGTCCCACAGGAAGATTTTCAGCGTCAAATTTTGCTGCCAGGTCCTGCATAATCTTCCTGGTAAAAGAATCCCAGTCAATATTTTCGCCTGACAATGAGGCCGAGCAGTTGAGCCAGCCAAGAACAGCTTCTCCCTCAGCATATTTATCATAATCGACTTCTGTAATATGTTTTCCTGCATCTTCACCTGTCATTACCAGTTGCAGCCATTCCTCAACTCCTGCTCCTGTTTTGGCGCTTAATACTCCTATTTCACATTCCGGAAAATTCTTCTTCAGTTCTGCCTCTAAAATGCTTATTTCTTCAGAAGAATATAAATCTGATTTTGTGATTGCAATTATATCACTTTCTTCAAGTTGTTTCTTTATGATATATGCAGCGCTCGGATGCAAATCAGCCGTACCATGAAGTACTTTTTTTAACCTTGAAGGATCAGCAAGAACAGTAAGGGGACTGACAGAAATTTCGGTTTTCATCATCTCCTTCATAGGATTGATAAGGGTAGCAGATAAATCGGTACAGCTTCCGACCGGTTCTGCCAAAATTATATCAGGTTTATTTGTGCTCCCCAGAGAATCTATTGCTTTTCGTAATCCTTTGAAATCGCAGCAGAAACAGCTGCCCGCTACTTCTGCTACATTCACAAATGTATGCTGGAGCAAAGAAGTGTCAGCGAGATCGGCAGCCTGGTCGTTGGTAATAATTCCCACAGTCTTACCGTTTTCTTTAAGCATGCGGGTGACTTCATAAAGTAGTGTTGTTTTTCCTGCCCCAAGGAATCCTCCGACGAATATAAGTTTAGTCATTATCTGATCCTGTTTATTCAACTTCTATTGTTTCAGGTTGAAGCTAAAGACATGACCATCGTTAGCAGCAATTACAAGCATATTCTGAATTATAGCCGGAGTACTGTCCGAAGGACTTCCCATATCATACGACCAGCTCTGAACACCGGTCTGAAGGTCGAGCACATAAAGTCTCCCGTCTCCTGATGCAATAACCGCCTTTTTACCGGCTATAACAGGAGAGCCGGTAATCTTACCAAGAGTCTTGAACTTCCAGAGAATCTTGCCATCCTTTTTGCTGAAACAATAAACGGAGCGTGTTTCAGAACCAATCACCACAAAGTTTTCTGATATGGCAGCTGATGAAACAAATGATCCTCCGCAGTTTTGTTCCCAAACTATCTTCCCGGTAGTATAATCAACACAAAAGAATTCGCCGTCATAATTACCGAAGAAAGCCTGTTTACCGGAAAGAGTGCTTGACGACGCAATATAAGTTCCGAGCTCAATTTTGTTTTTCGCGTTCCCGGTAAAAAGATCCACCACGTGAAGTTTTCCGTCACAACCTCCAAAAACTGCAAGATTACCTGAGACAGAGGGTGTTGTGTACAAATAATTATCTGAAGTATATTTCCATTCGCCTTTCCCTGTCCTGTCATTTACACAGTACAATGAAAAATCATAACTGCCTGCAATGATTTTCCTGTCAGGTCCATGGATAAAATAATTGGGAGATCCCGAAATCTGTCCTTCTGTTTTAAATTTCCATCTCTGTTTCCCGGTTTTCGCATCCACAGCGATCAGATCGCCCTCGAGGGTCCCGATATATACTGAATTATTGGAATAGAGCGGAGGCGCTTCTATTGAATTTCCTGCATTATATGTCCAGATTTGTTTGCCGGCAAGAGACAGGCAGTACAGCGTGCCATCATCCGAACCAATATAGATACAATTATTGCCAATTACCGGGGAAGACTTAATCCCTTCTTTGGCTTTGAATGTCCATGATAGCTTTGGTGATTTGGGAATAAGCACCGGTGTATTCCCTTCAAGCTCCTGGTTTCCGTGAAAGATCGGCCATGAACTATTGTCCTGACCCCGGAGAGTCGTGGAAAATAATAACGTCAACGATAATAAAAGATAAATAACCGGCTTTTTCATAGTCGCTGGCAGATGTTAATCCTGTTTACAATTGTAAATTCCATCCCCTCTTAATGAAAGGGCACCTGTGGGACAACCTTCAGCGCATTTCACCGCTGCTTTTGTCAGACTTTCGGAAAAGGTTAAACCAAGAGGTGAATTGACTTTGACATCAAACCCTCTGCCTTCAAATGAAAGACCGAACTTTTCCCCTTCGCTTTCAGATATTTCAATGCAGAGTCCGCATTTAATACATTTTTCCGGTTCATAAACGATCAAATCATGCTGAATCTGTTTGGTCATGGGCTTTCGTTCACCAACAAGATATCTCTTCCTGTCAATTTTATACTCGTTTGCGTATATCCTGAGTTTGCAATTATCCTGCTTGCGGCAATCGCAGTGGAGACAGCGCCTGGCCTCTGTCATTGCTTCCCCGGCTGAGAATCCGCCTGACAATCCTGCCCCAGGAGAAACGCGTGTCGATGAAGTAGATTCCTTCAGATACTCAGCATATTCATCGGGCATGAGCTTATCAAACCTTGAATTGAACATCCTGGCAGGTTTTTCATACTGCTTATTTTCGAGATAATTATGAACCGATTCAGCAGCCGTCTTTCCCTGTGCAACTGAACGGACTGCCATCTTATGAGCACGGATAGCGCTTCCGCAAACAAAAATGCCGGGAACAGAAGTGCTCATATCCTTATCATTCACCTGAATACCCGATCCGGTAGCAGGGAGAATTTGCTGAAGATGATTTTCAGAGGATATATCTCCGGTAGCAATGATAACAGAGTCGAAATGACCTTTAATTTCCGAGTTGAAAAAATGCTCATCAACCAGTGAATTAAAACGAAAGGTCGCTCCCATTGACTTTATTATATCTGCCTCAAGATCTATGACCGATCTCGGAAGATCTTCTTCGGATATAGCAAACCGAAGTGTTCCCCCTGCTTCTGAAGATTTGTCAAATAAGGTGCACGGGTGGCCATATAGCTGAAGATAGTAGGCTGCAGCCAGTCCTGCGGGACCGCTTCCAACAATCGCAACGGTTCCTCTTCCACTTAATGATTTTTCGTTGTTCGCTTTTGCCGATTTGCTTTTTTCATCAGTGCCCAGAGCTGCAGTAACCCTTTTAAGAANACATATTGAAACCGGCGAATCGACCTGTTTACGGCGGCATGCTTTTTCACAGGGGGCCGGACAAATATAACCGAGAATATATGGCAGGGCGATCTCCTCTTTTACAATATTCAGAGCTTCAGTAAAACTTCCTTCTCCTATAAGCCTGTTCATGAGAGGAATATTCATTCCGGCAGGACAGGCCAGGCTGCATGGCGCTTCGCAGTCACCAACATGGTCGCTTAAAAGAAGTTCCAAAGCAATTTTCCGTGCATCAAGAACATCTCTGTCAGTTGAAGAAATCTCCATCCCATTTGCTGCAAGCATCGCACATGAAGGCATAAAAGCACCTGATTTAGTGTCTTTTACAAGGCATACCATGCATGAAGGACGATTCTCATAACCCTTCATATAACACATTGATGGTATGGTTATTCCTGCCTGTTGCGCAGCCTCCATCAGAGTGGTCCCCTCAGTTGTTTCGATTTCTATATTGTCTATTTTCAGCCTGATCATTTCATTTTGTAATTACAGCATTCACAGGACAAACTTCCCTGCATATGTCGCATTTAATGCATTTCTCATTATCAACCACATGAAGTTCATAAGGCCGGGCTTCAATAGCTCCTGACGGGCAGCGCTGTGCACATTTGGTGCAACCTATACAGTCTTCAGTTATATTATAGCGGATAAGGTCCTTACATTTGCCTGTGGGGCAGCTTCCATTTATATGAGCCATATATTCCTCACGGAAGTATCTTATTGTAGTCAGAACAGGATTAGGAGCTGATTTGCCAAGACCGCACATACTCCCTGTCTGTGTGCTATGACCTAATTCTTCAAGCAAATCTATATCTGTAACAGTCCCTTTGCCCGAACAAATTTTATCAAGGACCTGCAACATACGGGTTGTCCCTATACGACAGAAAGTGCATCTTCCGCATGACTGGTTTTGCGTAAAAGACAGAAAATATCGGGCAATATCCACCATGCAATCGGTATCATCAAGCACGATCAGTCCTCCCGATCCCATCATTGCTCCTGCATCCTTAAGGGAGGTATAGTCAATCGGGATATCAGCCATAGAAGCAGGTATGCAACCCCCCGACGGGCCGCCTATCTGGATAGCCTTGAATGTACGCCCGTTTGGAACT
>JGI20214J51088_10002636_pt1 | contig 11898 bp, 13 predicted proteins | sample WetSurMetagenome_FD_51088 | JGI IMG/M metagenome (IMG submission 51088)
ATTAAAACTTAATAATCTTTTGTTTACATGTTATCAACAAACAATTAGATTGATTCTTTGTTATTGTATATAAGCGTAACTTAACCGGCAAAGGCAAATTCNACAGTTGAAANATAAATTTTTTCTTTTAGTTGATCAATTATATTAATTTGCGTTCTNAATAAAATAATTAATTTCAAAAACTAACAATTGGAAAAGAAAAAGATAGCAATTGTATCAGATCATGCCGGATATTATCTGAAGGAAAAATTATTAGGTTTTCTCATCGGTGAAAAGCATGATGTAAAAGATTTTGGCTCTTCTTCTGATGAACCTGTTGATTATCCCGATTTTGGACATCCTCTTGCTAATGCAATTTCGGCAGGCGAGTATGAATTGGGGATATCAATATGTGGTACAGGAAATGGAATTAATATGGTTGTAAACAAGCATCCCGGAATCAGAAGCGCTTTATGCTGGAATGAAGAAATCAGTCGACTGGCCAGAGCTCATAATGACGCAAATATCTGTGCATTGCCAGGAAGGTTTATTTCAGAATCTGAGGCATATCTTATTGTCAAAACATTCATTAGTACACCATTTGAAGGAGGACGGCATAAGCGCAGGATTGACAAAATTTCACTAAAAATCTATTAATATGCTTTCCAACTCATGCAGATATGGAATAAGGGCAGTCATTTATCTGGCAAGTCAGCCGTTATCGAACGTAAAAACCGGAATAAAAAAGATAAGTAAAGATCTGGACCTCCCGACTCCATTTCTGGCTAAAATTCTGATGCAGCTTACACGACATAAAATTCTCAGTTCCTCAAAAGGTCCTCACGGAGGATTTTCGATTTTGAAAGATCCCAAAACAATAACATTGCTTGACATTGTAAATACCATCGATGGTTATGATGTATTTACAAATTGCGTAATTCATAATGGTTCATGTGAGGGTGTAGAAAAAGATAAAAAACATTGTGCACTTCATGAGGATTATGATAAAACCAGGCAAGAGCTGGTTAAACTATTCAGTCAGAAAACAATTTCTGATATTGTAGAAAGAGCTGATAAAACAGAGTTAATAGTTATCTAACAGACTCTTTCATGAAAGGTTTGATCCAAAACCACAATAGAATTGAAACCAGTATTCCGGCACTATTTGCCAGGACATCATAAATGCTTGCGGTACGGGTATAGGTTAATGATTGTAATATTTCCATAAGTATACCATAAGAAAGAGGAATAATACCTGTAAAAAAAATGTGCCTGTTACTTTTGAATAACCGGCGGTTTTCAAAAATAATAACAGACATGAGGCCGAAGTACATACAGAAGTGAACAATTTTATCAAAGTGTGGAATTTGAATATGAACTTTTTTAAAGGAGTCGGGGCTGGCAAGGCTCAGATACATAATGATCAGAGCTACAATTATCGACATTATATTCTTCTTAATCATTTTCACTGTTTGTGGCAAATTTAGAAAATAAAATGGTATTTTATTCCTAATTTTCAAAGTTGCATTTTAAAGAATGGCCGGGATATATTTACATATTCCTTTTTGCAAGAAACTCTGTTTTTACTGTGATTTCTATCACGTTAAAGCAACAGATGACAGTACTATTTTTATTGATGCCCTGCTGAAAGAAGCAATCTTAAGACAGGATTATCTCAGGACTGAAACTATCTCAACAATTTATTTCGGCGGAGGCACTCCTTCTGTTTTGTCGGTAAAGGAGACCGATAGAATTCTGGACCGTATTTATAAGCTTTTCAAAGTAGATAATAATTGTGAAATAACGATTGAACTGAATCCCGATGATGTAAACCCGGCTTATTTATCAGGGATTAAAGGGCTTAATATTAACAGGATAAGCCTGGGTATTCAATCCTGGAGAGATTCTGACCTGAAGATGTTAAACAGGCGGCATGATTCAGGCCGGGCAACTGAAGCTCTGAAAGAGACCTTTAATGCCGGATTTGAAAATGTGACAATTGATCTGATCTATGGAATTCCGGGAATGACTCTGGAGGAATGGATTTCTAATCTTGACTATTCCTTTTCCTTTGATATAAAACATTTATCGGCATATCATCTTACAATTGAGACGGGAACTGTTTTTTCAAAGATGGTTGAAAAAGGATTGATGTCTGAAATTGAAGAAGAGGAAAGTGCGTTATTGTTTAATACGCTAATAGAAAAATCAGAATCGGCAGGATTCACGCATTATGAGATTTCAAATTTCGGAAAGCCGGGTTTTTTTTCGGTTCACAACTCAAATTACTGGAAACAGGTGACGTATCTTGGACTGGGTCCGTCGGCACATTCATTTAACGGTTATTCCCGTCAGTGGAATATCCGTGATCTCAAAGGTTATGTAAAGGCAGTTAATTCCGGGAAACCATTTTTTGAAAGGGAAGAGCTTGATATAAAAGCAAGATTTAATGAATATATAATGACTTCACTGAGAACTATGTGGGGTATAGATCTCGAATATGTTGAGAAGATGTTTGAAAAGGAAGGTTATGATTATGTTGTAAATCTTGCAGGGAAATTCAGGGATTATGGTCTTATGAAGCAGGACAAAAATACCCTGGTTCTTACGAATCAGGGTAAACTTATTTCTGATAATATTATATCTGAATTTATGATGCCTCCGGAAGACTAGCTATCTCTTCGAAAGCATAAAATTTGTCCGTCCGATTATGTTATCTTCGAGATAAAGTTCGACACTATAATTTCCTACAATAAAATCACCGGTATTATCAAGGAAGATGCACGCTTCAATATCCTGGTTCATATAATCTATGGTGCGTGTTGCAGAATATATTATTTTGCTGCCCTTATATTCAAACAAATTATCCGGACTGGTTGTAATAATCAGAGAATCAGGTCGGATCACCCTCATATAAACTTCCTTTGAACCTGGTTTGGCAAGAGGATTTTCACGAAGTGTAAAGCAGATCCTGAGTTTATCAAGCATATTTAATCTGGTTGTTTCCTTTCTTTTTTTATTAAGAGAAACGGCTATAATATCTTTGGCCTGAATGACGGATGCTATTTCGACTTTGGATGTCAGCTCCTCCTTAACTTTTGAGAGTTGTGTATTGGTATTCCTCACCTGATTGATCTGTTGATGTATTTCGCTGTTTTCAGCAACAAGGATCTGATTTCTGGTATTGAGGGAATCGATCTGAACAATATAACTTTTCATAATTTCCCTCATCGTGGAAATNTCATTCTTATATTTTTTAATAAGCTGGATATTAGAGGCATTAACCGACAGAAGCTTAATAACCCTGTTTTTTTCCTTTTCTATATTTGCATTAAGGCTATCGTTGTTTGATTTTAATGTATCGTAGCCAACCACCATTCGTTTCAATTCATTTGCGAGTGAGTCTTTTTCCTGGGTTAGGACTGTCTCCATTTCTACCATTCTGCTTTTCTGGCCAAAATAGATAAAGATGAGAAAGATCAGTGCTCCTGCAAGAATTATTGCAGTGGCAATCATACCAACAGGGTTGCTTTTCTTGTTTGCCAGCTCTTCAGGAGAAATATTTGTTGGATCTGTCATATATGAATCAGTGTTTAAAAATTTTGTCAGCAAAATTAATAATATCCTGTTAATTTTAATATTTCCGAATCTATCATTAAATTTACACAGAAACAGAAGATACTTAATTAACTAATATTCAAGAATATGAGTGGGTTTTTTGGTGTAATATCAAAGACAGATTGTGTCGATGATGTTTTTTATGGAACTGATTATCATTCTCATCTTGGAACAAAACGGGCCGGGATGGTCTTTATTGTTCCAGGAAAAGGATTCAGAAGATCCATACATAGTCTGGAAAACTCATATTTCAGAACAAAATTTGAAGACGAGTTAAAAGAATTCAGCGGAAATTCCGGACTTGGTGTAATAAGTGATACTGATCCGCAACCAATATTGTTTAATTCTCATCTTGGCCGGTTCGCAATAGTTACAGTCAGCAGGTTAGTTAACCTGCATGACCTGGAAGAGCGGTTTCTGATAAACAGGAATCATTTTACCGAAAATTTTGAAGGGAGCATTAATCCGACGGAAGTTGTTGCTAACCTGATATGTGAAAAGGACAGTTTCGTTAAAGGGATTGAAAATGTTTTTGAAAACATTCAGGGGTCATGTTCTCTGCTTATTCTTACAGAAGATGGAATTATTGTTGCCCGTGATAAACTTGGAAGAACCCCGATAGTGATAGGGAAAAAAGAAAATGCGTATGCAGTAGCTTCTGAATCATGTTCTTTCCCCAATACCGGTTTTGAGCTCGATTATTTTTTAGGGCCCGGAGAGATAGTGCATGTTACAAGCGATGGATTTACGCAGATGAAAAAACCCGGTGATAAGATGCAGATATGTTCGTTTCTCTGGGTATATTATGGTTATCCGCCATCATACTATGAAGGAATTAATGTAGATGACTGCCGTTACAGATGCGGTGCATCGCTTGCAAAAAGAGATAGCGTGAAGGCAGATTTTGTGTGTGGAATACCAGATTCGGGAGTTGGACATGCGGTAGGTTATGGTAATGAAAAAATGATTCCATACAGACGGGCTTATTCAAAATATACTCCGACATGGCCACGGAGTTTTATGCCTCAGAATCAGGGACAACGCGATCTGGTGGCAAAAATGAAACTGATACCCAATAAGGCTGTGATTGAAGGTAAAAAAATGGTTTTCCTTGATGACAGTATAGTGAGGGGGACCCAGTTAAAAGACAATACAATTGATCTGCGGAAATCGGGAGCATCGGAAGTACATATGAGGATAGCATGCCCACCACTTTTATACGCATGTAATTATCTGAATTTTTCAGAATCAAGAAACATTCTTGAACTTGCTGGTAGAAAAGCAATAAGCCAGCTGGGTGGAGATGAAAAAGATCTTCCTGAATATTCCGATCCTGATTCACCCAAATATGCCGAAATGGTGAAACAGACAGCAAAGAATCTTGATCTGGATTCACTTGTTTATCAGCGACTTGATGATCTTGTGAAGGCAATAGGATTACCTAAGGAAAAACTATGCACCCATTGCTGGGATGGTAGTAGTTATTATTAAGATATTTGCCCCCCAGCCCCCCATTTGGGGGGCAAAAGAGCAAAAGTTAAACTTTTTCTTAATATTATTGTTTTGTTGTTATGAAATACATTGGCGCACATGTAAGTGCATCGGGAGGTGTTGAAAACGCTCCGGTAAATGCAAATCTGATAGGAGCGAAGGCATTTGCTCTTTTTACAAAGAATCAGCGGCAATGGTTTTCCAATCCATTAACCCTTGCAAGTATTAGACTATTCAGGGATAACTGTGAGAAGTATGGTTATAAACCATTTCAGATTTTGCCTCATGACAGCTACCTGATAAACCTGGGCCATCCGGAAAAGGAACCTCTTGAAAAATCCAGAGCTTCTTTTCTTGATGAAATGCAACGATGTGAACAACTTGGCCTCGACAGACTTAACTTTCACCCCGGAAGTCATCTCAATGGAATCGGAACAGAAGAGTGCCTCAAAAGAATGGCAGAATCACTTAATATTGTTCTTGACAAGACAAAGGGAGTAACGGCAGTAATTGAAAATACTGCAGGGCAGGGGACTAACCTTGGACATACTTTTGAACAGCTGAAGGTAATAATTGATAATGTTGAAGATAAATCAAGGATTGGTGTTTGTATAGATACCTGTCATGCCTATACTTCGGGTTATGATGTTAAATCTCCGGAGGGATTTAAGAAGACTTTTGAGAAATTCGAAGAGATCATCGGATTCGGATATCTTAAAGGTATGCATCTAAATGATACCAAAAAGGATCTGGGAACCAGGGTTGACAGGCATGATAATATCGGAAAAGGTTTTCTTGGAGAAGAGACTTTTATAATTCTCATGAATGATTCCAGGTTCGATAATATACCGCTGATACTTGAAACACCTGAAGAATCGCTGTGGCAAGAAGAGATAAAAAGACTCTATTCATTTATTCAGGTTAAATAAGAAATATTGAAATTACATCAATGTGATTCCTCGCTGATGTCTGGATCAGATCAATGCAGACAGAATGCAGTTATGTGAAAGGGGGATCCCTCATCCGCCAGTCGGCGGATTCGGGATGAAAATCGAGAAGCGTGGTTAAATAGGGGAGTTGGTGATTTGCTGAGCAAATCGCCAACTCCCCTTCCTGTTCCAAAGAAAANATGTCATTCCGGGCGTCAGCGAGGAATNTCCATCGGAANGGCACTACCTGATGAATCAANCAGGTGTTGATTTAGCAAATAAATTAGGTTGATTTTTNCGGTGGGAAAAAACAAAACAATAACGTAGTTTCATTTTCCAGAAGAAAGTTCAATAAATCTATAAAAACCTATCAATATCAACTTCTTTCAGTTTTTCTTTAGCTGCTTTATATCCGACCTTAAATAATTCTTCTGCTTTTTCGGGATCAAGGATTTTATAATTTTTTAATTCAAGAGGAGCAATGAAAAGGTCAAATTTTTTGGCTTTTTCGACAATTTCTTTAGACATGCTCAGCATAAAGGTTCTTTCTGCAATATTTATCAGACCGCTTATTTTTTCAATATATCCTACCGGATTTACGAATGATCCGATCAGGATTTTGCAGGTTTTTTCAATTGGTTTGACAGGCAGATTGTCGAGAACCCCTCCATCAACATAATGAATATTNTTTATTACAACNGGCTGAAAGAGAACCGGTATACTGGCTGAAGCTATTATATGATCAACAAGCTCCCCTTCTGAAAAATAGACCGCTTTCCCGTTATTCAGATCTGTTGCAGTCACGAACAATTTTATTTTGAGGTCTTCAAACGTTTTTGCACGTAACGAGCTATTCAGGATCTTAACAATTCCGTTAATCTGAAGAAGACCTTCTCTTGGCATCACGGGGCGCATAAAATCAAGCCTGCTTCGTGTATTCAGTAACTTAAGAATTTCTTTCGGTGTATATCCGTCAGCGTAAAGGGAACCAACAATAGCTCCGGCACTTGTTCCCGATATTACATCAGGAAAGATGCCTNCTTCATTTAAAGCCTGTAATAAACCAATGTGTGCAAATCCTCTCGCACCCCCACCACTTAATACCAAACCGGTTTTATATTGATTTACAGCCATTTTCAAAGTTAGTCAATAGATCTATCCCAACAAAAAATCAATAAGAAGTTTTATATTCAGAAAAGTTACAATAGCCGCAATTAAAGACAACAGACCAATCAGGAACCGGCTGTTGGCATATTTACCCATAACCTTTTTTGAAGAGGTGAGATAAATCTGAATCGCAACCGTGAAAGGCAACTGAATACTCAGAAAAACCTGTGATAAAATTAATCCCTTAAACGGATTACCGATAAAAAAGATAAGGACCAGTGCTCCTACAAGTGAAACAAGCACTCCTATTCTGGAGTGATTATCTTTTACATCATATGGCTCCCTGTACATTCCTGAGACTATTGAACCTCCGGCCATTCCAGACGTTATTGACGATGCAACCCCGGCAAAGAGAAGAGCCACAGCAAATACAACAGAAGCATTGGTCCCGAGTAATGGAGTGAGGAGTTTTTCGGCCTGTTGCAGCTCATTAACTTTCTGACCTGTATTAAAAAAGGTTGCTGCAGCCAGGAGGATCATGGCACTGTTAATAGCCCATCCGATTATCATCGAAAACAACGTATCGGCAAATTCAAACCGGAGTTGTTTTTTTATAATTTTTTCATCCTTCAGGTTCCATTGACGGCTTTGTATGATCTCAGAATGAAGAAAAAGATTATGTGGCATGACAACGGCTCCCAGAACACTCATAATAAGCAATATAGAACCATGAGGAAGTGAAGGTTTAACCCACGAGACAGCTGCTTGCATCCAGTCCACCTTTACAAGAAATAGTTCATATAAAAAGGAAAGGCCGATAATTGATACAAATCCTATTATCCATTTTTCAATCTTCTGGTATGTATTTGTATACAGCATTATTATTACAAAAATCGTAACTAAAACAGCTCCCATGTTAACCGGAACATCAAACAGCATGTTAAGAGCAATTGCTCCCCCGAGGATTTCTGCAAGAGAGGTTGAGACAGATGCAAGTACCGCAAAAGACAGAACCGACTTTGAAACCCAGGGTTTCAGGTATATTGTGGCAGCTTCTGACAGACATAATCCGGTTGCAATTCCAAGATGAGCAACGTTATGTTGCAGAACAATAAGCATTATAGTTGAAAGAGAAACTACCCACAATAATGTATACCCGAATTCAGATCCTGTTGCAATATTTGCCGCCCAGTTTCCCGGATCGATAAAACCGACTGTTACAAGAAGTCCGGGACCGATATATTTGAAAATATCCAAAGCCCCGTAGGATGGCTTGTGATCTTTCCTTTTCAGATCTTTTAATAATCCGGAAGGGTTTAATATATTATTAATATTCAACATATTAAATTTCTGCAGTGATCACATTATAAACTCTATAGATTCAAAGAAAATATCAACAAATATAATCAATGATAATTAAATTTTCACTGTCCGTTATCGGAGCATGGTAATCTGTAAATGTTATATATTTGATACCTGAAGTTTTTATAAACAAATAAGAAGAGTTATGCAATTTTTACTGATAGCTTATGACGGATCTGATCCTGAGGCTATGGAACGGAGGTTAAAAATCAGGGGAGAGCATCTTGAAAAAATCNCCGGACTTAAAAAAACAGGAGAATTTCTGTCTGGCGGAGCAATACTTGATGATGAAGGTAACATGATCGGGTCAATGATTGTATATGAATTTCCCGACAGAAAAGCTCTTGATGAAAGACTGAAAGATGAACCATATTTTACAAAAGGTATCTGGAAGAAAGTCGACATTCAACCTTTCCGGTTAGCCAGGATAGAATAAAAGAGGATGAATCTCAGAAAATTTACCCCCCTGGCAGACAAAAGAATTCTTGTTCTTCTTGCAGGGATCATGTGGTGCGGTGTTGGTATAATGCTTGTTCATTACGCTGTTTTATGGCTGACACCATTCAAAGCCGGTGTGCAGGCAGTGTTTTATACTGCCGGATTTCTGGCAGCAATGCCAATTCATCATTTTGGCTTCCTTAAGATTGCCGATAAAAATTTGAACAGATTATTGCCTCTTACAGAAAAGAGATGTATGTTCTCCTTTATGACATGGAAAAGTTATATTATAGTCCTGGTTATGGTTTCGATGGGCATTGCCTTAAGACATTCTTCTTTACCTAAGCAATATCTTTCAATCCTTTATAATGGTATAGGGTTGGCCCTTTTTCTTTCGGGCATCAGATATTTCAGATTTTTCTTCAGATTATTAACAAATAATAAATCCTGAAGTATAAATTAGCATAAATCNNCGGGAACTCATTTTTAATTTTCCCGCAGATCTCGCTGATTAGCGCAGATAAAACAACTCATTTATTCACAGTATTTTAGTATTGCATTGAATATCTGCAAACGAACGGAATTTACATTATAATATTCACCATTATTCAAAAGGCCCGTATTCTGGCGATTAATTAAAAGTATCACTGAAATTTTTTTCTCCGGAATGACAGCAATACTCGTTCCGGTGAACCCTGTATGTCCGAAGGAGCCTTCGGGTGCATTTCTCATAAATGAATTTTCAGGATCCATCATCCAGCCAAGTCCATTATTGAATTCATCTTTCGTCAGAAAAGTGTTAATGGTATGTTCCGATAAAAATCTTTTTGAACCAGCCATTCCTTTATCAATAAGCATATTAACAAGTTTTTGCAGGTCGTCCACAGTTGAGAATAATCCGGCGGCTCCTGAAATTCCTCCATTTCCATACCATGCATTCCCATCATTTACTTCCCCCCTGAGGATGTAAGTACGCCAGCCGGACCATTGTGAGGGTGAGATTTCTTTTACCTGAAAACCAAGAGTAGAATCATAAACCATTCTTTTTTCATAAGGATTGCCGGCTGATGTAGCTGCAATTTTTTTAAATCGGCCCGATTTAAGAGGATTGAAAGTTGTGTTTTTCATTTTTAAAGGCAGGAAAATATTCTGCTTCATAAAATCTTCCAGAGGCAAACCAGAAACAACTTCGATTATTTCACCGAGAAGCACAAATCCCAAATCGCTGTATCTCNGTTGAACCCCGACAGGAAATATTAAAGGAAGTTCACCGATCAACCTGTAACACTCCTGACTGTTTGAAGCACGGTAGTACATCGGGTACCATTCATATAATCCGGCAGTATGAGTAAGAAGATGGCGGATTGTAATCTTTCTTTTTTCAGGAGTGTCAAAAGCTTTAATGTATTTGTATACAGGATCTTCAATTTTAAGTAATCCCCTGTCGNCNAATAACATAACCGAAGTAGTAGTTCCAATAACTTTTGTAAGAGAAGCAATATCAAAAAGATGTTTTACACTCATTTTCTCAGGAGGAACTAGTATTTTATGGTTATAATCATACTTCTGGGCGTAACCGTACGCTTGTCTGTAAATAATCTTGTTATTTTTCTTTATAAGAATTACAGCTCCGGGAATTTTATCAAGGTCAACCTGGCTCTTAAGAATACTATCAGTCGAAGCAACAAGGATTGATTTTTTTTCTTTTTGAATTGCTTCCTGTCCGTTGGAGGCAAGTGAAATAACGATGAGGAAGATTCCGGGAATTAGTATTTTGTTACGCATAGTAATATTTCTTACTCACCATGATAACCGACACGGGGGCCGACTGATTTACGAAGCAATAATTCTGTAAATCCTTCCTTGACAAAGTTATCAAGCTCACCAACCAGTTTGAAACCGAAATCATAATAAAGCTTCATTGCTCCTTTGTTAAAAGAAGAGACACAAATAAAAACGTTCGGGGAAAACTTCAGAATTCTTGATTCGCAGAATTGAAGCAGTCTAGTTCCGAATCCTTTTCCCCTGTAATTTTCTCCGATGCAGATAGTCTGAATATATCCGGAAAAAGTACCGCATACCTGGANGATNACAAAACCGGCAATTTCCTTTCCATATTCAATAACATAAATTTCCTTACAGTTGCCTTCAAAAGCCTTAAGGCACTGGTCAAAGCTCATTCCCAATGTTATCCACGGATCTGTTTTTGACATCATCAAAGCACAGATTGNGATATTATCAGNATTTTTTGTGATATGAATTGAAAACTTTTCTTCCCCTTCCATTAATTTTTCTTTTTGATAATGAACAGAAATATTATTGTAAGCACTGCATTTACAAAAATATTCATAAACCCGAAGTCAAAGTTAAATACTCTGATGAAATATCCATTNAGTAACCAGGTAACAAATGCCGCTGATAAACAAGCCACAGGCACCCACTTTTCTTTAAATTTGATTTTCGAAAACAAACCTGTCAGATATAAACCCAGAATAGGCCCGTATGTATATCCGGCAATTTTGAATATTGTGTTTATAATTGCTCCCTTACTATTCCAGAATGACATAACAATAAGAAACATAACCACATTCACTCCCAGGAGAACCATATTCTTGATTTTTTTTATTTTATCAGGAGGTCTGTTTTCTATATCCATGAAATCATAACTGAAGGCAGTAGTCAGAGCAGCAATACACGAGTCAATGCTCGCAAAAGTGGATGCTACAACACCAATCAGGAATGCCACTGCACCGATTTTTCCGAAATAGTTTAGTGTCAGCAGCGGGTAAAGCTCATCGGTATTTACAAACTGGCCATTTTGTTTTAAAAGGGTTACGCCATGACGTTCTGCATATAAATAAATTAACACTCCGAGAGCAAGAAACATGGTTTGTGCAAAGGCGATAAAAAAACTGAAAGTCAGTACATTTTTTTTTGCATCCCTGGCATTTTTCACTGTAAGCGTTTTTTGCAT
>JGI20214J51088_10002638_pt1 | contig 11895 bp, 12 predicted proteins | sample WetSurMetagenome_FD_51088 | JGI IMG/M metagenome (IMG submission 51088)
GATATCGCCCGGCTGATCGGTGCTGATGGGGCAGCGCAAGTAGTCGGCAGCGCTGTCGGGGCTAACCCGATATCGTATATTATTCCCTGTCATCGGGTTATCCGTAAGATTGGGCTGTTCGGTGAATATCATTGGGGGGCGGCGCGTAAAAAGGCGATTATTGGCTGGGAAGCGGCCCAACGAGACAAACTTGCGCAAACGGTTGCAGTATAATCGATANTAACTCGTAACTCTAAACAATACATATAATTATCCACATATTAATTACCGAATATGTGGGTAAAAAATACCTATTAACCGTGAATTTTGAAGACATCAAGATGGACCAGGCAAATCTAATAAGCTGGGCCGAAATTCCCCTAACCTATTTTGATTAATATAGATACAACAGAGATAATAGATGCGATTTAACAGGATTAATTAGTAGTATTTCTTTAATAACTACTAAATAAATACTCAAAATTGTTGCATTTTGAATGATTTATGTTGCGCGCTCGATAGAGGGCAGTTATATTGAGTTGGGCCTCGGAAAGAGGCTCGGCAAATGGTTGTAACCGTTTGGCCTACAGGTAATTAATGGGTGGGGCGGTGCGTGTAGCGGTAATTGGCATCGGTTGAAGGCACAAAGATTGCTGTTACATTGGGTAACAACGTGACACCCCGAAACCTGGGAGGAAGATGTTAACCAACGGTCTTGAGAGGGGCTTTTCCGAGAGGAATCTGCGGCTGATCAATAATTCCAAGGTCGGTCAGGACAAGGTCGGCTGGTACGTTTACACAGCTAGCGAGAACATTAAGGTCTATTTCGATAACTACTACAAATTTCTGGAGATGACCGAGCTTAAGTGCCTGCACGAAATTAAGGACTTGGAATCGCGGATAACCGAAACTCCAGCGTCGCATGAGGAATCGTTAGCCTTTTATCGTGCCAAGAAGATTGTCCACGAGCAGGTTTTGAAGCATCTCTATATATTTTACGCGGATTCCAAAAACCTGACCTCGATTATGACACCTTGGTGTTTCGGAACGGTAGCACTCGAGAAGATTGAAATCTATCGCGACAAGATATCGAAAGGTCAGGTGCAGGATCCAAACATACCGGAGTATCCGTTCTATGTGCTTCAATATATCGACGAGATATACAAGAAGACGCTACTGGAACTTTTCGGATTCCCCGAGAAAGCGCTTTCGATGCGCTGGCAGTATTCCGAGCTATTGAAGAGATACAGCAAGGTCTTGTCGAACGTTACGAATTCTCTTCAAAACGTGTTGAGCATGATAAAAAGCTACGAGCATTAATAAATCGTCTCTTTTTGGTTGGGTGACCCTCTCCGGCGAATGCCGGAGAGGGTTTTTTATTTTGGTTACGAGATTCCGGATTAGGGAGGCGCGGGTCCCGCACCCTTTGGGCAAGAAATCCGCTCAGGAATATAACGATTGGGTATCCAAACCCAATAGCGGATTTCTTTCTTTCGGTCTCTTAGACCGAAAGGCGGGACCCGCGCCGTTATTCCTGAGCCCTGATTATTCCTTCCCTACCCAGTACACCTTGGGTTCATCCGCATCTTTGGGAAAATCTTTTTGCAGTCTTGGTGAAAATTGCGATAGTTTGAGGGATGATATCCTTTTCAGCGTCTCTATTTCCTCGTTCGACTCGACAGGAATCAAGGTTGTATACTGAGGGTCGTTTCCGCCAGCCCAGTCTCTCTCCTCGCGAAACTGATAAAAGTAAAGCTGCCCACACTCTCGGCATTTGAGCAGATACCGCCAGAAGTCATCGTCATGGAAATAGGTTTCGATAACCTCAAAAATGTCTTTTAAAGATTTGCGAACTTGCTCTGGATGTGTCCATAAAATACATTGTGTTGGTTTTTTCATAAATATCCTACCTTTGAGAGGCTTGAACTGCCTCGGGTTATTTAGCTATAAATCCTAATTGACCCCGACTAATAAATATCCTATCTTTTTCGTCAAAATGGAAATTGAATTCTCCGACAAATTNATAAGAGCCCTGAAAAACGCCAAAAGAGTGGTTGTCTCAACTGGGGCGGGGGTATCGGCTGAATCAGGAGTGNCAACATTTCGGGGAGAAGACGGTCTGTGGAAGAAGTTCAAGCCCGAGGAGTTGGCCACGTATGAGGCGTTTGAGAAGAATCCAAAGCTGGTATGGGAGTGGTATCAGCATCGACGAGATATAATAAATAAAATCAAACCAAATCCGGGACATTACGCTATTGTCGAAATGGCCCACTACTTCAAGCGCTTTCATCTGGTCACCCAGAATGTCGACGACCTGCATCGGGAAGCCGGCTCAAACGATATTATCGAACTGCATGGCAATATCAAGCGTAACCGTTGTATAAACTGCGGGACTCTGAATTACGAAGTGGAATTCGAGCAGATTCCGCCGAGATGCGTTTGCGGTGGCAAGCTCAGGCCCGACGTGATTTGGTTTGGGGAACTTCTGCCACTNGAGGCGCTGGAGCGGGCCGAGGATGCCTCGAAAACCTGCGATCTATTCTTTGTAATAGGAACGTCGGGAGTTGTACAGCCGGCAGCNAGCTTTCCGATCATTGCCACCCGCCAGGGAGCGTTTGTGGTTGAGATAAATATAGAACCCACCGAACTCACCTTTGTCGCCAATGAGCATTTTCATGGCAAATCGGGTGAGATACTACCGTTAATTGTGGATAAAATTAAAACCATAAAGGAAAAGATATGAGACCGGAAATTGCTNAAATGTTTGCNCATCTGCCCCAGAAGAGTAAGGATGTCATAATCGAGTTTTCCGACAAGTTGGTGGAATCGCTCGGGGAAAATCTGTCATCGATAATTCTCTTTGGCTCGGCAGCCGAAGGAGAATATATCGAGGATAAATCGGATATCAATATTCTGATCATATTGCAAAATATACGGGTGGTAGATCTGACCGTGGTTATGGAAACCGGTAAGAAGTATGCGAAAAAGGGGTTGGCCATTCCGTTTATTTTTGAACGTGAGCATATTGAAACATCCCTGGATACCTTCCCGATAGAGTTCTGCGACATGCGGAAACGTCATATTCTCCTTTACGGCGCAGATCCGTTAATTAACGCTGAAATTGAGAGGACTAATCTTCGCTATCAATGTGAGCGGGAATTCAAATCGATACTGGTAAATCTTCGCCGCGGATTTATTCAGACCGGCGGGAAGAAGGAGAATCTCGAAACTCTGCTAACGGGTTCCTTGTCATCGGTTATTGCGGCTTGTCGGGGGCTGATTTGGCTGAAGGGCCTGGCGCCATCCGATGGAGTGGATGCGCTTCTTAATGATATCGAAGAAAAATACAAAGCCGACACATCCTCGATTAGCCGTGTTTGGCATTTGAAAAAAGGGCATTCCGGGGCCACCGCCACTTTGGAGGCGCTTTTTGATGACTATTGCCGCGAGATAGCAAAATTAGCATCCGCAGTGGACAAAATGTAATAAACTTACCCTAATTCATAAAGGTAATCTAAGTGAAAGAGACCCTGATTANTATTAAGGCAATTATTCCCCTTATGGATATAACTGANTTGGAGCTTGAGGATGAAACCAAAGCATCCAGTATGTTAGAGTTAAGCGATAGAGCTATCAGCGNGCTTATTNAGATGTCAAATTATCTGACAATAGACTTTAGCGAAAACATAGGAGAATCGCCGGTCATTGAAATCAAAGAGCTTCTACCATCGGAAATAGAAGAGAATGTGACCTTGCCAAATGAGTGGACATTCAAAAGCAGGATACTGCAATTTTCGTTCAAAAAACAATATGATCCAGCTGCAGTTGAGGCTCAATTCGATTCCGATGGACTTTCGACGCTGGGCAGATCTGGTATTATTGGCCTGACTAACGATATCATGGCTGACGAGCTTAGCAAGAAGATAATTAATTTGTTTTTAGCGGCGAATATTGCCAAGCCAGGATCGATCGGTTTTGAATCAGGGATGATTTATACCAATGGGCAGTTCAATACCGAGTTAGGGTATTTCAGTTGCGATTATCTCGACCGGGAAGATTATGAGGTTGAATCGATCATTAGGTTGAGGGAGCTTCCTATAAAAGGGGTATGGGATTGGTTCGATTCGATAGAGGGAACAGAGGTTAATAGCGCAATCGGTTCGGTGGGGCGGGCCATAGGGGCCTTAAGTTATATCTTCGGTCCAGGATCGTCACACCNTTGGCCCCAAATAATCTGGTCGCTCTTGGGCCTGGAAGCCGTTTACGCGCCTAAAAGGCAGTTGCAAAAATATCAATTAACCGCCAATATCCCTAAGCTTCTGGGAAAAAAGGCGGTTGCCGAGGAGTTAATCGAGCAGCTGTATGAACTCAGGCTGCAATTTATACATGGGGACGCGGATTTTCCATTNGCCCACAACGATTTCAACGAGATTTATGGGTTGGACGACGATAAATTTTACGAAGCCCAACATTATGCCCTGGCGCTTCTGATGGCCACTCTACAGGAGCTTTCCGAAAGAGGACTGACNGAATCGCCGTTTACCGAAAGTGAATAATAGTCGACATTCCGGGTATATTAGGTTATAGGATTAAATATTGTTCCGGGAAGCAAAATGGATAGTGATTTGAAGGAGATATTATGAGAAGATTGACTATGGCGTTGCTATTGCTTTGCTCAGTGGCGGCGGCTCAACAAAGCGAAATATCCGCATCGCAGCCACTAATAGACAAGGCCAAAGCTTTTGTGTCTCTTTTAGCCCAGGGCAATTTCGCCGCAGCTACAGCTGATTTTGATAGCACCATGAAAGCAGTAATGCCGGCTGAGAAACTCAATGAAACCTGGAAGACGGTAACGGCCCAGGTCGGGCAGTTTAGGGAGCAGGCCGGTGTCAGAACTGAAAAGATGGCCCAATATGATATCGTTTATGTGGGGAGTATNTTCGAACAAGCTAATCTCGATATAAAAGTCGTCTTCGATAGCGCCTCGAAAATTGCCGGACTTTTCATTGTGCCATCAAAACCACCTGTGGAATTTTCCAGCGCAAGTTATGTTAACCCTAAAGCATTTCGNAAATCGGATATAACTGTGGGCAGTAGCGAGTGGGCGCTTCCCGGGACATTGACCATGCCGTGGGGAGTTGAGTTGGCGCCGGTAGTAGTGCTTGTGCACGGTTCCGGGCCAAACGATCGCGATGAGTCGTTGGGACCAAATAAGCCGTTTCGGGATCTGGCTGAGGGACTATCATCGAAGGGGATCGCCGTTCTGCGTTATGATAAGCGCACCTACAAGTACGGCCAGAAAATGGCGTCCATGGTTAANNGCCTGACCGTAAAAGAAGAAACGATCGACGATGCCCTGGCAGCGGTAGAGCAGCTTCGGCAAACACCGGGTATCGATAGCAATCGAATTTATGTTTTAGGGCACAGCCTGGGAGCGATGCTGGTCCCCCGAATCGCCAAAGGCGATAGCATGATTGCTGGATTTATTGCAATGGCGGGAATAACTCGACCATTAGAAGATGTATTGATCGATCAGTTTAGTTATATCTATTCGCTTGGCAGTATTACTCCGGAGCAGAAAGCTCATCTCGATACATTAAGAGTGCAAGCNGCCAAAGNAAAGAGCGCCGGGCTTACAGTAAAAACCCCGACATCTCAACTTCCGCTGGACGTTCCGGCCAAATATTGGATCGATCTGAAAGGNTACAAACCTGCTGAGATGGCCAAAGAGATTGCGCGACCGATGCTTATCATGCAGGGCGGCCGCGATTACCAGGTAACTGAAGTTGATTTCAATGGCTGGAAAAACNCATTATCCGGTCGTAACGATGTCGAATTCAAGTTTTACCCAGCGGCGAATCACCTGTTTATCGATGGCCAGGGAAAGATAACTCCGGATGACTACGAAGTGGCCGGGCATGTTTCAGAAGCCGTTATCAACGATATTGCTGATTGGGTGAATAAACATTAAGGGCAATTTGTGGGACGAGAGCATTTATTATGATCTCTTAAGTTAATTGAGGATGGATGTAGTTATGTACAGGCATACACAAGTGGGATGGGTAATTCTGGTCATTTCCACGCCCATAATATTTGTTCTGGCATTTTGGGCTGCGCTGAATCCTCTTCTTGATATGATTATCACATTAATCGCGCTGGTAATCCTTCTTGGCCTGTTCTGCACCCTGACTGTGATTGGGGACAGCGAGAGGATCACGTTTTATTTCGGCCCCGGNGTAATTAAAAAGCGAATAAAGTATGATCAGATAAAATCTGTAACGAAAGTACGAAACCATTGGTATTATGGCTGGGGTGTCCGTTGGTATGGTTCAGGCTGGCTCTATAATGTCTCNTCCCTCGATGCGATCGAGTTGACCCTCGTCAATGGAAAGCGGCTGCGAATCGGTACCGACGAGCCAGACCGGCTGTATGCGTTTTTGTTGTCAAAAATTTCGCATTAAGATATTATTGCATTAAGGTAGGTTGGCTTATCGGAAGATGCACCAACCTATGGCTGTAGTTTTAAGTGTCGGGCAAAAATATTAATCCTTTTCCGCTTGACAGCAAAGCTAACTGGCCGGATATTTAATATTGTATGAATTTTAGAGACGAGTTTAAGAAAACATTTAAAACCAGGTTCATCTCAGGCATACTGGTTATTGTGCCGCTTTTTGTAGCTATAGCGGTTTTGAAATTTGTCGTTCTAACTATTGATGAATTTCTCAAACCTTATTTGGTTACCATTTTGGGTAAAGAGTATACCTTTCCCCTGATCGGTTTTTTGGTCACATTCTGCCTGATAATATTAGCCGGTGTATTGACTACGGGGGTTTTCGGCAAGAAGCTTCTGGGATTCTGGGAACAACTACTTCTTAAAATCCCGCTTTTCAGCACAGTATATTCGGCATCAAAACAGCTGCTGGAAGGGTTTGCAGTCCCGGAGAAAAGGACATTTGAGAAGGTCGTAATGGTTGAATATCCTCGTAAGGGAGCTTACGCTATCGGCTTCGTTGTCAATCGAATCAAGGTGCATTTCCCGAACGATTCCACCAAGGAACTTATCAGCGTTTTTATTCCCACCACGCCAACTCCATTTGCAGGGGTGGCGATTCTTTTTCCTGCCGCTGATGTAAAAGAGCTCAATATCTCGATCGAGGATGGTTTGAAGTTTGTGGTTTCAGGCAGTCTTTCCTCTCCTCGGGAGATGACAATTCGAGAAAGCGAATCTATCATTCGACAAATTGAACATGGGTCAGCGGAGATTTAATGAATCTTGCGGAATATCTCGATCCGGCGTTAATAACACTCGATATAAAGGCCGAAACTAAGATTCAAGCAATTGAGCTTTTGGCGGACCTTTTCCGAAGTAAGTATCCTGAGAAAAATAAGCCGGATATTATTGCAGCTATTGCCGAACGCGAAGAGCTCGGCTCGACATCATTTGGCCGGGGATTCGCCTTTCCGCATGCTAGAACCGAAATTATCAGCGATCTGCATATCGTTGTGGGAATTGTTAAGGATGGGGTTGAGGACAAAGGGCCAGACGGGATACCCATAAAGGTAATCTGCCTTTTTCTAACACCGAAAAATATCTCCAGGCTATATCTCCAAACGCTCTCGGGGCTGGCCAATGTAGCGCGGCGGCCGGGAATGCTCGACAAGCTTCTTGCTGCGCAGTCGCCCAAGGAGATAACTGAGATTGTCAGAGATACTGGAGTAGAGATCAAGGAAGGCTTAAGCGTAAGCGATATCATGGTTCAAAATGTCATTACTGTTTCGCCCGACGATACCTTAAGAAATGTCGCCAATATTATGTTTCAGTATAACTTTGACGGTGTGCCGGTGGTTGATAAAGGGGGAAATCTTTTGGGGGATGTTTCCGGTAAAGAGCTAATCAGATCGTCCCTACCAGACTATGGAAAGGTGATCTCAAATCGGGCTGAGTTAGAGCCGTTCGAGAACTTACTTCGGCATGAGGATAGTTTGCGGGTCAGTGACGTGATGCGGCAGGATGTAGCTACTATTTCGGAGAATGCGCCTTTGATAGAGGCGGCTGCTACCATGCTCAGCCGAAACGCCGATCGCCTCATGGTAGTGCACGATGGAAGACTCGTGGGAATCATTTCTGCCTCAGATATAATTTCTAAGGTCATTCGCGGATAAAAATGCTCAAAGGCATAGAAAATATAACGTCTGAAGGCGCCAAATCATCGGCGTTGCAAGCTATCTGGACTTTCCCATCGATAGTGATGGCAGCTCTGGTGATAGCCTGGGGAGCCGAATCGGCTCAGTTCCTGGTATCTCAGGCTTTTGCTTTGACGCTTTTGGCATTTATCCAAACTTTGCCGGAGTTTGCGGTTGAGGGGTTTATCGCCTGGAACGCCGGGAAATTTCCCACACCTGCCAATATCGGACTGATGACGGCCAATTTTACCGGAGCGCTCAGGCTTTTGGTCGGATTAGGCTGGCCGCTTATATTTACCACGACTGTAATATTTAATCTTCGCCGCCAGAAACGTATTAGCTTGGCCACCATCAACCTTGAAGGAGAGCATGCGGTTGAGCTATTGGGGCTTTTGGTGGGATCAATCTATGCCTTTATCATAGTAATTAAGGGGACATTGACACTTATCGATACCGTAATCCTGCTAATCCTCTATGGTTGTTATATCGCAGTACTGATCAAACTTCCCCCACAAAATGAAGAAGCGATAGCCGATTTGGAATTCGTCCCTCGCTATATATTAACGCGACCGCCCTGGTATCGAAATATATTGATCTGGGGTTGCTTTATCGTAGGGGGAGTGGGAATACTTTTAGTTGCGGAACCATTTTTGGAATCGGCCTTGGGGCTATCGATCATTTTGGGAGTGCCGGCGTTTATGTTGATCCAGTGGCTGGCGCCATTTCTCTCGGAATTTCCGGAGAAGATATCGGCGTTCTACTGGGCTAAGAGTATTGTCAAGGCCCCGATGGCCCTGATGAATATGGTCTCGTCGGGCATAGCGGAGTTGACGCTTTTGATTTCGATAATCCCAATTGTCTACTGTATCTCCCTCGGTAGAATAGAGGCGATACCGTTCGATTGGGCACATCGAGCAGAGATAATGCTGACCGCCACCCAGGGAATCCTGGGAGTGGTTCTTCTCTCCAATATGAATTTCAAATGGTATGAGGCGGGGGGCCTTTTTACATTGTGGATAAGCCAGATATTTTTCCAATATGAGGCCAGCCAGATTATTCTTCCTGCGCAAGGAGCGCAAGACATTGTCCCGATGATCTGGAATAAATTGCATATCCAGGTACTGACCAGGTATACAATCGTTTACTGGTGCTGGATTGTTGTGGAGTTTACGTTTATTCTACTTAATAATAGGGGTATCCCCGCTATTGGGGAACTTAAAAAAGCCTGGGCTACGCGGCGTTGATAGCATTAGAGCTATTAACTTATTAGAGGTACATTAATAAAATCCGCTCTGGCATGGTAATGAGCGCTCAAGTTCATCTTGACTATTGTCAGCGGAGAAGATTATGTTGAGTGCATCGGGAGGTGTTATATGAACGGTTTTAAGACCGCTCTTTTATTTGTAGTATTGACGCTTATGCTTTTATTGGTAGGTTATCTTATCGGCGGCAAAAGCGGCCTGACTATTGCCCTAATTATGGCCTTTGTGATGAACTTCATATCATACTGGTTTTCAGATAAGATTGTTTTGGCGATGTACAAGGCTAAGCCAATAACCGAATCGGATAATCCCCGTCTTTTCCGGATTGTGAGGCAGGTTTCTCAGATGGCGGGGATACCGATGCCCAAGGTTTATATCATTCCCAGTCCCAGCCCCAACGCCTTTGCCACAGGCCGCAACCCGCAACATGCTGCGGTCGCTGCAACCGGTGGGATAATGGATATACTCAATGACGACGAGTTAGCGGCGGTTATGGCGCACGAGCTTGGGCATGTCAGAAACAGGGATACGTTGGTATCGGCGGTAGCGGCTACGATTGCCGGAGCGATTACATATCTGGGTTTCATGGCGCGTTGGATGCCGTTTTTCGGTGGCGGCGATGATGATGACAACCGTGGGGGTAATTTTCTGCTTATGCTCCTTATCGGTATTTTAGCTCCGATAGCCGCCATGCTGGTGCAGATGGCGATCTCCCGTCAGAGAGAATTCGGGGCTGATAAAGCCTCGGCTGAGATGACTCATAAATCGCTGGCCCTGGCGTCGGCGCTTAGAAAACTTAGTAGCGAAAGCCATCGCGTACCGCTTCCGGCCAACCCAGCCACGGCCCATATGTTTATTGTAAATCCACTCACAGGCAAGGATTTTTCGAGCCTGTTTTCGACTCATCCTCCGATGGAAGAAAGGATCGCTCGTCTTGAACAATACGCCAGGAGCGGTTTATAAACAGGACCCATAGATGGATCTAAAATTTTGGTTTGAAATTTTCCTCATTCTCATATTTGTATTCATTTCGGGATTTTTCTCAGCCTCCGAGATTGCTGTTATTGCGGTTAGAAAAAGCCGGATCAGGGAGTTGGCTCAGGCGGGGGATACCCGAGCTATTTTTGTTGAACGGCTAAAAAACAACCCTGATAAGTTTTTCGCAATAGTCCAGGTGGGAATGACGGTTACGTCATCGGCGGCCAGCGCGCTGGGAGGCGCTACGGCAATCCTGATTATCAAGCCAATGGTAATGTCTATACCGATTGTGGCTATTCAAAATGCCAGTGGAACCATTTCGTTGATATTGGTAATTGCCGTAATCTCATATCTTTTTCTGGTCTTGGCGGAGTTATTTCCGAAGGCCCTGGCTATCAGGTTTGCAGAGCCAATCGCGTTGTGGGTAGGGCCTGGCACCTGGTGGTCGTTGAAGATACTCTCGGTAATTATAAACTTTCTTTCCTGGTCAACCAATCTTTGCTTGCGCCTGATCGGCATAAGGCCGGACGCCAAGCGCGAGAGTGCGGTCACCGAGGAGGAAGTAAAAATTCTTCTCTTAGAGGGTATGCAACACGGGGTATTCGAACCTGCAGAACATGAGATGATCCATTCAGTGTTCGAGTTTGCCGATTCGGTGGCGCGCAATGTAATGACTCCTCGAACCGAGATGGTAGCAGTGGAGATTAGCGATAGTCCGGAAACCATCCTGAATACGGCAACAATCGAACAGTATTCTCGCTTACCGGTTTATGAGGAGAATCTCGATAATATCAAGGGGATTATTCATGTCCGCGACCTGCTGAATATTTTCCGTGACAAAGAGCTTATTATCGTCAAAGATATTATGCGTCCTCCCCTGTTTGTGCCGGATTCAAAGAAGATTTCCGAAGCGCTCAAAGATATGCAGAAGAAAAAAACTCACATGGCGATTGTGCTGGACGAATTTGGCGGCACGGCGGGATTGATTACCATGGAGGATATTATCGAAGAGATCGTCGGCGAGATACAGGATGAGCATGATGTCGAGGAAAACGAGATTATTATGCGTCCCGACGGCTCGGCCATTGTGGAAGGCTCGGCGGAGGCCGATCTGCTCTGTGAAAAATTTAATGTGGAATGCCCGGAGGGCGATTTTGAATCTGTAGCCGGGATGGTAATGAATGCCCTGGGGCATATCCCGGTTATAGATGAAAGCGCTGAGATATCAGGTCTTAAGATTACGGTTATCGAAAAGGACGGCCATCGGCTGAAAAGGCTGCGGGTTGAGCGGCTGCCGAAGGCAGCGCAGTAGGCAGGACTGGGTAGTAGTTCTGAGTTATGAGTTATGGGTTATGAGTTAAAAGAAAGTAAAAAAGAAGCTGGGCACGATAAATTGTGTCCCTTACATTATGATAATAATTGTTACTGAACGTAGCGGCAATCTTAAGATTGGATTTTAAAAGTAAAAACCGCCAAGGGCCTGCCTGCCAGC
>JGI20214J51088_10002640_pt1 | contig 11892 bp, 7 predicted proteins | sample WetSurMetagenome_FD_51088 | JGI IMG/M metagenome (IMG submission 51088)
GCACAGCTGTTGAAGTATTAAACGAAAAAGAAGCATTTTTAAAGGCAAACTATAATGTTTCTGCAGGAAAGACATCGCTTACCACAGATCAGATGAAGGCATTCCTTGATCTTTTTTCTACAAGTATGGAAACGGTTAAACAGACCATCCTGAAAAAGACCAGGCTGATAAAAGATTACCAAAAAGAAAAAGAGTCATTGGAAGCACAGCTTAATCTGTCAGTTACAAAATCAAAACTACCAACAGGTGAGATTGTTGTATCAGCATCAGCAGTAAAAGATGTCAATATAAAGCTAAACCTGTCTTATGTTGTACCAAACGCAGGCTGGTACCCCTCATACGACATAAGAGTAAATGACGTGGATTCACCCGCTTCCATAATATACAAGGCAAACGTATGGCAGAATTCCGGGATCGACTGGGATAACATTAAACTAAGCCTTTCCAGCTCATCTCCAATGACATCCGGGTCTTTACCTTCGCTGGTTCCATGGTATGTTGATTTTTATACTCCCATGTACAAAATGCTTTCTGGTAAAGTTGCAGGTCTTCAGGTTTCAAAATCAAGAAAAGAGGAGTTAGTTTCAGATGAAGCAGTTAATGAATTGGCCGAGGAAATGCCAAGTTCTCCCCCGCCCGTCTCAATCAGCGAATCATCAACAAGCTTTTCGTTTGATGTAAATATAAACCAGACAGTTTCTTCAGGAGGAAAACCGGAAGTTGTTGAATTGCAACGGCTGACCGTACCGGCAACTTACAAATACGAGTCTGTTCCGAAGAACAGCACATCGGCATTCCTGATGGGGTATATTACCGACTGGAGCAAATACAGCCTCCTTGCCGGAAATGCCAATATTTATTTCGGAAATACATTTACTGGTACTGGTTATATAAATATCACTGAACTCACCGACACTCTTCCTGTTTCGCTTGGCGCAGATAAAGCCATCACAATAAAGCGCGAGAAAAGAGTTGATTTTTCTTCACACAAGTTTGTTGGTCTTAACGTTGTTGAGACCCGCTCTTTCCTCATTTCTGTAAGAAACAATAAGAAGCAAAACATGGAGATAAAACTGCACGACCAGTTACCTGTTTCTCAAAACAGCAGTATTACGGTTAACGCGGTTGAACTTACCGGTGGTAAACAGGATGATCAGACCGGGGAGGTGACGTGGATACTTAATCTTGCTCCACAGGAGACCAAAAATTTAATTTTTACTTATTCTGTCAAATATCCAAAGAGCCAAAAAGTTATTCTTGAATAATGTTTAAATGTCAATTAACACAGCAGTGTTATTAACCGATGTTAATAACCCTGCTGTGTTAATGTTATATCTTTGTTTTACTGGTATTTACATATGTTAATAATGTTGTGTATATCATGTGCGGTATTTTTTCATATTAATTTTGGAAAACTCTTGACTTTAGTCATATAGCGTATTAAATTTGTTATACCATGTAAGCGATAAAAGGTCGCTCCGAGGTAAAGAAGTTCTTTGGTTTGGTTTAATTATCACTCTGAAAATCATCTTATGCATCAGAGCCTCACGTGGCAAGATTACGATTGAGTCACGCTCGTCATGGGTGCAGGCTGAGGAGCCTTCCCATCCTGGCGATCTTTAAAGGAGCAGTTCATATAACGGGATAAAACCCGCTTAAAGAATTGCGACACCTGAGTCTAGCTTTAAGCCAGAAAAGTTACCTGGGTGCCTGAAGAGAGAGAGGAACACTAAAATCGACATCGGCGAGATGAAGATTGAGGTGGTCCGGGAGAGACGATGGCTATCTATAACAGGATCATCTTTCCTCAAGGGTTCATACTTCCGCGTTTCAAAATGTATCTCGTAAAACCGAAAGGCGATGAAAAGGTACAGGAGGAACACCTGAATGTAATCTGAAAAATCCCTCCGGGGAATGACATGTTGCAGGAAGGCAGGAAGAAATTAGAGATGGACCGGCCATAATAACTGTAGCATGGCGGCATTGACGGTCATGGCTGTCAAAACGCCGGAATGGGAATTGTAACGATAAGTTCAGTTCCCATTCTTGTTTTTATACCATACCAAACCATGCCATGCTTTATTGAAATAACTGAATACCGGGTACTGATTTACCCTCTCTTTATTTCTATCTTTACGCCATAAATTACAATCATGAAGCAGGAGCAGAAAAAACTTACACCTATATCAAAGTATGGAAGGTATGGCATGCCGGAATATCTTGCAAAATCGTTCCCGTTGCCATCTGAGACTTTAAACATTGGACCTGGTGATGATGCTGCAGTGCTCACTGAAGAAGAAGGACGAATACTCGTCACTACCGATTTGCTTCTTGAAGGAACCCATTTTAACCTGATATATACTCCTCTCTCCCACCTCGGTTATAAAACGGTAGTCCGTGGTATCTCCGACATTTATGCAATGGGTGGCGTACCCAGACATATCTTTATTGCGCTGGGCATAAGCAACCGTTTTGCTGCTGAGCATATTGATGAGTTCTATGCAGGTGTTTCAAAAGCATGCCGTAAATATGGTTGCGATATTGCAGGCGGGGACCTGTCTGCTTCTGTCAATGGTCTGATAATAAGCGTAACCGCCATGGGTTATGTACGACCAGACCGCATACTCAGACGAAAAGGGGCATGCGAGAACGACCTTATATGTGTGACTGGTGACCTTGGCGCAGCATATCTGGGTTTACAGCTTCTTGAACGTGAGCGTCATCTCTTTGAGTCAGACAAAAGTTCAAAGCCACAACTTGAAGGATATGAATACATCCTTGGCCGTGAGCTGAGACCCGATATACCGGTTACCACTTTAAATAAGCTAAAAGATAGCGGAATTCCTGTCTCTTCAATGACAGATATTTGCGACGGGTTGGCTCCTTCGCTTCTTACTATCTGCCGTGCTTCATCTTTGGGTTGCAGAATTTTCTACGATAAGATACCTGTTGATGAAGAGAGTTCAAAAATGGCTGAAGAATTTGAAATGGATCCTGTAACTGCAGTACTTAGCGGCGGAGACGATTTTGAATTTCTGTTTACTGTACCTGTATCAGATTTCGAAAAGCTAAAGGAAATTCCCGGAATTAGTATTATAGGTCACACTACAGCAGAACCGGGAAGCTATTTACTAACTCTTCCAGACAATACCGAAGTAAAAATCACCACTTCAGGCTGGGGAGACGAAACCGCATAAAAAAAGGGGTCTATCGCCCCTTAATTACTCCCCTCTCAGAGCTTTTAATAAATTCAAGTATCAGATCACGTTCAGTAGTCTGACCGAAGGTTTGTTCAATATACTGGATGGCCTGGGTAGTATTCATACCCATATTATAATATGCCCTGTATATCTCATGTATCTCATGTATCTTCTCCTGGGAGAATCCACGTCTGTCGAGCCCTATAGTATTTATTCCCATAAAAGAAAGTGGTTCTCTGTCGGCTTTTATATAAGGAGGAACATCAATTCTTACTTTTGAACCTCCGCCCACTATCACATGTGCTCCTATAGAAACAAACTGATGAACCATGGTGCTTCCGCCAAGTATAACCCAGTCGTTGAGCTTCACTTCACCGGCAATACCTGAGTATCCGCCCATAATTACATTATTCCCTAAAACACAGTCGTGCGCCACATGTACATACGTCATCAGCAGGCAGTTGCTACCTATAATAGTTTTCCCTGCCGATTTAGTACCCTTGTGTAGTGAAGTAAACTCCCGTATAATAGTGTTGTCGCCAATCTCGAGTGTTGTTTTTTCTCCCAGGAATTTAAGATCCTGAGGCATTGCAGCAAGTGATGCGTGGTTAAATATGCGGCAATTTTTACCTATTCGGGCACCGTCGTAAATCGTTGAGCTGGGTCCTATCCATGTTCCATCACCTATTTCAACATCGCCCTCAATAAATGCAAATGGCTCAATTGTGACATTAGCGCCTATTTTTGCTTTTGGGTTAACATAAGCCAGATTGGAAATCATCGTCTTTTATTTATTTTTTATTACCTGGGCCGTCAGTTCTCCTTCGGCAATAAGTTTGTCTCCTACAAAAGCCTGACCGAACATTATTACAATACTGCGTCGTATAGGTTCTGTAAGATCACACCTTAATACTACAGTATCACCGGGGATAACTTTATGTTTAAATTTTACTTTATCAATTTTAAGAAAATATGTTGAATATTTCTCCGGTTCGTCAACATTATTTAGCACAAGGATACCGCCCATCTGTGCCATAGCTTCAACAAGAAGCACTCCGGGCATCACATGCTCATCAGGGAAATGACCCTGAAAGAAAGCCTCATTGTAAGTAGTGTTTTTATATCCTACTACATGATTCTCTGTAAGTTCGGTTACACGATCGATCATGAGAAATGGGAAACGGTGAGGCAGAATTTTTTTTATCTGTTCTATTGTCATCACCGGCGGTTTTGAAAAATCAATGGCAGGGATCTCTTTTTTAGAGTGTTGTTTTTTGATCTCCTGGCGGATTTTCCTTGCAAGGCGGGTGTTTGCATAGTGTCCGGGACGTGTGGCAACAACCTTCCCCATAATAGGTTGTCCTACAAGGGCAAGGTCGCCAATAATATCAAGTAGTTTATGCCGTGCCGGTTCATTAGGATAGCGTAGTTGGATATTATTAAGAATGCCTGCATGATGCTCAGTAATTCCGGGTTTATTAACCAATCTGGCAATACGGTCTATCTCCGACTGTTCCACATCGCGCTCCATAATAACTATTGCGTTATCCAAATCGCCTCCTTTTATCAGCCCCATCTTAAAAAGCGGTTCAAGCTCATGGAAAAAGACGAAAGTGCGGCTACGGGAAATCTCTGCCTCAAAGTCATTAATATTATCAAGGATGGCGTATTGGTTACCCAGTATTTTTGAGTTGTAGTCAATGAATACATTAACACTGAAATGATCATCGGGATAAATTATCAGGTCAACGCCATGTTCCTCATCAGAGAAAGTTATTTTCTCTTTTACAACAAAGAAGTTGCGGTCTTCCTGCAACTCAACAATGCCAGCTTCTTTAATGGCATCCACAAACATTTTTGAGCTGCCTCCCATGATAGGTGCCTCATGGCCATCCATTTCAATGATGGCATTGTCTATTTTCAATCCTGCAAAAGCTGCAAGCACATGTTCTATTGTGGCAACTGAAGCTTCTCCCTGGACTAATGTGGTCCCCCTGGAAGTATCAGTAACATTGTCAGCAATTGCATCAATCATTGGTCTCCCCGGAAGGTCAGTACGGCAGAATTTATAACCGTGATTAGCCGGAGCCGGTTTAAAAGTCACCGTAACCTCAATCCCTGAATGTAATCCCTTCCCTTTTAACGAAACCTCATTTGCAAGTGTCTTTTGTTTTTCGCTCATTAAAATTATATGTTAAAATTGATGCAAATAAAACAAAAATAATCCGAACGTTCCAATAAAAACCACCACATCTGTATGATGTTCAAACATTTTCCGTTAGAACGGCATGCGGAACTACTTGTTTTTTAGTGACTCTACGGTTTTTACCAGTTGGTCTAATTTTTTATCAATTTCGGGCAGATGAGTAAAAACGGCATAGCTTTTCAGGTACTTTTTATGCTCTATACCAGGCATCCCAAACACAGCGGTGTTAGGTTCCTTAATACTTCCGCCAATCCCCGTCTGGGCCAGAGCCTTAGTTCCATCTGCTATAAAAAGATGGCCTGAAATGCCTACCTGTCCGCCCAGCATACAGTTCTTCCCGATTTTTGTTGAGCCTGCAACACCGAACTGGGCTGCGGCTACGGTATTTTCCCCTATTTCAACATTATGGCCTACCTGTACAAGATTATCGAGTTTTACGCCCCTGTGTATCAGTGTAGATCCCATCGTTGAACGGTCAATACATGAATTGGCTCCTATCTCAACATCATCTTCAATAATCACATTACCTATCTGGGGTATTTTCATATAGTTATTATCTGCTGATGGGGCAAAGCCGAAACCATCAGCTCCAATTACTGTTCCCGAATGTATAATACAGTTTTTGCCTAAGATGCATTGTGAATAGATCTTTACTCCGGGATGAAGCACGCAGTTTTCTCCTATAACAGCTTCGTCACCAACATAAACCTGGGGATAAAGGGAGCATCCATCGCCCAATACTGCTTTTTCACCAACAAATGAATAAGCTCCAATATAAACGTCTTTGCCTATTTTAGCTCCCTGCTCAATCACTGCTGTAGGATGTATGCCGGTTTTTTTGGGCTTCGCCTGCTCATACATTGCAAGAAGCACTGCAATAGACTGGTATGGATCTTCAACCCTTATCAGTGTGGCTGATACTGTTTTGGATGGCACAAAATCTTTACTTACAAGAACGGCTGAAGAAGAGGTTGAATAAATATATTGTTCATATTTGGGGTTTGCTAGAAACGAGAGGGCGCCTTCCTGCCCGGCCTCAATCTTTGCAATAGTATTTAGCTTTATTTCAGAGTTACCTTCAACGGTCCCTTTTAAAAGCTGTGCAATCATTCCGGCGGTAAATTCCATTTTAATAAGTATTAATTATTTCTGCATTCTTTCGGATAACAAAGGAAGAATTTAGTGACTTTCTCAGAAAGTGCCTTATGATCAAATATGTCAGACACAGTTGTAATATCACGAATGTCCCCGTTTTTGAGGAGTATACGCACTTCTTCCCTCCCTGGTGCATATGTCTGGTTATAAACTTCACCTGTAAAAACGTAGTATTTTACCTCTTCAGCGTTGACACCTAACAAATCTCCTGCCATTTTTTTTAAGCTATCAACTCTCTCTTCAGGGAATGGCTCGTTTTGAAGCTCAACCGCAAGCAGGTCGCGGTTTATAAAGCGGCGGCTAAGATCTGCCAAAACTCTGTCGGCATGCGACATCCACACCTTTGTGGCTGACAATATATCGCTCTCATCGAGCATGGTAAAATAAGACAGCAGTTCCTGTACTGAGTCATTTCCATCTATGAATTTACGTGGTTTAAGAAAATAAGCGAGAGAAGGTGAGGCAAACAAGTCAGCCCCCTCACTGCTCAGTTCTTTTGCTCTTAAGATAAGGTTCTGGAGCAGCTTTTCAGCAGAAAGCACAGTGCGGTGGTTATATACCTGCCAGTACATCAGTCTCCTGGCAATAAGGAACTTTTCTACAGAATAAATGCCTTTTTCGTCTATTGAAAGCATATTGTCAGAAACATTCAGCATGTGAATAATACGGTCGGAGCCTACCTCGCCCTCAATCACTCCTGTGAAGAAGCTATCGCGACGCAGGTAATCCAGTCTGTCCATATCCAGCTGACCTGAGATAAGTTCGCTCAGAAAACGTCTCCTATAACTCCCTTCAAAGATTAAAATGGCAAGCGAGAGTCTGCCTCCCATCTGCCGGTTCATTTCCTGCATCATCAACAGTGACATCTTTTCATGAGTTACCTCCTCAACGAGATTATATTCAAGCGCATGTGAGAATGGTCCGTGGCCGATATCGTGAAGCAGTATAGCAGCCAGTACTCCCTCCTCCTCTTCGTCTGATATCTGAATACCCTTTGTGCGCAGTGTCTCCAGCGATTTTGTTGTAAGATACATACTGCCAAGGCTATGTTGAAAACGTGTATGAACAGCACCGGGGTAAACATAACTTGACAAACCAAGTTGTTTTATATTACGTAAACGCTGGAACCATGGATGTTCAACCAGATCATAAATGAATGCATCCGGCAGACTGATAAACCCATAAACGGGATCATTGATGATCTTACGCTTGTTTGTCAAAATGATACATATTAATAGCCTACAAAAATATGAATTGTTTCTGTAATCTCCCTGAATATACTCACTTTCACCCGCCTTAATATATACAGATAGCCGTGATTGTTTGTGTATTAAAAAAAAGGTAGTATATTTGCAATGGCTTTGAGGAAATACGAATTGCCTGGGGGACAGAAGTCCCCTATTTTATTTCAAAATGAGAATATGATAGACAAGGAACTATTAAAGCAACATATTGCCGGGCATATCAGTGAGACTGGCATTTTCCTTGTTGATGTAAAGCTCAGTAGTACAGGCAGGATAACTGTACTGATTGACAGGCATGAAGGTGTCACTATTGAAGATTGTATCTCTCTCAGCAGATGGATATCCGGGAAGCTAGGCGAAGAAGCAGGTGATTATGAACTGAATGTCTCGTCTCCTGGCCTCGACATGCCTTTTCTGGTTATTGAACAATACCGTAAGAATGAAGGCAGACTGGTTGAGGTGGAAGACCATGAAGGGGTAAGGCAGAAAGGATTGCTCGACTGCGTTACAGATGGAGGATTTGAGCTTCTGGTTGAGAAAAAACAAAAGGGGAAAGCCCCTGAAACAGTAGTATCTCATTATAATTATGATGAGGTTAATTCGGTGAAAGTTGTAATATCATTTAAATAAAAGAGTTTTTTACCACGATGGAAAACGTAAATCTGATCGACACATTTTCGGAGTTTAAGGAACTGAAGAACATTGACAGACCAACAATGATGAGCGTTCTTGAAGATGTCTTCAGGGGGCTTCTTGTTAAGAAGTATGGAACAGCTGACAACTTCGATATCATCGTTAATATAGACAAAGGTGACTTTGAAATATGGAGAAACCGTGCGGTAGTTGAAGATGAAAACTTCACTGATCCAAACACACAGATTCCTCTTTCCGAAGCAAAAATAATTGATGAAGATTATGAGTCAGGTGAAGAAGTATCTGATGAAGTTAAGTTTCTCGATTTTGGCCGGAGAGCAATACTCGCTTTAAGACAAAATCTTGTAGCCCGCATCCTTGACCTGGAAAAAAATAACATTTACCTCAAATATAAAGATCGCATTGGAGACATTGTTACCGGTGAAGTATACCAGGTATGGAAACGCGAGACACTGGTGCTTGATGATGATGGTAATGAACTCATCCTTCCAAAAGGAGAACAGATCCCTTCTGATCATTACCGCAAAGGAGATACTATCAGGGCAGTTGTAATAAGGGTTGAGATGAAAAACAATACCCCAAATATTATCCTGAGCCGTACTTCTCCTGTTTTCCTTGAAAGACTCTTTGAGCTTGAGGTACCGGAAATTTTTGACGGGCTTATTACAATCAAGAAGATAGTCAGGATTCCGGGTGAGAGAGCCAAGGTAGCTGTTGAATCTTATGACGAAAGAGTTGACCCGGTTGGAGCATGCGTCGGTATGAAAGGTTCAAGGATACATGGTATTGTAAGGGAGCTCAGAAATGAAAATATAGATGTGATAAACTACACATCAAATATTCAGCTCTTTATTACCAGGGCGTTGAACCCCGCAAAAATATCCTCAATAAAACTGTATGAGGCTGAAAAGAAAGCCGAGATATTCCTTAAGCCAAGCGAGGTCTCACTGGCCATAGGTAAGGGAGGTCTTAACATCAAGCTTGCCGGACAGCTTACCGGATACGAAATAGAGGTTTACAGAGAGCCTGATAATGAGGATGAAGAAGACGTTTCTCTCGATGAATTTGCAGATGAAATAGAAGGATGGGTTATTGATGAGCTTAAAGCAATAGGGTGCGATACAGCAAGAAGCGTTCTTAAGCTGACTGTAAATGAACTTGTAAAAAGGACTGACCTCGAGGAAGAGACTATTAAAGATGTAGTTAACATCCTTAGGTCGGAATTTGATTAAAAGAATCAGCGCATTGACGCAACCAATAATAAGAACAATTAATCATTAAACAAGAGGTTGTTATAAGGGAACATATGACTGACGATACAAAGGCAACACGTTTAAGCAAAGCAGCCCGGGAATTTAATGTCGGGATACAGACTATCGTAGAATTTCTTCACAAGAAGGGATTCGTAATAAGCACTGATCCCAACTCCAAAATTCCGCAGGAGGCATATGCTCTTCTTTTAAAAGAGTACAGTAACGACCTCAACTTCAAAAAAGATGCTGAGAAGATTACTCTAAAGGATAAGATTACTCCAAAAAAATCGCTTTCTATAGAAGATATTGAAGTTACGCCTGAGCAGGAATCTGCAGAGCAGGAAGAGGAGATACTAATTACAGACGTATCAGGTAATAAGAAGGTACTCGATATCAAGACCGAAATAAAGAAGCCTGAAATAAAACAGGTAGGAATGATTGATCTTTCCGAAATAGGAAAGCCCAAAAGGACCGAGCATCAGAAACCAGAAATAAAGGAACAGGCAAAAGAAGAAGAAAAAAAAGAAGAAAAGCCTGTAATTGAGGTTGTCCCTGAAGCCAGAGAAGAGAAAGTGATTGAGAAGGAAGAACCTGTTAAAGAGAACAGGGAACCAAAAATAATCGGTACAATTGATCTCAGCAAAGTTCAGGGAAGACCCGAGAAAAGTGGTAAAAGAGATAAGCACAGACCTGAGTTTAAGAGACCTGAAGTAAGGGAGGAACCAGTTAAGAAGGAGGAGAACAGGCCTCACATTCCTGAACCTGTTGAGAAAGTAAAACCTCCTGTTGAGATAATTCCGGCAGAACCTGTTGAGCCTGAAATTTATCGTCCGGGGTTTAATAAACTTTCAGGACCAACCATTGTAGGAAGTATAAAACTGCCTGAACCCGAAATACGCAAGCCCAAGGACCAGCAAAACGACAGACACAGGGATGACAGGAAGAAGAGAGAGCGTATAAAATCAAAGCAAAGGGAAAAAGTTGCGATTGATCAACCTGTTGCACAACCTCAGGTTGTTACAGGAGAAGCAAAAAAAGAGATCAAAAAACCCGGGGCTCCTAAAGACCACAAGGACAAAAAAAGACCCTTCCGGGCATTGCGGCCTGAAGTTGACAAGGAAGGCGTTGATAAAAACATCAGGGATGTCAATCTTCTGATGAGTAAAAGCAAGTCAAAAGTATCAAAGTACAGGAAAGAAAAAAGGGATGTCATTAACCAGCGGTTGAAAGACGAGACCGAAAAGAAAGAAGCCGAAAAGAGTGTTCTCAAGGTTACCGAATTTGTCTCCGTGAATGAGCTGGCCACAATGATGGATGTTCCTGTAGTTGACATCATATCAACATGCATGAGTCTTGGCCTGATTGTTTCTATAAACCAGAGGCTTGACGCTGAGACCATGGCAATGCTTGCCGAAGAGTTTGGATTCTCTGTTGAATTTGTAAGTGCAGAGTTTCAGGAAGCTGTCAGGGAAGAAGAAGATACACCTGAAGAGATGGAAATGCGTCCTCCTATCGTAACAGTAATGGGACATGTTGACCACGGTAAAACGAAACTTCTTGATTATATAAGAAATACCAATGTTGTTGCAGGTGAGGCTGGCGGTATCACGCAGCATATAGGAGCATACAGTGTGAGGCTTGACGGTGGAAAGATAATTACCTTCCTTGATACACCTGGCCATGAGGCGTTTACAGCTATGAGGGCACGAGGAGCCCAGATAACCGATATAGCTATTATTGTTGTAGCTGCTGATGATGGCGTGATGCCACAGACACGTGAAGCAATAAACCATGCTCATGCAGCAGGTGTTCCAATCATTTTTGCAATAAACAAGATAGATAAACAATCTGCCAATGCAGATAAGATCAGGGAAGAGCTTGCAAACATGAACTTTCTTGTTGAAGAATGGGGCGGTAAATACCAGTCGCAGGAGATTTCTGCAAAGAGCGGTATTGGCATAGATTCACTACTCGAGAAGGTACTTCTGCAGGCGGAGATGCTTGAGCTTAAGGCCAACCCGGAAAAACATGCCGTTGGAACAGTTATTGAATCTTCACTTGACAAAGGAAGAGGCTTTGTTTCAACAATGCTTGTGAAGGCTGGTACATTACACATGGGAGACGTAGTTCTTGCAGGTGCATGTTTTGGTCATATCAAAGCAATGTATAATGAACGTAAC
>JGI20214J51088_10002641_pt1 | contig 11889 bp, 11 predicted proteins | sample WetSurMetagenome_FD_51088 | JGI IMG/M metagenome (IMG submission 51088)
CCGGGTTGAACCGGAAGGTAGAGCTGTGGATAGGCGTTGCGAAAAAGTTGCATCAGCCTCGAAATGTCAAAGCCCTGTAACTCCGGATTCCGATCTTTTTCACGCAACAGATATTCAACCAGCGTATCCTGGCCATCCAGGAGAAACTTGAGATGATAAACTCCCGGCTTCGCCAGACCGGTTTCTTTATAAACTTTGGCAACCTGGGTTGTAACCTTTGCTGAACAACCGATGATTGCGCACAATAGCAGGATCAGAAATAATAACGGGCCTGATCTTTTCACAGTTAAGCTCCCCTGAAAACCGGCAATTTTTTATAAACGTAATCTGCCGAGAATATTTGTACCACATTTTAATCCAGTGTTCTGATTTTTTTGACCCATTTACAGCCCAAGAGAAATCCATCCTCGCGCTCTTCCAAAACCGGACATCACAGTATCCCGTTATCTTTCGCTTCTGATCCAGCCGTTCATAAAGATTTTGCCTCTTCCAAAGGCTGATCTCGCAAAAAAGGAAACGATAATCGTCCGGCCTTATCTTATATTTAACCGTGGGAATGTTTATGCTGTCGGGATAACAAAAACGTGATCAGCATTTACTTCCCTTGGAAACAAAGTCCTGATATAAACGGCACCAAAAAAGGGAGCTGCGGGGAAAAGGAGGGGTTGCCTTCCCGAGTTCCGGGAGACCCCAGGAAACGAGGTTTTACATGAGGATTTACGGAATTTGATCTATCTAAGAGACATTAGCCTCTCTTTCGCTGACAGGAAGCTCTTCGAGAAGATTAGCTGGACGATCACCGACCGCGGCCGGGTCGGCCTCGTCGGCGACAACGGCACGGGGAAGACAACCCTTCTCCGAATGATTATGGGCCTTGTCGATCCGGATGAAGGTAGGATCGAGATCCCCGACCGGAAACGAGTCCGGATCGTTTACCTCCCCCAGGATTTGGTCGAACTCGAACCCGTCCCCCTGCTGGATTATCTCCGGGACAAGAGCGGTCTCGCCGCGATGGAGGCGGCTGTAAGGCTGGGCGAGGAGGCGCTCTCACGCTGCGACTGCCATGACCCGGTCTACGAAAAGCGCCTCCGGGAGTATGAAGACGCCGTCGCCCGATTTAACGCGAAAGACGGTTATGCCTTCGCGGCGCAGGCAAAACAGATCCTCGCCGGTTTCGGTTTCCGGAACAGCGATTTTACAAAGAACTGTGGAGAGTTCTCAGGAGGCTGGAAGATGCGGATCATGCTCTCCGTCATCCTCCTCTCCCGGCCGGACATCATGCTCCTCGACGAGCCGACCAACCACCTCGACACGGAGAGTTTGGAGTGGCTGGAGAGCTGGTTGAAGGACTATCCCGGCACAATTGTCACGATCGCCCACGACCGTGTCTTTCTCGACAAGATCGTCACCGTGATCGCCGAACTCGCCAACCTGCGGATAACACTCTACAAGGGCAATTACTCCTACTATTTGAACGAAAAAGAGCGGCGGCGCGACGCCCTTAAAAAAGAGATGGAGCTTCAGCGGGCGGAGATCAAGCGGATCCGGGAGTTCGTGGAGCGATTCCGCTACAAGGCCACGAAGGCCAGCCAGGTCCAGAGCCGCTTGAAACAGTTGGAGAAGTTCGACATCCTCCGCGAAGAAGGGGGAGGAAAAACCGTCACGATCCGCTTCCCGGAAAGTCCGCGGAGCGGCAAGGAGGTTGTCTCGGTCCGTCGCCTCGCCATGACCTATGGGGATCTCCCCGTGTTTCACGACGTCAGCTTCACGCTCTACCGCGGAGAAAAGGCGGCCGTTGTCGGTGTGAACGGCGCAGGAAAATCGACCCTCTCCCGGATTCTGAGTGGCTCTGAGGCGCCCACGGCCGGTGAAGTCTTCTGTGGACTGAACGTGAAGATGGCCTTCTTCTCCCAGGAGAGCGCGCAGAACCTGAACTACCGGCGGACCATATGGGAAGAAGTCAGCGCCGCAGGGACGCGAAGCAACGATCAGGAAAGGCGCAACCTTCTCGGCGCCTTTCTCTTTTCCGGCGACGACGTTTACAAGGAAATTTCCATCCTGTCCGGCGGCGAAAAATCCCGTCTCGCCCTGCTGAAGATCCTCCTTTCAGACACGAACCTCCTGATCCTTGACGAACCGACGAACCACCTGGATTTGAAAACGCGGGACATCTTCCAGAATGCCCTCCTCCGCTACCAGGGGACAATCCTGATCGTCTCTCATGACCGCTATTTTCTCGATTGTCTGATCGGCCGTGTCTTCGAACTCCGAAACGGTGTCTGCCATGAATACCGCGGCAATTATTCCTACTTCATCGAAAAGAGACGTGAGGAGCAAGGTGGTACAACCTCCCGCGCTGTGGAGCAACCGATCGCCGTGCCGGCTGGAGAACAGGGCCGGAAGACAAAAAAGGAAAAACGGCTCGATGCGGAAGAGCGGAACCGGGTATTCCGGGCGACGTCGACCATGAAGCGAGATCTGACCACGACGGAAGAACAGATCGCCCTGTTGGAAGCGAAGAAGAAAGAAGCTGAAGAAACTCTCTGCGAACCGGAGATCTACCGGGATCCGGACCGAATCCGATATCTCAATCAGGAACTGACATCCGTCTCCGCAGAGTTGGAAGATCTCTACTATGCATGGAACGACCTGAACCTGAGGCTGGAGGCAATTGAAGACTCCCTGCGGGGCAAAACCACCTGATGCCTGTAAAAAGCGGGCCGCACCCCGCCGGCCCACATCCCGTCTATCGCTGAACTCCTATCTCCATTACACCCCATCCAGATCCTTCCGATACCAGGCGGCCGGATCGGCAAAAACTCTTTCGTATCCTTGAAGAAGTATCCCCACTGCTGTCATGACTACCGCAAGAGAATGATACTGATCCGTCTGTTTCTCGGGTCTTTAGGATCCTCCCGAACGAGCAATTCCTGATCAGCGTAGCCGACGACCCTGGCAATCCTGCCGGGATCGATCCCATAGTTTTCCAATTCCCTTCTCGCCGCAGAGGCCCGTGAAGTGGAGAGCTCCCAATTCGTTTTTTGAGCCGTCTTGAAACGCGCCGCATCGGTGTGCCCCTCTATGACGATGCGGTTAGGCTTTTCTCTGATATTTTCGGAGACCAGCCTGATGATCTGAATCGCTTTTTCCGTCGGTTCATCACTGCCTAACCGAAACATTTCGCTTCCTTCATTATCGACAATCTGTATTCGAAGACCTTCCGGTGTGGTGTCAATCAGAACCTGTTTTTTTGCGGCCTGCAGCTTATCGTCAATCATCATTCGCATCATCTTTGCCAACTCCTGGGGAGTCGTCCTTCTTTCATCCTTCATGCGGAATGACTCTTTTTGCGGTGTACGACCGGTATCCAATACACCGGTCGATTTATCCAGGATGGAAGTGCCAGACTGTTCAGATTGCTCCCTAAAGAGACTAAAATCCGAAAAATATTCGGACAAGGCAATTCTTTTTTCAGGGGCGATCATGGCCAGCAGCCACAAGAGAAGGAAAAAAGCCATCATCGCCGTCACAAAGTCTGCATAGGCCACCTTCCAGGAACCGCCATGAGGCGCGTCATGCGATTTCTTCTTTCTTCTGCGAATCAAAACCCTCGGGTTGTCTTCCATAATTACTTTCTCTGACGAAGCGCTTCTTCAATTTCAACAAAGGAGGGCTGAACATTCTCCGGGATCACCCGCCGACCAAACTCAACGGCAACTTTCGGGACCGATCCCCCGAGAAAGGAGATTAATGCGACCTTCAGGACATTCAGGTATTGCACCTTCTCACTGGCACTATGCTCAAGATTCCTCCCCATCGGACCGACGAACCCATAGCAGAGCAGCACGCCAAGAAACGTGCCCACCATGGCGGCGCCGACGCTCTGTCCCAAGACGTCGGGGGGCTCTTTCATTTTGCCCATCGTGATCACAATCCCCAGGACGGCGGCAACGATACCGAGACCCGGCAGTGCATCCGCCACATAACCGATCGCCTTGGAGGGAGCCATGACCTCTTCCTGATAGGTTTCCAGTTCCGTGTCAATCAATGCCTCGAGTTCATACGTCGCAATGGTCGTGGTCATCACCGTTCTTAATGTATCCGTGATGAGATGAATCGCGCGATGATTTTTTAAAATGTTCGGATACTTGTTAAACAATGCACTTTCTTCAGGGGCATCCACATCGGATTCTATGGAGACAAGTCCCTGCTGCCTGATTTTGGAAAATACACCGTTCAACAGCATCAATGAATCGATATAGTCCTGTTTTGAATAGGACTTGCCCGAAAGAATACCGATGATAGACGCCAAAGTGGCCTTGATGATTTTGAGGGGATTTCCGATCAGAAATCCGCCGATCGCGGCGCCGCCGATGATCAGCAGCTCAACCGGCTGGAAAAGAACGGAAAGGTTTCCATGCTCCAGAACGTAGCCGCCAATGACTGCCGCAAAGACAATGATCGCCCCGATAACGAGCAACATCGATTTCTATCCTCTTTTCTCCCGGATGATCTCCCGCTCTCTTTCAAAAACAAATCGGATGATCTCGTCCCTGATGGAGGCATCCATATGGACATAACGGATCGCCGTAAAATAATTGATATTGTCTCTCCTGATGGACTTGGTCACTTCGCCATAGATGCACATGGCAATCGGCTGGTTCCGGGTCAGCATGAGTTTAATTTCCAGAATCGTTCCGAGGTCGATTGGCTGCGGTAGCAAAAAGCCCATTCCTCCTCCACTGATGTTGATCGCTTTAGAGGGAAGACCAAAAAAACCCTCGCGTTGAAGGGTAATCAGACGAATTACCGTATCGAGTTTGATATTTAGGATTTTAAGCCATTCTCCAACGATGTAACCTTGGTCCCCAATATCCTGGATCGGCCTCATATCTTGAGTCGTGGCCTCCCCGGATATTAGCGCCTGAATATGATTCTTTTCCTCATCGGCAACAATTCGATACCGAAAAGGAATATATGCGTCTACCCTTGAATATTCACGCCGCTGACCTTGTCCTTCTGTTACCCGATCCTGTTCCATAAGATTACTTCCTCCCCCACACAACGCTCTGCGAGACGACAAACACGGCAGTTTCATCCATAGCGGGCCGTTTTCATCCGCCCTGCTAAAAGCAATCCATAATCTGTTGGCTAAGCGCAATTAAATGAGGCCGCCATACATGAACTGGGTCTGTCATAAAAAATATACCGTAATGTATGCAAGCGAAGTGCCATTAAAACGAAACCTGTATAATAGTGGCAACGGCAAAGATCATCGATCTCCCTAATATGCCGCCATCAGGATCTTCAAAAGGGCAAGTGCCTCCCGTTTCGCGTATTTTGGATGAAATAGGGTTTACGGCATAGACTTTGCTAAATACCTGCAATCAAGAGCAGTAATTCTTATGATCGAGAGGGCGTTTTGAATATATTTGTTTATCTTTTAGTATATTTATCGATGTCCGTCGTAGCATATGCCGATCAGCCATCTTATGGTGTCCAGGTATTGTCAACCGGGCAAATAGCCGTAAAAGCCATCAAGTCGGCCGAAACACCGGTAAGCCCTAAGCTATTGCCGGTCAATATCCCAAAAGACGATTTAAAGAATGGTACGCAGAATTATCACGAGCGGAAATATGCGGAAGCAATCAGTGCTTTATCCAAGTATTTGAGTATTGAGCCGAAAAGTCAACAGCGGACGGCCGCCTTGCTGATCATCGGCAAGAGTTTAGAGGCAATGAACAGACCCCAATCCGCGTTAAATATATACGGCCGGGTAACAGAACAAATTCCGGACAGTCCCGAAGTAATGTTTGGTGTCATTGCCATGGCGGACATCGGCGTAGTCCACCCCGATTTGGACTTCAGCAGCGGCAAGAAAGGGGCAAAATACTTCAAAGATCCTGTGACCGCATATGATACCGCACTTTCAAAAAATGTCCCGCTGCCAATCATTGAACATATCCACCGTCAACGAGGCCACGCCTTATGGAAATCGAAACGTTACGAAGAGGCACGTCAAGCATTAACGATTTTGTTGAGGAAATTTCCCCAGACGGCTTACCGCGAAGAAATCCTGGTAACAATAAGTGATTGCACGGCTGCTTTGATCGCTCAATACAACCAGTCGGGAGATCATCTCGCCGTTGCCGATCTTTTTTTGCAAGGTTGGAAAGAAGGAAGCATCCGTCCGGTGGACATCGACACCCTGCTGAAATCCATTTACAGCCTATCTTGCATTGGCCTTCATGAAATGTCATTGAATATTCTCAACACTCTTAAAAAAAACAACCCAAAAACTTTTTCCTCTCATATTGAAAAAATCGAAAAAATGGTTTTGGAAATGGAGAAAAACAGGATGCTTGCTTCATCGGCCGAGATGCAGTCGGATGTAAAATGGCGCCAATTCCAATCCGGCCGAGAATATCTTGGCGCAAATCAATCAATGTTGGCGGAAAAGACATTGACCGACCTGAAAAATGGGAGCGGTGATCCGTTCTGGTCTAAAATTGCCGAATATGCCGTTGAAGAACATCGGTGGGTGCAGAAATATCGGGGACAGATCGGACAATGACAGCCCATCATTACCTTCAAATTTTTGAGAGCATCCCTGTGGGGGTTATCGTTATCAATCTGCACGGCCATATCCAAACCATGAACAGATATGCCAAAACCATTCTCGATATCATAGACACCCCCACAAAGAACAAGCACATTCATACATTATTAGGTCCCATACCCATTGCTGATCTGTTAAGGAATGAACATCTCAGGGAAACAGGCGGGACAAGGATTCGGTTGAACAGCAAGATATTGGAGATCATGATCACCTGCATAAAGGGAGAACAAGGGGAACAGCCAAAAGCGGTAATCACTCTAAGAGACATCACGGAAATGGAGCAATTTCGGACCACCGAGAAGAACAATGAAAAGAATGCCTTCATTCACGAACTCTCGGCTGATATTGCCCATGAAATCAGAAATCCTCTTGGCAGCATTGAACTCCTTGCCTCTCTGCTTAGAAAGGAGTCAAAACGTGAAAAAGATGTTAAACGGGCAAATCAGATCATGGCTGCAGTGAAAACCGTCGAAAATGCCATTTCCAGTCTCATCCGTCGAAGCAAGAAAGACCAGTTACCTTTTACATATGTAAACATTCACGATCTCTTAAAAGAGATCATGCTGTTTTCGGAAAAGATCATCGATNGTGGAGGGGTTTTCTTATCGGTTAGGTATGCAGATGTGGAGCCGTTCNTTGAATGCGATGCCGATATGATTAAACAGGTTTTTCTCTATCTTATTCTCAATGCCCTGACGGGCGCCGGCCGCCTTGATATTACAACCCATTACCTTGAGAAANGTCGAGTCATTGAAATCCACTTCATNGAAAAAAACGGCTCTGATTNTAAAAACAGCCAATCCAATATTTTCAGTCGTCTGTCACGCGCAAAAGAAGACCGTTGGGGGCTTGGTCTGGCAATCGTACATAATATTGTTAATATGTATCATGGATGGATGAGGATTGAATACATCGAAGAGGTCGGGGCTGTATTTGTCCTTTCCTTCCCTCTTCTCCCCAGCAGGAGTTCCAAACTCCGCACGATAATTGATCCGATTGAAGTTAAGAAAGAAACGCATGAAGAAAAATAGAATTCTCGTTGTAGACGACGATCACGCGATGAGACTGGCTCTATCGGAATCTCTTGATAGCTGCGGCTATGACATTATCACTGCCGAGAACGGACGCGAGGCGCTTGAACTGTTCAAGCTGGGAAAATTCGATCTGGTGGTCACAGATATGAAAATGCCGGGAATGACCGGCATTGAAGTATTACGATGCGTCAAAGAATTGTCACCAGATATGCCGGTCATCCTCATCACGGCTTACGGCACAGTCGGTACAGCCGTGGAGGCGATGAAGGAAGGGGCCGCGGAGTTCATCATGAAACCTTTCTCCCTGGATGATCTCGAAGCGGTTGTGAAACAAGTTTTAAACACATTCACAAAGAAAGATTCGCAGAAACAGGAGATCTTGCATCCTGCTCAACGAATCATCACCCAAGACCCAAAGCTTATCTCTCTGCTCGAGATGCTCAAGAATGTTGCCAAGAGCAAATCCAGCATCATGATTCAAGGAGAAAGCGGCACGGGAAAAGAACTGCTGGCAAAATACATTCACCACCATAGCAATCGCAGGAATCAACCCTTTGTTGCCGTAAATTGTGCTGCCATACCACACAATCTTCTCGAAAGCGAGATGTTCGGTTACGAAAAAGGGGCGTTTACCGGCGCATCACAAAGGAAGTTGGGAAAATTCGAGCTGGCCCACACCGGAACCTTGCTACTGGATGAGATCAGTGAAATGGAAATTCACCTACAGGCCAAGCTTCTGAGGGTTATCCAAGAATCGGAAGTTGACCGTCTGGGAGGAAACGCCCCGATTCCAATTGATGTCCGCATTATTGCCACGACGAACGTCCATCTGCCGGACGCCATAGAGAATAAGACATTTCGAGGCGACCTCTATTATCGTCTCAACGTCATCCCCGTCAAAATTCCGCCACTCAGGGAAAGAAATGGTGACATTTTGTACTTGGCAGACTATTTTCTCGAAAAATTTGCCGGTGAAGAAAGTCGGAAGAAGCATTTTCTCTCCAATCATGCGGCCACTTTGTTGAAAGCTTACGCCTTTCCAGGCAATGTCAGGGAGTTGGAGAATATTATCGAGCGGGCGATCCTGATGACAAATGGCAGCCATATCTTGCCGGAGTCGCTAGGCCTTGAATCCCAGGCAGACAAAGAATCGATCCAGTCGGCTGAATCTTCCCTGGATCCTGCTTTACCTTGTAACCTCACCCCATTGAATCCCATAAAAACCCTGAAGGACGTCGAAAAAACTTTGATCTGCGAGACCTTGAACCGCGTGGAAGGGAACAAGACCAAGGCAGCAAAACTGCTGGGAATTAGTGTGCGAACGCTCTGGAATAAAGTCAATGAATATGGGATGGCGGACGGAAGAAATTGATTTATCTGGTATATGTTTTGCAGATACGAACGCCAGGAGGATCATGGACATTCTTTTCGACAAAACAATGAATTTGCTCTCCGGCATGTTGAATTTTCGCGCGACACGCCATAAGACAATTATATCCAATATCGCCAATATCGATACGGAGGGATTCAAACCTTCCGATATCTCTTTCAAACAGATACTTGGAGATGCAAATTCTATTCAGATGGCAACCACGGATCCCGGACATATTGGCCGGAGGGAGCATGGGGTGTGTCCCGTTGAAATGACCACATCGGAAGAGCAGGTAATTATTGACAAGGAGATGGCGAACCTGGCGGAAAACCAATTGATGTACAACATGACGGTGGACATGCTTTCCAGAAAATTCAAGGCAATGAACACTGTATTGAAGGAGGTTAAGTGACATGGATTTGATCACAACGTTTAAGATTTGCGGATCCGGACTTGCAGCCCAAAGGGCAAAGCTGGATGTCATCACATCGAATCTGACCAACGTCAACACAACGCGAACCCCGGAGGGAGGACCATATAGAAAAAAGATTATTGTACTGTCGGCCGAGGATGTGGACAAAAATTTTGATTCGACCCTCAAAGATAGTGTTAAATCCGTCAGGGTCGATGAGATCGTGGACGACCCGAACGGCATCAAGATGGTCTACGATCCCGCACATCCCGATGCCGATGCCAAAGGTTTTGTCGCCATGCCAAACATCAATGTTATGGCGGAAATGGCAGATATGATCGCGGCAAGCCGTGCTTTTGAGGCTTGTGTAACAGCCTTCGATTCGACAAAAAACATGACCTTGAAAACGTTGGAAATGGGTCGATAGCACCTGCCATAGAAAGGAACCCACATGGATGAGATTGCAGTCGGCCATAGGCCGATCGTTTCCCCTTCTGTTCCGCGAGAAGGACAGATCACAACCGGATCCGCCAACGGGTTTTCTGACGCCCTGTCCAAAGCGGTTGCCGAGGTGAACAATCTCCATCATAATGCAGACAAGGCCATTACGAATATACAGGCAGGTCATACAGAGAATCTCCATGAAGTTATTATCGCCCTTGAAAAAGCGGATGTGTCCTTCCGGACGATGCTGACGTTTAGGAACAAACTCATCGAGGCATATCAGGAAATCATGAGGATGCAGGTGTAATCAATATGGGTTCGATAAAGTATCTTGAAGGAGTCTGGCGGGGGATCGGCGCATTGCCCGGCCCGAGAAAAATGGCCCTTGCCCTTGTGATCGTCCTGATCATGGCCAGTATCATGACTTTTGCGTATTTCACAAATCAGGAGGATTATCGGATTCTTTTTTCGAGTCTGACGGGGGAGGATGCTTCAGCCATAGTAACAAAGCTCAAAGAAAAGAAGATCCCCTATCAGATCTCGCCCTCGGGAGAGACTATTTCTGTTCCCTCCGCACAAGTTTCCGAACTGAGACTCGAACTTGCCGCTTCAGGTCTGCCCCATGGCGGAGGGGTCGGTTTCGAAATCTTTGATAATAAAGTCTTCGGAACAACCGATTTTGAGCAACAGATGAATTATCGCCGGGCGCTCCAGGGAGAGCTGTCACGCACCATCAACAGCCTTGACGAAATCCAGCAAAGTCGGGTGCATATCGTCATTCCAAAAGAATCCCTATTTATAGAACAGCAGAAGAAACCCACAGCCTCGGTGACAATAAAGCTCAAAACAGGCAGAAAATTGAAGGAATCCCAAATAGACGGAATCGGGCATCTGGTCGCCAGCAGCGTTGAAGGTTTGAGCGCCGACGAGGTAATGATCATCGACAGTCAGGGCAACATTCTGTCGAAAAGACAAGGGGATTCCAAACAAGCCCGACTGTCTTCGTCTCAAATCGAATATCAGCGAAACATCGAGAAGGAGATGGCGACCAAGATACAGAGCCTTCTGGAAAACGTGGTGGGCCAGGGAAAAGCTGTAGTCAGGGTAAACGCGGAATTGGATTTCAGATTGATGGAAAAGACGGAAGAAACCTATGACCCCGAATCGCCGGTTGTCAGAAGCAGTCAAAAGCAAGTTGATAAAGCGATCGGATCAGCTTCTCCATCCAACCGGGGAGCAGGCAAAGTGGAGACATTTGGAACGGAGAAGGAAAAAACCGATGAAATAGTTAATTACGAAATCAATAAGACCGTTAGTAAAACGGTTATGCCGGTAGGGGAAATTGAGAAGATTTCGATAGCTGTGCTTGTTGATGGGATATATCAAAAAAATGACAAAGGTGCCGCAATTTATCAGGAAAGACCGAAGAAAGAACTGGAATCATTCGAAGATCTGGTCAGAAAGTCAGCAGGGTTTAATGCACAAAGGGGAGATCAGGTTGTGGTCTCGAGCATGCCTTTCAACCGAACCGAGACGGAAGAGGGAATGACGGCACGGTCATGGCAGGACAATATCGCACCGGTTATCCCGATGATAAAATACGTTGTGCTCATCATCGGATTGCTGTTTACGTTTCTCTTTATTATCCGACCGCTTATTAGGAATGTGATCACGACCGCCCACCGTATCGAGGTAAACGAACAGAAGCAGATCGATTCGGATGCTGGTGTTTCTGTTTCCTTGGGTGGACAGCCGCCGCACCTTGCCCTATCGCCGATTGACGGAAAGGCTATGGACGAGATGGCGCTGGCCAAACAACTGGCAGGGGCTGATTCGAAAAAATTCGCTGAATTGTTGAGGAACTGGCTGAAATGATCAATGAGGAAAAAGCAGCCGTGATACTCTTGTCTCTGAACGAAGATCTCGCCGCCGAGGTGATGAAGAATCTCCGCCCATCAGAAATCAAGCGTATCGGAAAATATATGAATCGCATTACAACCATCCCCGC
>JGI20214J51088_10002642_pt1 | contig 11883 bp, 5 predicted proteins | sample WetSurMetagenome_FD_51088 | JGI IMG/M metagenome (IMG submission 51088)
TCCAGCTTTGCCAGCTTACTGTGAGCAGGGCAATACCAAACACAATAATACCTGCCAGAGCAAAAATCCACCAGCTTAGTTTAGTCTTGAAAGCAAAACTGTCAAGCCATCTGTTCATTGCATAGTATGCAATAGGTGTGGCAATCATAAAAGAGATGACCACCCATATCACAAAGGTTTCATTCAGCATAGTCATCACTTCCTTAATTCTTGCCCCGTTAACTTTTCGTATACCAATTTCCTTTGTTCTTCGTTTTGTGGTAAAAATAACCAGACTTAACAAACCCATACATGAAATAATCAGAGCCAGTATTGCCGAAGTAGTAAGGATGTATTTAAAATTCAAATCATTTTCATATTGTGCCTTGAATTCCATGGAAGAAAAAAAGTAAATAAACTCATCCCTTGGATAGAGCTTTACCCAGATTTTTCTGATTTCACCTACAGTTCCCTGAATATCTGGTGTATTTAGCTTGAAAGAATAATAGCCCACCGATAATTCCCATTGCAGATCCTGGAAATAGATGGACGGTTTAACTGGTTGATGCAGAGAAACATGATGATAATTTTCAATCACACCTTTTACCCTGAATTTATTCTGGCCAATCCTGAAAACTGACCCTAAAGCCTCTTCAGGTTTTTTATAACCCATTGCTTCCGATGCGCACTGATTTATCATCACCTCATCCGAAGTCCAGTTAGCATTTTCATCAATATTATTACCTGCAATGACTTGAATTTCGTATGATTTAAAAAANGAATCATCGATACTGATTTCATTGAACGGTGAATTAAAAGGATCTGCTGAATTTCCTGCGAATACATTGTCCTGAATCCGGTGAATTTCTTTACCCGGGACCGATGAACTAACGCTAAATGAACTGACACCGGGCAGGGCAAGCACCTCGTTTTTGAAAGCCAGAAGTTTCGATGGAATTTCAGGACTATTTGTCATGCTCATCGGGGTATAACTAAACAAGGTTTGCTGACCTGAGAATCCCAGCTTTTCTTTCATTACAAAATCCATTTGTTTAAATATTCCAATAGTGCAGATGATAAGAATAATGCTGATTGAAAATTGCAGAATTACCAGAGCTTTCCTGCCTGACCAATGCTGGTTCAGAACCACCGACTGACCTTTAAGTGATAAAAGGATCGGTGTTTTGAAAACAAGAAGTGAAGGAAATAGTGTGGAAATAAACGCCCCNAGTCCAGCGATAGTAANCATAACCAGGAAAATGCTAACTGATATTGTTGTCAGGGGTAACTTATACGGTATTAGTATTGAGGCAATTTCTATTGAAATGAGTAAGGCAAGTCCGTACAAAAATAGATTTTTCAACAACAGGGTAGCAAATATGGATGTTTTATTTGAACCGTTTAATATCCGGATGGAATAACTTTTACGTTCTTCTATTGCTGAAATTGTGCTTAAATTCAAATAATTGACGCTACAAACTACCAAAACGACCATGGCGATAATTATCAGAAAGTTGACCTGCATTATGCTTCCATTGGTATTGAGTTCGTCATTGAGGTTCGAATGCAAATGAATAGATTCGACAGGCTGAAAAATAAATTTTATACTACTTTTTTCCAGATTTGGTGGTAACCCTACTTTTTTTATTGCAGCAGGTGTTGCAGATTTAATTGTTGCTATGTCTATATTCTTATCAAACCTGATGAAGCAATGGGGTCTGAATTGCGTTGGAGAACTCCACATGGAACGGTTATAAGGTGATCCCCTTTGGAAAGTGAAGCCTGGGTTTTCGATGAGCGTTTGAGTACGATTATCGAAATTTCTCATGTAATAATTTAACGACTGATAGCTTCCCAAAACATCAACCTTAAGATGACTATTAACAGGAATATCCTCAAAAACGGATTTGACCAGGAATTTCCATCCTTCATTCAAAGTAATCAACTTGTTCAGCGGATCTTCATTTCCAAAAAGTTTATGTGCAAAAGATTCTGATATGGCAATTCCGTGAATATCACCAAACAACCTATTTGATTCCTTAGTGAGAATTCTGCGCTCGAAGACACTGAAAAATGAAGTATCGCTCCAGAACCAGTCCACATTTTGAATTACTTTATCATGGTTGTAAACAGTAATTATATCACGTACCATGTTGCACTGAGCTACAACCCCCGGAATTTCGGCCTTCAGTAATTCCGATGATCCTGAAAAGTTTTTAGCCGAGCGGTATACCCTTCCGTTCTCATAGGATAAATCGAGACCCAACCGGCAGATCGACTGCGAATCCTTCCAAAAAGTGTCGTAGGAATACTCGTACTTAATTTTAACTAAAAGGAATATAACAATAGTGAAACCTATAACCAAACCTCCTATCTGTATGCCAGTAAGCAGCTTATTTTTTATGAGGCTTCTGATCAGGATCTTTATAGTGAAAATGAACATGTTTTTTAGTTTTATTGTTGGGAATTTACTTGTCCAATTATTTTTCTGATTTAATGTCATTTCATTTTTTAGATCCTTTGTCTATAAGAATAATGGTTATATTGTCTCCTTGTAAGGCAAGTATTTATCAATCTGGGTTAATACTACTCGAATCGTAAAGCCTCCACAGGGTTCCTCGTTGCAGCTCTCCAACTCAACCAGCTTACTGTTGCCAGCACAATTCCGATTGTAATTAAGCCTGTTAAAACAAATTGCCATGCTGTAATATTAATCCTGTATGCAAATCCCTGAAGCCATATATGCATTGCAATCCATAATACAGGAATTGCAATTATATATGATATAGTTACGAGTATAATAAATTCCCTGTTTAGAAGGTAGAGAATTTCGGAAACTTTTGCACCATTCAGTTTCCTTATCCCGATCTCTTTTGTTCTTGATACAGTTGCCATCATTACCAGTCCAAAAAGTGACATACTGGTTATGATCACAGCTATGAGGCTAAAAAGTATGAAACATCTAAAGAGTTGGATATATCCTTTGTATTGTTCGTTGAAATAGCTGTCGAGAAAAAAATATTCAANATATGAATCATTGAAATGGTTCCTGAATTCCCGGGTTACTTTGTCGACAATGCTTTTAATGTCAGTACTACTGAATCTTATAAAAATATAATATCCTACCTGATCGCAGTTGAATATTGTTGGTTTAACTTCCTGATCAAGTGAATTCTGAAAGTATCCGTCAATAATTCCAACTACTTCACCAATATCTTCTTTAGTTTCGTTATCAAAGAGAGTCTTACCAATACAATTCTCAAATTTATCGTCACNAAAAGCCAGTGCGGCTTCCTTATTAAGTATCAGGTGTTTTGGTCCGCCAAGCCAGTTATTTTCATCATCAAAGAATTGTCTTCCTGCGAGTAGTTTTACATTAAAGAAACTGAAAAAATCCGGAGCAACATCTGCCTGAAAAAACTGAAATCCCTGCTTTTCGCTGCCTTTTAATGAAATTCCACCTTTTACCCATGTGTTTTTTTCACCTGGAATGATGGTTGAGTATGTAATTTTACTAATTCCGGGATGTTTGAGAAGAGNTTCCTGGAATGACTTCTGAGATGCATTGAATTCTTTTGTTGTGGGGCGNTTGACAACAAGTGTTTTATCAATATTCATGGTGAAGGCTTCTGTCTGCATATAGCTCATCTGTCTTAGGGCACCTAACGTACATCCAATTAGTACAATAGCAATAATGAATTGAATTGTCAAAAGAAGTCTTCTGTTAATTTTATGGATGTNAAAGCGAAAATCCTTTCTGATAAAAGTAACCGGTGTTACATTATATATCTTTATACCAAGCAAAAGTCCTGACATGAGGCTCAAAGCAAGAAGAAATAATGTTGGCAATAACCAGGTTCGGATATTGAACAGGGAAGTGGTCGTGAAATTCAGACTGAGAAGCTCTTTCAGGAACGGGNAAAAAAGAAAAAGCAGTATAAAAGCCAGTAACAGGCTCATCATGCCTGTAATAAAGGCTTCTGAAATGAATTCGTAAATAATGTCCCTTCTGCTTGCGCCGTTTATTATCCTGATCCCGATTACATTAATTCTTCTTCCCGTAACAGAGGAGTATAGATTGAAATAGTTAAAACCGGCACTTGACAGGATCAGAAAAGCTATTATCAGCAGGAAAGAAAGGTTATTAGCATTACCGTTTGTTTCAAATTCAAAACGATAGGTTGAGTGCAAATGGATATCTGTTACCGGTTGAAGACGGAATTCAATCGGAAAGTCAAGCTTTATATCTCTTGAAGAAAAATTTTCTTTCGCCAGTTGTGTTATTTCTCTTTCTATTTTTGGCTTATCGCTTCCTTCTTTTAGTAAAAAATATATATTTGTATTGTTGCAACCATAACAGTATGAACTGTTTGTAATAGTAACTAANGATATAATGATGTCGAATTTGAGATGAGAATNTTCAGGTACGTCTTCAACGACACCCAGTACAGTCAAAGGTCTGTTACCAGGATTGACCTGAAAAATCAGTTTACCTACTGGATTTTCATTTCCGAAATATTTTCTTGCGGTGGATTCAGTAATTACGACTGTATTGGGATGTCGCAGGAATACTGATTTGTCCCCCGTTAGTATTTTGTGCGAAAAGATNTCGAAAAATGAACTGTCGGCATAAAGCGTTCTATCCTCCCTGAATATGTGCTCGGTTGTTTTAAAAAAAAGAGTTTCTTTTTTCACTCTGCAAAACTTCTCTATTTCAGGGATTTTTTCAGCAGAAGTCTGTCCGATATAATAGTTGTTTCCTACGCTGATATCTAGTCCTGTCTGGTAGTACCTGTAGAAAACCAAACGTTGTATCCGGCTAGCATTGTCAAAGAATCTGTCGTATCCTTTTTCGAATCTGATGTACTGGAATATCAGCAATACTGCCATCATTCCTATTGCAAGTCCGAGGAGGTTGATGCTGCTTACTCCTCTATTTTTCAGGATATTCCTGAAAGCNAGCCGTATGTTTTTCTGAATCATTATCAAAGAATCATATTTTCAAATTGTNATTCATCTCTTTTATTATCATCTTCTCGCTTTCACCCCTGAATACATAATACATCTCAGCCTCCGATGGTTGATAGTGGGAGGTTCGCTACTCATACCTCAATGCCTCAACAGGGTTTCTTGTCGCTGCCCTCCAGCTTTGCCAGCTTACAGTAAGTAATGCCACACCCAGGGCAATTATTCCGGCTAAAGCAAATATCCACCAGCTCAGCATAGTTCTATAAGCGAAATTTTCAAGTTATTCCTGATTATATGCNTAGAATGTATCATTATTCAGGATACTTACAATGATTACATTTATTCTTTAAACTGCAATTATTATAACTAATATAATGCCATAATCATAACNTATTGATATATTGATGTATAAATATCTGAATGGAAAAAACAGGTAAATTTATTTTACGGTAATGTGTAAAATTATTTTACAGTTTATTGACTTTGGGTTTGGAAAAAGATAATTTTACGTCAATCTCCTATGCCGATTTGGGATGAATTTACCTCCAATCTCCCTAAGAGGGAATTCAATTTTCTGAAAAGTTAAAAAATCCTTCCATCCTGGAAGGATATTGCGAGAGGTAATTCATCCACTGGGAAAGGGGTAAAAATTTTAGGGAAGAAGATTAATACCAGCCATATGCAAAACCTTAGAGGCAGCATCCTTGTTGTTGACGACAACAAAAGCATCCTTAGCACTCTCGAAATCCTGCTGGATCCGGTATTTCAGACTGTAACAACAATTTCAAATCCAAACCAGATCCTCACAGAACTGCATAAGAAAGATTATAATCTGGTGGTTCTTGATATGAATTTTCAGGCTGGAGTAAATACAGGTAACGAAGGAATTTACTGGCTTAAAAGAATAAAAGAAATAAGGCCTGAAGTTTCGGTGGTAATGATTACTGCCTATGGTGATATAAATTTAGCTGTTAATGCACTTAAAGCAGGAGCCTCCGATTTTGTTCTGAAACCATGGGACAACGAAAAAATACTNGCAACTCTCAAACTGGCTATCGAGTTAAATTTATCAAGAAAAGAAATAAACCATTTAAAAGAGAGGGAGAACGGTTTAAAAAAAATGCTCAACCAGGATAGAAGGCAAATTATTGGTTCTTCCCCGCAACTGATTAAAGTACTTAATATTGCAAGGAAAGTTGCCAGAACTGATGCTAATGTACTTATTACCGGGGAGAATGGTACCGGGAAAGAGCTGATTGCACAGGAAATTCACAGGCTATCCAACCGGTCTAAAGAAGTTATGGTAAGTGTTGACATGGGATCATTAAGTGAAACCCTTTTTGAAAGTGAATTNTTCGGGCACGTAAAAGGTGCCTTTACAGATGCACACGAAAACAGGCAAGGGAAGTTTGAAATAGCCAATTTTGGTACCTTGTTTCTTGACGAAATCGGGAACCTCTCTTTTCATCTTCAGTCTAANCTTCTTACTGCAATAGAAAGCAGAAAGATTACGCCAATAGGATCCAACNAGCTAATCTCAACTGATATTAGGCTAATATGCGCAACAAACAGAAACCCGGAAAAAATGGTTAGGGAGGGGCTGTTTCGTGAAGATCTGCTATATCGAATAAATACTATACAGATAGAAATGCCTCCTCTGAGAGAACGAGGCAACGATATTACTATTCTGGCTGANTACTTTCTAAGCAGATATGCATATAAATATAACAGACCTGAGATGAAGATCCACAAACAGGCATACAATAAGCTTATTAGCTATAACTGGCCCGGAAATATCAGAGAGCTTCAGCACACGATTGAAAAAGCAGTAATTCTCGGTGATTCGAATATCTTAAAGTCGGAAGATTTATATTTACGTCAAACCGGTTCCTTTGATGTTAATCAGTCCGCTGCAACACTTGAGGAGATGGAAAATAGAATGATCCGGCAGGCTCTCGAAAAAAATGATGGTAATTTTACTCTTGCGGCAGAGCAACTGGGAATAACAAGGCAAACACTTTATAATAAACTTAAGAAAAATAAAGATGATCAGCAGAAGCCTTTATATTAACATAGTCATCAGAGTATTACTCATTTTGTTTTTCTCTGTATTTCTTGGATATTCTATTTTTGTCACCGGATCAATCAGACTATCGTTAATTATTATCGTAGCGATTATTTTGCTCACAATTTCTCTGATATCATATCTCAACACAACTAACAGGAAGATCAGATACTTTTTTGATTCTGTGAGAAACGATGATTCCAGCCTGACCTTTCCTGTTGATTCGAAAAATAAAAGCACCAGGGAGCTTTATCAAAGTATGACAAGAGTGAATAAGCAAATACAACAATTGAAAATTGAGAATCAGTACCAGGAACAATTTTTCCGGATTTTACTCGAGCATCTTGCTGCAGGAATAATTACCTATAATAGTAAAGGTTTTATAATGCATGCAAACTCATCAGCAAAAAGATTGCTTTCAACAGAGGTTCTTACCCATTTACAGCAAATTGAACGGATAAACGGGAAACTTGGAGAAATGATTAAGAATATTAAACCCTCTGAAAGGAAATTGATTGCCATAAAAACAGACAAGGGAGAAATACAGTTGTCCCTTAAAGCAACCTCTTTANGTAAAAATAATGATGAACTGGTTATTCTTTCACTCCAGGATATTAAGAATGAACTGGATGAAAAAGAGCTTGAATCATGGATGAAACTTATTCGTGTTTTAATGCATGAGATCATGAATTCCATTACTCCAATTACTTCACTTTCAGAAAGCCTCTATAATATGTACAGCAACGACGGACAACCTGTCAGCCCCGACCAGATGAACCAGAAGACAATTTCTGTTACCCTTCAGGGTCTTGACGTTATTAAAGAACAGGGAAAAGGACTAATGTCGTTTGTCGAATCGTACCGGAAGCTGACGAGAATTCCCGAACCTGAAAAAAGAAACTTCAAGGTGGCAGAATTTATGACACGTGTTCAGATAATATATGATTCACTTCCCGGAAATGATAAAATAGCTTTATCGGTTTCACTAAAAAATCCTGATATTGAGATCTTTGCAGATCCGAACCTTATTTCCCTGATAATGATTAATCTATTAAAAAATGCTATTGAAGCAAATGAGAATAATCCTGACGGGAAAATTCTGATTTCTGCAGGTATCGGTAAAAGCGATAATCAGGAAATTTGTGTTGCTGATAATGGTCCTGGTATTCCCAGAGAGATTCTTGACGAAATTTTCGTTCCCTTTTTTACTACACGGAAAACAGGATCAGGAATCGGTCTTAGTATATCACGGCAAATAATGCGGATTCATGGAGGGTCTCTTTCAGTCAGGTCTGTGCCGGATAAGGAGACAATATTTTGTCTCAGTTTTAAAAGCTGAAAGAAATTAATTAAAAGGATGGTAAATTTGCTGTTTCTTTGCCGGATATGAAAGAAAACGAAATAATCAGTCANTTTAACAATCATCCAAATCTTCNATCTCTTACTGACACTTTCAACAATGTTCATCAGAAGAAGATAAGACTTGAAGGACTGACAGGGTCATCAAAAGCATTTATACTTTCAGGAATATTCCAGAAGACACAGATCACTCATCTTGTTGTAATACCCGAAAAAGAGGATGCAGCATACCTTTATAATGATCTTGTATCACTTCTTGGGGATGATGCAGTCTTCTTTTTCCCCTCAACCTACAAAAGATCAGTACAATACGGACAGACCGAGCCGGCAAATATAGTACTTAGAACTGAAGTCCTGAACCATCTTGCTTCAGGAAAAAGGAAAAGTATTATTGTTACCTACCCTGAATCGATAATGGAGAAAGTGATCAGTAAACCTGATCTGAAAAAGAATACCTATTCAATAAAGAAAGGTGATAAAATTTCACTTGAATTTCTTGAGGAAATGCTTCAGGAATTTAATTTCACCCGGACTGATTTTGTTTATGAACCCGGGCAGTATTCAATAAGAGGTAGCATCGCAGATGTTTTTTCCTATTCAGCAGATATTCCTTACAGGATAGATTTTTTTGGTGAAGAGGTCGATTCAATAAGATCATTCAATACCGATGACCAGTTATCTGTCAGCATTCTTGACCAGATTTCTATTATTCCTAATATCCAGGATATATCTGTAGAACAGATGGATAACTCGTTTTTTGATTTTATCCCGCCATCTTCATCTGTCTGGATCGAGGATACTGATTTTATAAAGGAAAAAATCAATAATATATTCAATCAGACCAGTCAGAGAGAAGACTCAGGACAGATAACTGATAAGAAAAATATTATTATTACCGGTAATCATTTTATTGAGGCCGTTCAGGATTTCAGGACGGTTGAGTTTGGCAGACAGAGCTATTCTGATCCTGATTTAAGGTTTGAATTTCGTACTGAACCTCAGCCGGCTTTCAGTAAGAATTTTGAACTTCTTTCTGAAAAACTCCTGTCAAACACTGCTGAGCAGTACACTACTTATATTGTGTCGGAAAGCCAGTCGCAGATCGACAGGCTCAAGGAAATATTCGCTGAAATAAATCCCGGAGCGCATTTCGTTCCACTTCTATTAAATCTACATGGCGGATTTACAGATCATGATCTCAGGATTGCCGTATTCACTGACCATCAGATATTTGACAGGTATCACAAATTCAGGATCAGAGGTTATTTCACAAAGAGAGAAAGTATTTCACTTAAGGAGATAACNGGTTTAAATCCCGGCGACTATGTAGTGCATATTGATCACGGNATAGGAAAATTCGGAGGACTTGAAAAGATTGAAGTAAACGGGAAAATCCAGGAAGCTATCAAGCTGGTTTACAGGGATAATGATATTCTTTATGTTGGAATACATTCGCTCCACAGGATCTCAAAATACAAGGGGAAGGATACTACGGAACCAAAGATCTACAAACTGGGTTCCGGTGCATGGCAGAAGCTAAAACAGGCGACAAAGAGGCGAGTAAAGGATATTGCTAAAGACCTCGTAAAGCTGTATGCTGCAAGACTTGAGTCGCCCGGTTATTCATATTCGCCAGATTCATATCTGCAAAGAGAACTTGAAGCCTCATTTATTTATGAAGACACTCCTGACCAGCTTTCCACCACAATTGCAGTTAAAGCAGATATGGAGGCCCCTCATCCGATGGACAGACTTGTTTGCGGAGATGTAGGATTTGGNAAAACCGAAATAGCCATCAGGGCGGCATTTAAAGCTGCAACCGAGAACAAGCAATCGGCGATACTTGTTCCAACAACTATCCTCGCTTTCCAGCACTACAGAACATTTACTTCGCGACTTAAAGATTTTCCCTGTACAATTGAATATATCAGCAGACACAAAAAGCCGGNAGAACAGAAAAAGATCCTTGAAAAGCTGGAGCAGGGTAAAATTGATATTATCATCGGAACTCACAGACTTGCCAGCAATGAAGTAAAATTCAAAGACCTGGGACTTCTTATAATTGATGAAGAACAACGGTTTGGTGTCGCGGTAAAGGACAAACTTAAGAAGATGCGTGTAAATGTTGATACACTGACACTTACNGCAACGCCGATTCCCAGAACCCTTCAGTTCTCACTAATGGGTGCCCGCGATCTTTCAATAATTAATACAGCGCCGCCCAACAGGATGCCAATAGTTACTGAACTTCATGGATACACTGAGGAGATTATCAAAGAAGGCATTGAGTATGAAGTAAACAGGAACGGACAAGTGTTCTTCATTCACAACCGGGTTGAAAATATAAGGGATATTCAGGCTTCAATTAAAAGAATATGCCCGAATGTAAAAACCGCCATAGTTCATGGAAAAATGGAAGGTAAGGACATAGAAAATGTTATGTTTGATTTTATCCAGGGAGACTATGATGTTCTGATTGCAACAACTATTATAGAATCTGGTCTTGATATTCCTAATGCCAACACGATATTTATAAATGATGCTCATCATTTCGGGTTATCAGAGCTTCATCAGCTTCGCGGCCGGGTTGGAAGATCCAATAAGAAAGCTTTTTGTTACCTGCTGGCTCCTCCTTTGACAAATGTTACAAATGAAGCCAGGCGAAGGCTCAAAGCTATAGAAGAATTCTCTGAGCTGGGAAGCGGCTTCAACATCGCTATGCAGGATCTTGATATTAGAGGATCGGGGAACCTGCTTGGTGGTGAGCAAAGCGGGTTTATTGCAGAGGTCGGATTTGAAACCTATCAACGGATTCTCCAGGAAGCAATGCTGGAACTGAAGGAGTCGGGAGAAATGGAAAAAATGACTGATGAAGACAAGGAACCACTACAGGAGACGGGGGTAAAATTCAAGCCTATTGTATCTGATTTTATGATCGACACTGATCTGGAGATTATGTTTACAGATGATTATGTATCAAATATTTCCGAAAGGATCAGGCTATATAAAGAATTAAATGAGATTAACTCTGAAAATGATCTCATGGCTTTCGAGAATAAACTAAAGGACAGATTTGGTCCACTTCCCTATCAGGCACAATCGCTTCTCGATATTGTAAGGATCAAGTGGATCGCAATAAGGCTGGGAATAGAAAAGATACTTCTGAAAAATAATCTTCTTATTGCCACATTTATTTCTGATCCGGAGTCTCACTTTTACAGGAGCCATCAGTTTGTTTTGATAATGAATTATGTAAACAAGAAACACAAACAAATGAGTATGAGACAAAGGGAATCAAAACTGAGCCTGACAATCAATAATGTCGACTCAGTAAAAAAGGGCATTTTTATTTTAAAAGATATTCTGGAGGACTATGAAAAGTGACTGGAGATTGAAGTGCCTAAAGTTTGAAGTGCCTAAAGTACTTAGAGTTATTATTGTAAAATCAACTTTAGGCACTCTAGGCACTTTAGGCACTTTAGGCACTTTTTACTAACTTTGCCTTTTAATCT
>JGI20214J51088_10002643_pt1 | contig 11883 bp, 9 predicted proteins | sample WetSurMetagenome_FD_51088 | JGI IMG/M metagenome (IMG submission 51088)
TGGGGCGACTTTGTTGGTAATTTAATCTTTGGCATTGTAGTTTCTTATTTATATTAGTTAACCAAAAGATAAATTTAAAATTAGTTGGTCTTCAGTGAAGCGGCAAAATTCTGTGTCAGACTGAAACCTGCTTCGTCAATTTTAAATGTATAACCGTCGATTGTTGAAGAAAAATAGTTGAATGCTATAATTGCTAAAGTTGATCCGGTAATACCAAATGCTGTATTAACAAGAGCTTCGGAGATACCTGTTGCAAGAGCAAGAGCATCAGGAGCGCCTGACTGAGCAAGAGCAGCGAATGCACGGATCATACCAAGTACTGTACCAATAAGACCGATCAACACTGAGATAGAAGCCAGGGTTGAGAAAATAACCATGTTCTTTGATAACATAGGCAACTCAAGTGCTGTAGCTTCTTCGAATGATTTCTGAATAGAAAGAATTTTCTGATCTTTTTCAAGTTCTTTATCTTTCTGAAGGTCACGGTAACGTGTAAGACCGGCTTTCATAACATTGGCAAGGGAACCTTTCTGTTTGTCACAAGCTTCCATAGCTTCTTCAATCTTGTCATTTGCAAGATCAGCCTGCAGTTCACTAACAAATGAATTGAGTCTGCCTTTACCTTTTGCCCTTGACAGTGTGATGCTTCTTTCAATGATGAAAACCAAAAGAACGAGAACGCATGTCATAAGAATAGGAACAATCTGACCACCTTTATAGACGATCCCCAGATAGTTTCCTTCAAGTGCCTTACCGGCTGGATTACCACCNTCGAAATTAACCGGGTTACCCATAACCGTTTTAAATAATACCTCGGCTACTATAAACGCTATTAAAATAGCACTAGTTGCAAAAATATTCTGCAACGCATCTTTTAACGAACTTCCTTGTTTACTCATTTTTATCGATTTGTTTAGGTTTAAGATTTTTACGATTTGCAAATATATATTATGAATTGTTTTTTTCCAACTGCGTAAAGAATAATGTTAATCTTTTAAAATAGTTTAGAATTAATTGTAATAACTCCTCCTTACTTAAGACCGTTCAAAATTTCTTTACCCTATCTTTTAAAATTATATATATGTACCTCTCAGTATTCTAATTCAATCTACTGGTTAAGAGTAACATTGTAAACTCTCGATTTTGTAATAGGAATCTCAACTGACTTATAGCCTTTGGCATTTATGATCAGAGTTTCAGAACCCTGGGGAATCTCAAATTTGAATTCACCTTTGCCATTTGAAAGGTTCTCAGCTGCCGTATCTTTTACCCTGATAGAGGCATAAGGAATAGGCTGACCCGCTGCATTGGTTATTTTTCCCTTGATCTCATTCGGGTTAATACCATTTTTAACAGATGTTTCAAATTCACGGACATAAGCTATCTGGCTCTTTGCGTCAGCATTTGTGGGATCAATGGCAAGTATCTTATTGTAAGCATCAATAGCACGTGCAAGGTAAGGAAGCCTGCCTTCGTTGGTCTTTTCCTGGGTTGTAGATCTTATCTCTACACCGCCAATACCTCTGTAACCCTTTATTTTATTCTCCTTGTTATTGGGATCAAGGTTAATCATCCTGTTATAGTAATCCTTTGATCTGTTGTAGTTATTATTCATCATATGGTAATAACTCAGGTAGTTGAATGCTTCCATCATTTCAGACTGATTTTTAATGGAGTCACTCTTAGCTGCCTCGATAAGTTTTTCAAACTTAGGTTTGGCAATTCCGAGTTTCAGATCGGGATCCATTTTTGAATATGTCCTGGCTTCCATTAAAAAAGCAGGTACATAATTCGGCGATTTTGCAGCGATAGAGGAGAAAAGTGAATCAGCTGATTTGAATTTTTCAGCAGAATAATAGGCTCTTCCGATTCTCATGAGGTCTTCTGTATTGTCTTTTGCAGGATCCAGAAGCTTTGTCCATGTTTTTGCAGCTCCGTCAAATCTTTTAAAATTGTAATAGCTGGTTGCAATTTCATTCAGAACGCCCCTGTCTTCAGGATTATAAGCGAGAACCTTTCCGTATTCTGTAAATGCCCTGTCGATTTCAGCATCAGCCTTTGCAACATTAGCCTCAGAAGTGGCAACTTTTGCAGTCAGATCATCAATATTTGCTTTAACTTTTGCTTTTTCAGCTGCAACTGTCGTGATAGAAAGTTTAGCTTTTTCTTTATCCAGCTGAGATTTAAGTCCATTCAGCTCGTCCAGCAATTTCGGATAATTCTGGTTCTTTTTCAGAAGAATCCTTGCCATGTAATAATAGTCTTTCTTTATAATACGCTCAGGTGTAACTGTTTTAAAGAGAGTTTCCATGTAAGCAAGTGCCTTGTCATAATCAGGAGGATTCTTTTCATAGCAGGAGTAACCTGCAATACGGTTCATATAAGTTCTTGACTTATCTACCTGAAATATCTCTTCAACATTCTTTATAACGTTGTCGTAATCTTTTGCATAGAAGAGAGCATTAACGTATCTGGTTTTAGCCGGAATGTTACCTGAAGTAAGATCAAGGTATTTTTTGAAGTTCTCTCTCGACTGGTCAAATCTCTGTGCAAGGAGGTAAAGCTGGCCGAGTTCGCGATATGCCGGGGCATAGTTGGCATTCAGCTGTATTGCCTCATCATAATATGGGATAGCTGCCTGAAGTGCCCGTCCCTTAACGTAGATATTACCAATTTTCATATTTGCTGTAGGAGACTGCGGATCTGCAATCTGCGCAAGTTTGTAATAAGAGATCGCTTTTGATCCGTCATTCAGGAGAATATAAATATCACCTGCAATCAGATAGACATCTTTATCCTTATTATTAATTTTTATAGCTTCCCTGATAAGAGGCAGGGCAGCTGATGTATCTACCTTATTATCCTTTATATAAGATTCTGCTATTTTTGCCAGAGCAAAAGCATATTCACCAGCCGGGGGAACAATTTTCTTTAAGTTTTTATACGGAAGGAGAAAACTTTTTGCTTTTGCACGCATCTCTGCAGCAGTCTTTACATCTCCCTGGTAAAAAGCTACCTTTGCCAGACCTATATAGTTAAGTGGGTCAGATGCATTTGCATTAACCCCTTTCTGATAAACTTCCTTTGCAGCCTTGGCTGCAACTGTCAGTGAGTTGGATATTGTGTCGGCAAAATAATCCAGAAGGTAGTTTTCTCCGAGAAAAAAGTAATTTTTACTGTTTGCCGGTTCTTTCTGAATTAACTCCTGGAACATTGCCAGGGCCTTATCGTACTGTTCACTTCTTGTCAGAAGCGTTGCAGCAGTTAAATCCTGCCCCTTTATGTTAACTGAAAAAGCCGTTAAAAACACTGCCAGAAGAATTGCTGGTCTTAAAATTAAACGTTTCATAGCGATCATTATTTGATGTCAATTTTAGTAACTATTCTTTTATTCTTCAAATTAAATAAATTTTAAATTTCAATATTGGCTGTTTTTAATGCCCGATTGTCACTTTCTGTCTACCAATCTCAATTTTTGATCCTTATATTCTATGCAAGGCTTTCCTCTTCTCAACCTCAACCTCAGACTAGTGCTTGATCTGAACCAGCCTGATAGGCATAGTCGCAGGAACCAATCCCGATTTTAATACAATTCTTTGTCCCTGTTCCGCACATGCCCAGTTAATAAATCCCGAGCCCAGACCTGCAAAAGTCTCCCTGGATATCAGATAAATTTCCCTGACGAACGGATATGACTTGTCATAAATAAATCCCTGCTGGGGACGATAATAGGTCCCGTCATTTATAAATTGCTGTGAAACAGCAAGCACATTTACCCTTTTGATAAAACTCATACTGAGGGAATCATCTTTATCGCTGATCCAGTTCACACTTATAATACCAAGCGCATTTGGGTTCCTTGAAACATAATTAATAACCTCAGCGTTATTGTTGACAGCGAAGAAATTCTTTCCAAGACTGTCTTTGACCTCAAAAAGCTCCTTGAAGTACCTGATATTACCTGATTTGTTGTTATCAAATATAACATTTATATCTCCAAGTCTGGATTTTTCATTTACTTCCTTCCAGTTTCTGATCTTTCCCAGAAATATATCCTTTACGCTGCCGTATTTAATGAGTGTATCCTTGTTGTCCTTGTTTGTTATAAGGGCAAGTGCATCATACGCATATGTGCTGGTCCTTGCAATTATAAGGGTATCACGCAGATATTGAATCTGAGACTCGGTAAGCTTCTTGCTGGTAACAATGTTTTTTACAGAATCGTTCATGAAGTCATTAATGACATCAAACTCGGGTTTAAACACCGGTTTTATTTTTGCTCCTGAATAAAGATGAGTGAATGTATATGTCTCAGTCTCAATAAGTGGCTGAAACGACTCATCTGATACAATTCTTATATTCCCTCTTGTCGGAGTTTCATTTGTGGCCTTTTTCCCCACAGTGTTGCATGAAGAAAGCAGAACAAGCATTCCGTAAACTGGAAGCGTGTAAAAGAATCTCTTAAATAAATTTCTGTTCACTATACATGTGGATGTTAAAGATTTATTCCGGCACGCAATAATAATAAAATTTTGAATAACTGATACTCTGTTCATAATCCTAAATTTAGTTAAGGTTTCAATATTATCAATTTATCCACTGCAAAGTATGTGCCAAGCCGGAATGGAAGACTGGACTATTTTATTTAATAATTATCGGAAAATAAACTGAATTAGTCATTATCATCTTCTTTGGTAAAGAAAACCTCAACTATTTTGACGTATGCTCTGTATGCCCTGTAAATACCGTAAAAAATGAATGTCGATCCCATTATTACCTTGATTGGCTTATCAAGGTAACTCAGATTCGGAAAGAAAATTAGGTAAAAACCAACCCCCAGGTAAAAGAATACCATAAAGACCGAAAAAATAGCTGTCACCTGTTGCATTAATTTGTCCCCGTTCATCACATTTTTGTTTTAGAAATCAAATTAACGAAAATTAGATTTATTATCAAAATTAAACTAATAATTTCGTTATAAGAATTGAATTTGATGAATTGTCAATTAATATTGATGAAAGTTAAACTCATTTTAACAAAAGTGAACTGTCCCCGTAACTCAGAAACCTGAAACCCTTTTCTATCGCAAATTTATAAATATCTCTCCACTGTTCACCTGTCCAGGCTGAAATTAACAGTAGAAGCGTGCTTCGAGGCTGATGAAAGTTAGTCACAATCCCATTGGTGAGACGGAATTCATATCCCGGGACAATCATGATACTGGTTGCTGCCCTGAGGAATCCGGATTTCCTCTCACCCAGGTAATCAAGGAGTGCATTTATTGAATCTTTTACTGTATAGGTGGATTCAAAATTATAAGCATCCCACTGGCCAAGGATGAGTTCCTTGTCATACCTGCCCTTATTCTGAAGTAGGTTAACACCAAGCCAGTAAATGCTTTCAAGGGTACGCACAGAGGTAGTACCCACAGCGATTATCTTTCCCTCATATTCCAGCAGCATTCTTAAGGTTTCAGCTTTAATTATAAAATGCTCGCAATGCATCTCATGTGCAAAGATATTATCTGCCTTAACGGGTTGAAATGTTCCAGCTCCCACATGAAGTGTCAGTTCAGCAGTCATTATACCTCTGTGCCTGATTTTTTCCAAAACATTCTGAGTGAAGTGTAATCCGGCAGTAGGTGCTGCAACTGATCCGTTAATCTTTGAATAAACGGTCTGATACCTCCGGGAGTCTTCAGTTTCATCTTCCCTGTTTATATATGGTGGAAGTGGTATGTGACCGGTTGNCTCAAGAACTTCTCCAAAACAGATATCGCTGCTGTCCCACGAGAATCTTATCCTGGAAGTCTCGCCTGTTGTTTCCATACGATCTGCCCAGAGATGAAATCCGTTACCGTTTATAATAAACCGGATCATAAGTTTTCCCTCTTTCCACTTTTTAAGATTTCCGACAATGCATTTCCACTCGACAGGGACTTTAGAACTGAATGAGAGACCGTAATCGAATGGCAACAGAGGTTCAAGACACAGAATTTCAATTAATGCTCCGGTCTCTTTCCGGAATAGCATACGGGCTCTTATTACCCTTGTATTATTAAACACCAGGAGTGACCCCGACGGCAGATATCCGTCAATATTCTTAAATGTATCCTGAGAGATTGTTCGTCCTCTATAAACAAGCAGTTGTGACTCATCTCTTTCACTTACAGGATGCTGGGCAATACGATCATTGGGAAGATCATAGTCGTAGTCGTTTATGTTGATTTCTTTCATATGAAGGATCCCATTTTTCCGCTGTTTTTTGCCCCACAACCCCCCTAAAGGGGGATAATTCCATAAAATAGTCATAATTTAATCAAAACCGAATTTTTACCCCCCTTTAGGGGGGCAGGGGGGGTGACAGGGTCAAAAATAACCATTTTTTACAGGGTTCATGCTTATCCACGGTATTTTCTTACCTTTGCTCCGCAGCAGGCTGTTCCATCGTTCCGCCGTCAGGCGGAAAGGAAAGTCCGGGCAACACAGAGCACCATACTTCCTAACGGGAAGATATCCGCGAGGGTATAGCAGTGTAACAGAAAATAACCGTCACCGTTATTCTTCAGCAAGGTCCGCCTTCGCTGAAGCTACGGAGGACAAGGGTGAAAAGGTGAGGTAAAAGCTTACCGGTCCCTGTGGCAACATGGGGAGCCGTACACCTTATGGGTTGAAAGACCATGTATACCGGCGGTCAGGGCTGCTCGCCCGATGCCGGGGGGTAGGTCGTATGAACATGATAGCGATATCATGTCTAGATAAATGATGGAAACCGGTTTTAATTTCTTTTACAGAAGCCAAAACCGTACAGAATCCGGCTTACAGGCCAGCTGCAAAACAAGTAGGGACGTTGCATGCAACGTCCCTACAAATTTATATCAGGATNTTTCCCTTATTTGATTTTGAAAACGCTGTCTTCCATAGGNACATCNACCTCAACCTTTGAGAAGCTGATCAGGATGTCCATTCCCTGTGCAGATGTACTGGTTTTCATAGGGATCATAACACCGTTTGTTTCAGTATAATCTGAAGGATATGATTCCATTGTAATGCCCTGTGATGTGGTAGCTGTTTTAACCAGGAAAAATGAGGCCTTATCAATAAACATGTCGATAACTGTTCCGCCTTCAACTGTTGCCTGAAGTTTATAAGCAGGTTTATCTTTCACGTTTTCTTCTCCTGCAAGGGTAAGCTGGCCATTCTTCATGTAGGTATCCATATAATTCTGGAACATACTGCTTCTGAGGGTCTGTTTAACCTGATCGGGTGTCATTTCAACAGGATCCATAGAACCTGCCATAGGATTGATTACATAACCTTTCTCTCCGTCAAATACCTGTACCATGTCCTGACCATTGATCGAAGTGACAGTCTTTATTTTGTTGGGGTTTTTCATCCACATGACCATTGGGAGTTCCATACCCATAACAGACATGTTTGCGGTAATTTTTATCGTTTTGAGATTTACTACGTTGTCCAGTTTATTGGCTGCAGTATACTTCTTTACGATTTCGTCAAGAGATTGAGCGTTAACGACAGTCATCATAATTAATCCTGTCATAAGGAAAATTAACTTTTTCATACAAATGGTATTAATGTTTAGTAATTAAATGAATTTATTGTTTTTCTTAGTGCAGTGAGCTTATTTAAAAGGTCNTCCATTCCTGAAAGCTTAAGCATGTTTGCTCCGTCAGATTTTGCAACAGAAGGATCAGGATGGGTTTCTATGAAAATACCGTCGGCACCGACACTTATCGCTGCCTTTCCAAGTGTTTCAATCATCTCAGGTNTTCCGCCNGATACTCCCTTNTCCTGATTAGGTTGCTGAAGTGAGTGGGTAATATCCATAATTACNGGCACTCCGATCTTTTTCATTTCGGGTATATTCCTGAAATCAACAACTATATCCTGGTANCCGAACATATTGCCTCTGTCGGTAAGCATTATATTATTATTTCCAGACTCTCTGACTTTATCAACAGCGAATTTCATAGAGGCGCCTGAAAGGAACTGGCCTTTTTTGATATTGACCCATTTCCCTGTAAGTGCTGCAGCTGCAAGCAAATCAGTCTGTCTGCAAAGAAATGCCGGTATCTGAAGAATATCAACATATGCCGCTGCCATGGCGGCTTCTTCCGGATTATGAATATCTGTAATTACAGGAATTGAATATTTGTTCCTGACTTCAGAAAGAATTTTCAGTGCATTGATGTCACCTATCCCGGTAAATGAATCTCCCCTTGATCTGTTTGCTTTTCTGTATGATGATTTGAATACTAAAGGGATCTGGTATTTTTCAGATAAAACAACCAGTTTTTCTGCGGTTTCAAAAACTATTGCCTCACTTTCAACAACGCAAGGACCTGCAATCAAAAGAAAATTTCCTGATGAGTTATAATTAATTCCGGGAATATTTATTCCTGTCTGCGACATATATAACAAAGTTAAAAAAAATATTTGTATTAAGAACCGGGTGATTTTAATCCTCGTTACTTTTTGTGATAGTTGTAAATATCCTTCCACATTACGGAGAGCCTTTTTCTTATTTCCTCTTCTTTTGTATTTATTCCGGGATCATAGAAAACAGTACCCTTTATCTGTTCGGGTAAAAAATTATCGGGGATAAAATTCCCTTCATAGCTGTGAGCGTACTTGTAGTCTTTTCCATACCCTATATTCTTCATCAGTTTTGTGGGTGCATTCCGGATATGCAGGGGAACAGGCAGGTCTCCTTCTTCTCTGACTTTATTTATAGCATCATCTATTGCCATGTACGAGGAATTGCTTTTCGGTGATGTGGCAAGATAAATTGCGGCTTCTGATAATATAATCCTTGATTCAGGCCATCCAATAACATTAACTGCTTCAAAGCATGCCTGGGCCAGCAGCAGTGCATTAGGGTTGGCAAGTCCTATATCTTCCGCAGCAAGGATCAGCATCCTCCGTGCAATAAACTTCGGATCCTCGCCTCCCTCAACCATCCTCGCAAGCCAGTAAACTGCTGCATTTGGATCACTTCCCCTGAGAGACTTGATGAAAGCTGAAATAATATCATAATGCTGCTCCCCGTTCTTGTCATAAAGGGCCAGATTCTTCTGCACATGCTTTAAAACCATTTCATCGGTTATAATGATTTTTTCAGGTGTTGACTCATTGGCTTCCGAGCTTACAACTAATTCAAGTGCATTATACAACTTTCTGGCATCACCTCCTGAAACGCGGACAAGAGCCTCATGTTCAGCTATTTCAATGTTATATGCTGAAAGATATGTATCCTTTTTCAGAGCTTTGTTCAGCAACTGAACAAGTTCCTCCTCAGTCAGCGGTTTCATTATATATACCTGGCAGCGCGACAGGAGAGGGGATATTACCTCAAAAGAGGGATTCTCGGTTGTTGCTCCTATAAGGGTGATGGTACCCTGCTCAACGGCACTCAGAAGTGAGTCCTGCTGTGACTTATTGAACCGATGGATTTCATCAATGAAAAGAATCGGATTGGGCTGATTGAAAAACTGCTGGCTTTTGGCTTTTTCGATTGTTTCCCTGACATCTTTAACCCCTGAATGAACAGCGCTCAGATGAAAAAAAGGTCTTTTAAGAGTGTTGGCAATAATGCCTGCAAGTGTTGTTTTTCCAACGCCTGGAGGACCCCACAAGATAAATGAGGGTATATTTCCCGATTCTATGACTTTCCTGAGAACAGAGTTTTTCCCCACAAGGTGTTCCTGCCCGCAGAACTCGCCAAGTTCCCTCGGTCGCAATCGTTCAGCCAGGGGTTGATTTGCAAGCATGATAGAAAATTTGCGTAAATGTAGTAAAAACAAATTTTGTTAATGCAGATATTCTTGCCGGTATATTATCTTTACCACAGAGGGACACAAAGTATCTCCAATATAAAACAATAGAATCGACCTGTTTCAGATATTACAGATATACTATTTTATGGAATGAATAAATTTTCAGTGATCCTGTTTTTTCTTGTTGCCTTTACCTCCTGTGCACCTGCACCTGAGAAAGGGAAACAATATTTTAAAGAAGGCCGCAGTATAATTGCCGATAGCGGAATGGTTGTCTCTGCACACCCTCAGAGCTCACGAATTGGCGCTGCAATCCTTCGTAAGGGAGGTAATGCCATTGATGCAGCAGTTGCCACTGAATTTGCTCTCGCTGTATGCTTTCCAGAAGCAGGCAATATCGGAGGAGGAGGTTTTATGCTTATCAGGACCAGCGACGGAAAGACAGATGTAATAGACTACCGGGAAAATGCGCCTTCAAAAGCGACACGCGATATGTATCTCGATAAATCAGGATCAGTGATCCAGGGACTCAGTATGGATACTCATATGTCGAGTGGTATTCCGGGAACTGTAGACGGCTTGCTCACAGCCCATGCCAGATACGGGAAACTGCCCTTTAAAGATGTTATCCAGCCTGCAATTGATCTTGCTGCAAATGGTTTTCTAATCACAAAAGGGCAGGCCAAGGATTTTAATTCAAACAAAGGTATCTTTATTAACAGGAATAAGAGACGACCCTCATTTGTAAAAGATTCATTATGGAAGGAGGGGGACATGGTGATCCAGGAAGATCTTGCACGAACATTAGAAAGAATCCGCGACAATGGCCGTGAAGGTTTCTATTCAGGGCGGACAGCGAAGCTGATTGTCAGGGAAATGGAGAGGGGCGGAGGCATTGTTTCTGAAAAGGATNTGAAAGATTATAAATCAGTGACCCGGCAGGCACTAACTGCAGATTACAAAGGCAACAGGATTATCACTATCCCGCCGCCATCGGGCGGAGGCATTATATTGATTCAGCTGTTGAGAATGATTGAACCTTATCCTTTCAGCAACTGGGGATTTAACTCGGTAAAAACAATTCATCTGATGGTGGAAGCTGAAAGAAGAGCATTTGCAGACAGGTCAGAATTTCCGGGTGATCCTGATTATGTAAGCGTCCCGGTGAGCCAGTTGATCAGCAGGAAATACCTTGCTGAACGTATGTTGACTTTCAACCCTGATAAAGCGACATCCTCACAGGAACTCAAACCTGGTTCACCGGAAGGATATACAAGCGAGGAAACAACACATTATTCGGTTATAGATGCGGGTGGCAATGCTGTTGCAGTCACAACAACTCTGAATAATACCTTTGGCAGCAGTATAGTGGTTGATAGTGCCGGATTCATCCTTAATGATGAAATGGATGATTTTTCAGTGAAACCAGGTTATCCCAATATGTTCGGACTGATTGGCGGTGAGGCGAATGCAATCAGTCCTGGCAAAAGAATGCTGAGTTCAATGACTCCTTCAATGATTGAAAAGGATGGAAAGCTTGTTCTTGTATTGGGATCACCCGGAGGATCCACAATACCGACCACAGTATTTCAGGTTGTTGTAAATGTGCTTGATTTCGGAATGTCTGTCGACCAGGCAGTTGAAGCAGGAAGATTCCACCACCAGTGGCTGCCCGACTGGGTAACTTTTGAAACAGGCTCAGCTGACAGTACTACCTTTAAGAGGCTCCGTGAAATGGGATATAATATTAAAGTCCGGTCAGCTTTAGGAAGTGTAAATGCTATAATGATCCAAAAGGATGGCAAAAGGTCGGCAGGGGCTGATAAAAGAGGCAATAATTCAGCCTGTGGCTACTAACTCTCTTTGTTGTTCAATAATTTTTACTTAAATTGCCTCAGATTTATTTTCTTTAAAAAAAATAAATTAATACTTTTAACAATTGAATTTGATATCTTCGAAATAATCGGGTTGTCGTTATTGTATTAGAATACATTCAGATTTATTCAGTTATGAAAAAAACTCTGCTAATTGTAGTTATTATCCTGGTCGTAATAATTGCCCTTCCTGTAATTAATCTGATCCGATGG
>JGI20214J51088_10002645_pt1 | contig 11881 bp, 15 predicted proteins | sample WetSurMetagenome_FD_51088 | JGI IMG/M metagenome (IMG submission 51088)
GTTCGACTCCGGCCGGGATCACAAACTAACAAATCTCGTCCTCGTGGCGGGATTTTTTGTTTTTGTGAGGTGGGATTTTTTTTGAGAAAAATAGTTTTAGTCGTCCCTTTCATTCTTGGTGTTTTTCAAGAATTTTTTGTATTCAACGATGTCCTGCTTGGTGAAGTCATCAATATTCGAAGAATTGACGTGATAGCTCACGATGTTGAATTTTGAAGAAACAACATCCAAAAACTTATCATATACAGATTGAGGAGCAACATTGTCCGGAATTAACCAATGAATATGGACATAAGTTTCGTCTCCAAAAGAAATGGACTCAGCCTTACTTTTATATTCCTTGTCTACTTCTTTAATGATGTACTCAATAATTTCTTTGTCATGTTTTACGAATTTTTTATCGTTGATAGATGTAAATAGAACATAGTACCTAAAGCGATTGCCAATTTGTCCCGCCTTGGTGAATACATGCACACCTTCCTCCCATATACTATCGTCAGACTTTTTTGTCATAGTTAAGCAAGGTCAATTGTTCAAATTTTTGCCTGATCGTCGCCAATCACGACTTGTCCGATCATATTGTTATAAAGAGCAAAAGCGTAATCTTTTTTGTTTGGAATGTTAGATGAAATCATTTCAGAAAGAGTCTTTCTCATTTCCAATAGTGATCTGTGATTTGCTTCTTGAACAGTATTCCCTTTAATAATTGTTGTCGCAATTAAATTGGAAGGATCGATGAACAACTTTGCTAATGGATCATCCTTTGGTCTATAGACATAGTGATTGTTTATGGCAATAGAAAACGACTTGGAATAACCAATAAAGGTTTTTACTCCCTTATCCACCAATATATGTCCTAAAAGTTCACCAGCATTACAACTTCTGGCGAAAATTATTTGGCCTCTAATTATTGATGGATCTGTAATTTCATCTAGTAAAACTTCATCTTTAAATCCGCATATAACTTCAGATGATCCGTGACCATTTAGAAAGAGAAAATCGATTTGTTTAGATTCTAAATATTGTTCAAAAGATTTTCTATCTGCTCTATTGCTGAACAAGTCAAAAACCAGCCTACCTTTTGATTTAGCAAATGAGATGACAGTTTCTGACCACTGAGATAAATAATTGGTTATCTGATCGTGATTTGGCCGTGTTATTAGAATAGCGGCCATTTCTTTAAAGTGACATTAAATTCCCCATCAGTTTTCCACTGGCCAAATCTCTCAAATAAGTCATTTGCATATCAATTATCTTTTGACCAATTTCATCTCCCTCTTTTACACTTTTTATCATGTCTGATTTTGAGAGTTTTTGGTCTCCTCCAATCATCAAACTGGATTCATCTGAAATAGACTTAAGTCTCTCAACCACAAGATTTCTTATCTCTTCATCAGTTATTTTTTGTGTCATTTTAGAATTAATAAATCGAATAATTTTTGAAGAATTTGTGTTCCTTTGATAGTATTTCCATCTATCTCCAGTTTGGCAACATTCCAAGTGATTGGTTCACCATCAATAACTAGACAAATTTCAGATCTAAGTTCTAGAGGAAGGTTGGCATAGGACTGGTAAAATTTGGCTTTTTTCTCGTCCATTAAGTTATTTTATACCAAATAGAGGTATTTTATATACAAAGAGTATGCGTGCCTGTTCGCTGGCACTTTGGCCGAAAGGCCAAAGGCTATCTCAATCATTAAAAAACAGATAATAAAATACATCTAACTAGCTGATATTTTCGGCGAGGAAGAGATTTGTATAGATTCCGGGTCAAGTCCGGAGTGACAAGGAGGGCAGATGTAGAATTCGTAGGGCACACCGACAACGGCAGTTGAAGGTGGGTATCGCGCGACGTAATATCCCGCCATGGCGGGGTTGGCGAACCGCGAGGCCGTAAGGCCGAGCGGTGAGCCATTGAGTTAGTAATTCTGTCGGAAATAAGAGCTTGCTCGTCGCCTTTTCGATAACAAATACTGTTATCGAAATATTACTCCTGTGCTTCCCCTTATTATCGCTTGTAACTGCGTTACAATGCTTGATAATAGGTCCGAACTTCGTTATAACACCTCACATTTATTGATATGTAAGCTAGAAGAGGATTGTTGTCCTAGTGTTGGTTTTTATTTATGAAATGACTCTTCGGTCTTTCCCCCTTTTATCACAAATACTTTCCCTGTCACATTCTTTTGAATTAGTTCTAAAAACAATTCGGCTACTACATTAGGAGTTTGAGCTCCTTCTGCATCTTCAGGAAAGAACCTTTTGTATTCCTCTGTTGCGGTGTCAGACGGAGAAACGCAGTTAACTTTAATTTCTTTTTCCTCTAGCTCTTGCGATAAACCGATAGTCAGGTCCTCAATTGCTCTTTTAGACACATAATACGGAAGCCAACCTTTTGCTCCATTTTCAAAAGTGCCCGAAAGGTTAATTATTGAACTACCTTTCGGGAATAGTGGAATAAGCAACTTACATAACATTGTAGGGGCTATTAGACCGACAGCAAAAGTGTCAGAAACAACATCATTAGTAAAAGTTTCAAGGTTTTTACCGGCATAGACTTCTTTCTTCCCGTGCCAAATACCCGCTATATTAGCAAGAATATCCACATTTTCCACTATGCTTTTTATTTTTGTCACCAAAGAGACGATAGAATCTATTTTTGTCAAATCACAAAGAATTATTTTAGATTTACCTCCTATGTCTTGTATTTGTTTCTCTGTTTCGATTAGTCCTGTTTCATTCTTTCCAACTAGGAGTGTGAAGGCTCCTTCCCTTGCAAACTCAATGGAAACTGCTCTTCCAATTCCGGTCGAGGCGCCAGTTACGACCGCAGTTTTATTATTTAATTTCATTACACGAGTTGAGGTTAATATCTTATCTTACCAGTTCCACAATCTATTGGCAGTAAGAGAAGGCTGGGATTTGAAAGTGGCTAATCGTACGGTAGATCGACTTAAGTTCCTCCCAAACTCGGTTCCATCCCAGCAATCTTGGGACCACAAAAAGTTTACAATTAGTCACATATGAAAATTGTTGGATTAACTCCGGAGCTGTGGGAGAAGTATAAAAAAATAAGATTAAGGGGGTTAAGGGAAGAACCTCAGGCTTTTGCAAGATCATACGACGAGGAAATGGCCTTCCCAATAGAAAAATGGATAGAAAGATCTAGTAATCCATACAATTTTATGGCGATAGAAAATGGTGTTCCGTTAGGGACTGCTGGAGTATATTTTGTGAATGATGCAGGAGAAAAAATTGCGAACATTGTTGGTGTATTTGTTGTTAATGAGGCCAGAGGAAGGAAAATTGGTTCTAAATTGATTGAGACTGTCATTAATAGACTGAAACAAGAGAAGGAAACAAAGAAAATTCGTATAAATGTGAATATAGATCAAGAAGCTGCTGTGGAGCTGTATAAAAAGTTTGGATTTGAAGTTAATGATGAAGAGATAGAAAAAATGGGTGATGGCCAAGAACATTCAGAATATCTAATGGAGTTAAGTTGGAATTGAAGAAATATTTTATTTTGTTAAGTCACAGATACTGTCAGGAAGATTTTCAATCCCTGCAAACTCTTTAACAACAATAGAGTGGATTTTATTTTTTATTTTTGATTGTATGTGAGGAAAAGTCATTTCTGCTTCCCCACCGATACTTTCGCAATTGTCCTCAATGAGGATATCTGGCAGAAGTTGTTCTGCAACATCTTTGTATCCTTGGTTTTCTTTTCGAAATAGGAGATTTTGAACGTCTGGGAAATTATGTTTGTTGAGAGCATATTTCACATCTTCAATATCCTCCGGCTTTGTTCGTGAGGTGAGGTAATAGATATCTGCTCCCTGCAACTTCCAGTTGTTTAATTTAGCAACAGCCGATTCACAAGGAATATAACTTCTAAAATCGTTAACTTCGGGGAGATTGTCAATTGATTGTTTTACCCGCTCTTCTCGGCTAACATCTGAGCCAATTTTGGGCATAATAATTGTCCCTTCAGTAAAAACAAGAATTTTCATAAATTTTTCATTAATTCGCCGGAGGTAATAGTTTTGCCATACATCCTGGGGAAAGTGAAACTGATCAAAAGTTTTTGGAGCTGCTGGCGTTCTTCGCTGTCTGTGGTTTCAATCAAATCTTTGAGAATGACAAAATTGAAACCCTTGGAGAAGCCACTGATCACAGAAGATAAGACACAGCCGTCGGTGAAGATTCCGGTAATAATGATGTAGCGAATTTTTCGATCTTTCAATTCCTGAAGTAGTTTTTGGTTGGTGAAAACATCATAAGTATTTTTGTCAAAAACTAAGTCATCAGGCGAGGGTTTAACAGTGTGGAATTGTTCATCAAAGCCGGTGGTATCATCGGAATAATAATAGGCTTGAGAATCGGTATAGAGTTCTTGGAGATTGGCCGGCAGATGTTCCTTGTTCCACGGGGTGACGGTGGTGTAAATCACTAGACCGTTGGTCTTTTGCTTGTATTCCTCAATAAAGTTCGCAAGTTTGGGTAACATAGATCTAATTTTGGAAAAATGGATATTCCATTCGGGTGTTTCACATTTTTCGTGGGCACAGGAGTTGACGGGGTCAATCACCAACAGTGCGGTGTTTTCGATGGTCATGGCGGAATATGGCTCTGTGTGGAGATTGTTTTTCATTTATTTTCCAAAATAAAACTGCTGACTGCTTGAGCTAATTCGGTTTCATGTAATTCATAGCAGTGAGGAGAGCCTTTGATGATCTCTCCCTTAGCGTCGGGAATATTTTTGAGAAGCAAAGACATCGCTTCTTCCGGATGTTCAAGATTAGTGGAATGGAAATAAATGTCTTTTGAACCAACGATGATTTTTGTGGAAATATGGATTTGCTTTAATATGGGAAAGTCATAATTTGGGTTACAGAACTCAAACATTCTACCCAATTCGTCCTGTTTGTACCAACTAACAAAAGTATTAAAAGATGTTGGACCTTCACCAAATTCCGGCGGAACAAATTCGTCCCCTCTACCCTCGGCGACCATTTGTTCAGACTGACTGAGCATCTTTTCAAAATCCATATTTTGAGCCACATAAAATCCTTTTTTATCAAAAGGAGCAAGCAAAATTAATTTATTTATTTTATCTTTGAGCTCCCCTTCAAAAAGATAGCGGACAACTTTCATCGTTCCGAGCGAGTGGCCCATGAGAACTATTTCTTCATAGCCTTCATCAAGAAGATATTTGAGCCAAGGGGTAATATCTAAGTGGGCTTCCTCAAGCAACTCATAGTAACCACCGATTCTGACAACTGTGCCGTTTGTGGTTTTGAAATCGGTATCTTTACTGTTACCTCGATTGTTGGTAGCCAAAAAACCAATGCCGTTTTCTTCGAGTTCGTCGGCGAGAGCGAAAACAAAGTAGTCTTCGTAAAAGTTACTCTCAAAACCGTGGACATAGAGAACCGCCACTTTTTTATTTTCAGACGGAACATAATAGCCATGAAGATATAATCCGTCGGAAGTGGCGACCCGCAATAACTGATTCTTTTTCATAATTAAATTGTAACCCCTAGGCTTTTTAGCTGACTCAGATACTTTTCCAAGCCTTCGTAAAGAAAAGTAGTGATGCCTACGGCTTTGACACCAGCGAGATTGGCCGGATTGTCATCAGCAAAGATGGTTGATTTTGGTCTGGATCACACATAGCGAATTTCGTCTGTGTTAAATCACTCACCTACTTGCTTAAAAGGTTTACTAGTCTTGTGTTGCCAAAAAAATGATATTTTCCAACTTTTGCTTCTTTTAACAAACCACTCTTGGAAAGTTCAAATAAGTGCCTGCTGGCTGTAGTGTAATGAATATCCATCTCTTTGGCTAATTTCGAAGGTGTGATAATCGGATAAACAAAGAGTGAATCAACTAAATCGGCACTATATATTTTCCGATGTTCTATCCTTATCTTTTGTTTAAATTCGTAACGGAGACTAGTTATGTTTCGGATATCACGTTTTGTTTCTATGGCTTGTTGATAGAATCCACTAAGCATGAAATTGATGAAGTCTGACCATTTATTATCCGAAGAAACAGCATTTAAATATTTATAGTAGTCTGATCTGTTTTTATTGATAAATCCACTGATAAAGAGTACCGGGATATCTAATAAACCATCTTTGACCAATTGAAGAACCATGAGAATCCTACCGGTACGCCCATTACCATCAACAAAAGGGTGAATCGATTCAAACTGATAATGAGAGATAATTGCTTTTATCAATGGATCGATGGGTTGTTTTTGATTCGTGTAATTTTCCCAATTATTAATTAATCTGGTGATATCTGTTGATTTAGGAGGAGTGTACTTTATCTCTCCGGAAATAGTATTCTTGATTTGGTTCTGTTCGATCCTGTATCTTCCAGACCCTTTTGGTAGTAGCTTTTTCTGGATACCTAAAATTGTTCTTGAAGAGAGTGAATATTTACCAATGTTTTTGAATCCCCAGTATAAAGCGTCGCTATACTTCAATACTTCTTTATCTGGTCCACTTCTATCTGTATCGGGGATCAATTGCCCGTGAAGGACATTAACAAGAGTCGTATTGATATTTTCGATATTTGAACTGGCAACGGATTCTCGAATAATTGCGGGGGATGTTAATAATAGAGGGTTAGGAATTTGACCCAACGTACCTCTAAGCTCGGCTAACTCTACTCTTGCTTTGAGAAGTTGTTCCGAAAAAGCTGAATAATTAATATTCTTTGGTGGCAAATCTGGCAGGTCAAATGGATATGTTGGATTAAATGACATATATTGTCTAGTATATCATATTTTTGCCATTTTTATGATATATCGTTATTTTTATATTTTTTCTACCAGTCATTAAACTCGAATCGTTAGAAAGAAATTTTAGTCATTCCTTTATGGAAGGATCCTTTATTTATTTCAGAAAGATTTTGTATAGCTCGTTTGTGCCCGCCTTACCAATTGTCAAACTATAACTGGTTGCATCACTTGGAATTTCATAGACTAGAGAACCGGTTTCTTTGACACTGGGAGACAAACTTCGATAATCTAAATAATTGTCAACAGCCCCGATACTGTCAGAATAGGTCGAGAATTCCCTATCGGAATTATCGACGAGTACCAAATCTGTCGAAAAATCAAAAGCACTCTTGGTTGTATTGGTAACGTCAAGACCAATAACGACAAACTTTGTTCCTTCTTTGGCAACTTTGGGTGAACCATATTTCGGATTAAGAATTTGTTTTTCTTCAACTGATGTAACTTTTAAGTTCAGTGTTGCGAGTATCAATTCGTCCCCTACTGCCTTTTCAATTATTTGCATTTTTTCATCTTTGGCCTGTTGCATCACGGTTGTCCCAGTTGGGGAAGTGTTTGATGTTCCCAAACCAGAGAAGGCCGACTGCAGGGCGGATCTGATTTGGAAGGCTTTAAATTCCATTCCGGCAAAAAAGCCAACACCAAAAATGACAATACCGATGATAATAGGAACCACTTTCTTTTTCATAACTTCACTTTACACCAAAATTGAATCATATTTTACAGATAAAAGACTTGTTTAAATTTTAAAAATTTTGACGGACGACGACTCCGGCGGTGAATAAGACAGATGAAACCGATTCGGAGGGAAAATGATTGATTTTCAAAGAAATTATTGACCTATACCTATCCTTCAGATTTGTTTCGTCTTCCAATGTATTCTATGAGAGTTTTAGTCATATATATCTGGGCAATTTGCTTTATGGGGGTTGATAGTTGAATAAAATCTTGTGACTTTGCGTCTAATCGTGATCTGTAGGTTACTTTACCGAACATATTGATATTTATTAAACCGTTATCCAGAAGTTTATGGTGATTCTCGCAAAGCCAAAGCCCATTGTCTCCATCCGTAGCATACTTGATTTTTGATTCAATACTTAGCCCAGGTTGTCTCTTTATATATGCGACAGGCCAAATATGGGCACCCTGGATTAGTTCAGGAATTTCACAAGAGCAAAAAGTACATTTTTTAGGACCAAGTTTGGAGAGAAGGTTGTAAGTAAACCTGGGTGATCGCAAACTATTTTCTTTTTCAAACTCATTTCTTTCTAAAGTCATATCAGTAGGAATTATCTCCACCATTCCTAGAGATTGAATGACCATTAAATCTTTTTTTGGTAATTGGGTTAAATTTTGTTCACTTATTTCGTATAATTCTATTTTTGATGTCGATATCCGGGATAACGCAATGCAGAGCAGTGTAGTCTCCTTCTTACTAGCGCCATAGGTCTTTCCGTAGATTTGTACAACATCACTTGAACTTACGGTAATATATGTCGAATTATTGCTTCTATTGCGACTTTTGTTAAAATCTCTCGTCGCTATCATGTCCTGTATCGAATTGAAAGGGTGAATTTTCTTTAACAGAGTATCGTTACCATTCAAAAAACTCACCCCTGCTGTCATCATTAGACGGTACATGAAAACAAAATAGGGAGTATCGTAATTTCCTTTTGATGGTAAAAAATAAAAACACATTTCTTTATCCTTGTTTTTATCTAGATAGTATCTGACAATGGCGCTTGGCAAACTTTGAAAACTAGAATTTCGTCCTTCGATTGAATCCTCAGATAATGAAATGTATATTATTTTCCCCCGATACTTTAGTAAGACCAACCTCCCCACATTTACTTCATCTAAAAATTCGTACGTATATTCTGCACAACCAGTTGTCAGTTGACAAATATCTTTCAGAATATCTGACGTCAAAATATCAGAATAGTGTTCATTACGTTTTTGAAAGTTGTTCTTAATAATGAAATGCGGTTTAGTTTTGTTTGTCATAATTTACTATTAATACTTCTTTTCTTTTTCTTCCGGGAATTGTATCTAAATATATAACTCTATAGCCTGACGTTTTAATCCATGATGATATTTCCAAGTTTATCCTAGAATCGTGTTCAATAACATACGAAAGCATAAAGTGAATACCTTTTTTATCAAGTCTATCAGAAAAATCAAATAATTCTTTTTCTGTACGTATCGTCCAATTTTTAAACCCCCTTTTCCCATCATTATATGAGCCAGTTGTTAGCCGATAGGGAGGGTCCATATATACAAAGTCATCAGATTGAATCTTGTCCTCTATTTTCAAATAATCACTACATTCAAACGTGTATTTGTTTTCCTTTATTACCCTTGAGAAACTGATCATTTTTTCTAAGACTCTATCGTTGAACCAGCGCATTCCGACTGGATTATTAAATTCATGATTACCATTAAAACGTATTTGTTGTTGATAGCCGTACAAGATAATTGTATAAAGCAGTATTGGGTCACGCCTCTCTGGCGGAAGGGAATTGTAATATTGGCGAGCACACAGATAATTTGCTGATTTTGCCTTTTCTAAACCAAATTTATTTGTTATCCTCTGGATGTATAAGAGATAGTCATATGTGTCGTTTGTTTTAAATGATTCAACAAGATCTTTTACATAACAGTTAATATCGTTGTATTTAATTTTATTCGCTTTTATGTTAATGCCGACATTGAATCCACCTCCAAACAAATCAATAAAATTTGAAATATGAATTGGCAAATTTACTTTTATATGATTGATCATCTTTGACTTACTGCCTATATAATTCAATGGAGACTCGTAATGAACATCCTTTGAATCTTTCTTTTCTACAAAAAATAGATATTCAAAATGATCCGCGTCCGCTTTGGTTTTAAAATTTCCATATTTTTTATACGGGATTTTTTTACATGTGTATGTATCGGGTTTACCATAACGCTTAAGTACAGCTTCAATAAATGCCTTTGACATTAGACCATTTTTGTTATAACTAAGAACGATATACTTAGCTTTTGTAAGGGCAATAACTTTATCAAACAATATATTTACTTTGTAATTTTTAGACCAATCTGAACGAATTGGTGCTGTGCTTCGAGATCCAGTAATTTTACTTATTTGGGGATTGTCATTTAGCACTAAGGTCTCAAGAAGGTGGTATTGAGTGCCATATTGGTTTTGTGTATACGGTGGATCAAGATACAACACATCACACTTTATGTCACCGATGATATCTTCAACCTTTTCATTAATATATGTCAATTTTCCATGACCAGCTTTATTTGAATTGACCTTAATAAAATTAATTGGCTTTACGGATCTAGAATCCCAATGTTTCAAGAATGCTCCGTAAACACCAGCTGTATTTGAAACAGCTGATACAGACTCTATAAGACAGGACAAAAGATAACAGTATTCATTTTCCGAGAGGAGATCATTTTTTTTCCACTCTTCGATTTTTTGTCTAAAATAATCAATTCGGCTAGCGTTGAATGATGATAAATACATTCTTTTGGAGCCTCCTGGAGAATAATTCTTGTAAAAGAAACCTTCGACTGTAATATTTGACTTGTTAAAATATTCAAACGGATTGAAACCTAATTTACTAAAATTACAATCATATGCACAGACACGACCTCTTGTGTATATAGTGCACCATAATAGGAGATCATTCGCAACTATATCAAAAGAATCTTTTAGAGCATCAGAAATAGAACCTGATCCACAAAAAGCATCAAAAAATATTAGATTTTTGTGCGACAACCCTTTTTCTTTTAATAGTCCAGAAATCTCTAATTTTATTGACTCTTTGTTACCCAAGAACCTCATTCGTTAATACCTTTCATGAAGCGGCAGATAACACTTGCAAAATTGATAAAATAGAATCATAACAACAAAAGTATAATCGATAAAGAAACAATATTTCGATGAATTTACAGAAGTTCGTTGATTAGTCTTAACCTAAATTGTTCGACATTCATGACATCCGCTGACTTTATTCTGAGTAGCATTGTGTTGATATCGATAAACAGCTGATTAACGATAAAACCCCTTTGTTACCGATCATATCTAAGTTAGCTGGGGTCATCTAGTTCTATTGCTAATACAGAGTGGAAGAATATTGGTATCGTTTTGGATTTTTTTAAATATTAACGGGCGTATTTGCAATTGGGGGACTTGGTATAGCCGGCTTTGACGGCTTCGGCTTCGGTGCAGAACCACTGTTCGCCTTTGAATTTCTCGACGATAACACCGGAGTAGTGATCGCACTGAGGCATGGTGTAGACCAAGGCATTTTTGTTCGCTTCGTCCTTGTTCCCTTTAATGGCACACTTGGAATCCGGAGGGGTGATTTGGTAACACTGGGCACTGAAAATACCGACTTTGTTGGCGCGGGCGTAATCGTTGGCGGCACGCATAACATCTTGGGCCGAACTGACACTACGATTGGACTCGGCCAAACCGGCATGGAGGAGCTTTTCGTTGACGAGCTGGCCATCAACGTAAACAAGGGCCATGATACGACCAAAATTATCAGTAATGGGTTCGCGAAGCTCGACTTGCTTATTGAGAACTAATTTGGTGAAAGCGGCTTTGGCCTCCTGACCAAGACAGTAATCCAACTCGGGAGCATTGAGACCGTAGAGACGAATGGGCTGGCGATTGGCAATGAAGAAAGTGTCGCCGTCGACCACCTCGACGACTTTTTCGGTGTTGGCCGGAGCTTTTTTGACCGTGTAGACCGTACCGGCACTAAGGACTGTAAGGAGAGAAGCTAAAAGTACTTTGTGCAGGCCGTCCAATTTAATTTTCTTTTTGAACACTGATCTATTTTAAACGGGAATTGTATTATTTTCTAAGATAGTTGTTGGTTTTCCGGGTACCGGCTGGGCATCAAAAATTTCTTGTGCTTCGCTCATAAATCTACTATACACAAGCAACGTCATAAAAAATGATCTTTTTCAGATAGCTTTTGATATTTTTGATATAATATGCGCCGTACACTAATAAAAACTGGAGGAAAGAGATGGATAGTGAATTTTTGATGACGCAAG
>JGI20214J51088_10002647_pt1 | contig 11879 bp, 7 predicted proteins | sample WetSurMetagenome_FD_51088 | JGI IMG/M metagenome (IMG submission 51088)
TTTTCTTTGACCGCGGCAAGTGACGTGGCGGCGGGAAATTCTTGGACGATCAACGTGACGCCGGCGCGGCAAGCCGATACTTTAACCGTTGGCTCCTTTACTTATGTTTTTGTTAAGACCGGCACCAGCCCTGCGCCCAATCAAATAGAAGTCGGCGCGACTAAACAGACGACCGCGCAAAATATCGCCGCCGCTTTGAACGCGCAGAATGAAGTCAGTGCGGCCGTTTCCGGTTCCACGATTATTGTAAAAGCCTTGCGCGCCGAAAAGGCCGGCAATAATATAATTCTTGCTTTTGGAAAATCTTCAGCCTTGGATGTAACGGCAATGTCCGGCGGATCTGATGGCGGCCAAACAATAACCAGCTCTGACTTGCCGGATCAGCCGCGCAATACAGTGATCCAAATAAATTTTAATGAGCCGATTTTACCGAGCACTGTTGTTGGTACGGCCGATCAAGTTAATAATGTGATTCGTATTGTTAATGCTAGAACAAATCCGGCGCCGGTGGCACAAAATGGTGCCTGCGCGGGCGATGCTGATTGTTTGTCATTCATTTGTACTTCCGGCAGATGCGTTGGTGATAATAATTATTTGAAAGGGAAGTGGAGCATTGCCAATCAATATCAAACTTTAGAATTCCAAAGTGATAATCAATGCGGCGTTAACGGCTGTGGCGAACCGATCTATTGCTTGCCGGAAAACGGCCAATTGCGTGTAGAAATAATGGCGGCCAGTCTGAACCCTTGCTCGGCTGACCTAGATTGCGTTTCCAAAAGCCCTTATAATAAATGTAGTTCGGTTTGCCAAGATGCTTCCAATAACAATTATCCCCAAGCCAATATTTCGGCGCTTAACGGTGTAACCGATTCTTCTTTCAATTCCTTGGACGGCAATCGGGACGGCAACGCGCAAGGGCCGGTAAGTTTTTATAATGCTAATTCGCCGGTAGTAGCGAACGGCGATAATTTTTCTTGGAGCTTTTTTATTAATGATAAGTTGGATGTCACGCCGCCGACAATTGATTTGACATTGCCTTCGGTTAACAGTGTTTCGGCGGTTGATGCTGATTTAAAAATAACTTTCAGCAAACTGATGATGATAAGCACGTTAAAAACCGGCAGCACAGATATTAACAATGGGCAGAAAAATATAACCCACAAAAATATCAATATTTGGAATTTGGCTAATAAGCCGGTTGGTTATTGGATTGAAAGTGATTCGGTTTTGAATAACCAGGGCGTGCCGATAAAGACTTTTGCCTTGATCAAACATTTGAATTTTGATGAGGCGATGAGTTTCCGCGCCCAAGTTGGTTCAGCCGTGCGCGATATTTATCAGAATTGTTTTAAGCCGGCGTCCGGTCCTGGTTGCGTCGGTTCTCCTTCCTGCTGTAACGGCACGCCCACGGCTAATTTAAATTCGGACGGCAACTGCCCGTGATTGGTATTTAGTATTAAGTATAGAGTATTTTGTATATTTTTGAATAATATTTAATAAAAGATGTTTAAAGTGAAAAAAAATATTTTAATAGTGATGATAGCAATGGCCAGCTTGGCTATAGCTAATTTTGCCTTGGCCGCCGCGCCGGATTTAGGCTTGGGTATTGGTAATACTCTTGGCTTGTCTGTGACTGACCCTAAGATTGTCATTACCAATATTATTAGGATCGTTTTAGGTTTTTTAGGAATAATTGCTGTCATTTTAATTATTTACGGTGGATTTATTTGGATGACGGCCGCTGGCAATGAAGATCGGGTCGATACGGCTAAAAAGATTTTAGTCTCCGCGGTCATTGGCCTGCTGATAATATTATCCGCTTTCGCCATCACCACTTTTGTTTTGAATAATTTTATTAATGCAATAGGTAATGGCGACATAATAAATCCGCCGCCTAAACCGCCTTTACCGCCTGGGCCAACCGGAACTTCTTGCGACGGCAACACTTTAACTCCTAATGTTTGCGATGCTGACGATACTTTATGTTTGCCTGGTTTGTTTTGCGATACTTCAAGCTGTACTTGTCGTTCAGGCGGAATTAATTCTCCTTGCGATGGTGATACTGCGACTGCCGGTTGCCAGGTCAAAGGATCGATGTGCGGAAGCGGACTTTTTTGCGACAATAATTCCTGCACCTGCCAATCCGGCCATGGCGAGGGCCAGCCTTGCGACAGCGACATAAACACCGCTGGTTGCCAAGCCGATCAAAATATTTGTTCCAATGATCTAACTTGCGATTCAATCGGCGCTAATCCTTCTTGCAAATGCGAGGAATATCCGGTTATTGATTGGGTCAGTCCGGTCGGCGGTTTTTGTCTAGATCAGCAGGACAAAAGTTGCGCCAGCAATGCCGACTGCACGCTGACCGCTACTTCCAAATGCGCGACCTCCACGCCGGCCGCCAAGCCGGGGAATATTATTTCCGTCGGTGGAAAATATTTCGGCGCGGCCGGTACTGTTTATTTTTGGGACGGCAGTGATTTTACAATTCCCGGCAAAGATCCGTCAACGGTAAATCCTAATTGCAATTCTTCCTGGAGCGAAGGTCAAATTATCGTTGTTGTGCCGAACGGCGCCAGAAGCGGAGCTTTGCGGATTGTTCGCAGCGACAACCACCGAAGCGATGAAACAAATAATGATCGCGGGCCAAAAATAGAAAATTTGGTAATAAATAATATTGCCAAGCCCGGACTTTGCCAAATCAATCCGATGCAAGGCCGTTTGGAACAAAGTATTAATTACTACGGGATAAATTTATTGAATTCGCAGGCTAAGTTTGGTACTTATCAAACTTCAATCGCGGGAAAAAATTCCAGCTTTGCCGCGATCAATGGCACAGCCGATGTGCCGAATATCAGAGCCGGCGACACTACCACTTTTGTTTTTAATTCGGATGATCAACCTAGTAATTATTTAGTATTTACCAAGTCAGCCGAACCGAAAACCGACCCTTATATCGTTTCCTTCGAGCCGCAATCCGGCGCGCCGGGACAATACGTGACCATTCACGGTTCTGGTTTTGGCGGCAGCCGCGGCGCCAATGCTGTTTATTTTGGTAACGTTCAAACAGGAATCGAAGCTGATTATAGATTCCCCGATGTTTGCGCTCAAAGCGTTTGGAATGACAAACAAATAATTGTTAAAGTTCCGACCGGCGCGGCTAATGGAAATAATATTATTACGATAAAATTGGGCGCTAATTCAATCGACACTTCTTTATTAAGTCCAAATAATTTTAATATCAATAATTCTTTGCCGCTTTTGCCGTCGCTTTGTAAAATCAGTCCGGTAATGGGCCAAGTCGGAACGCCCGTAAGTTTATGGGGGGAATATTTCGACGCTTTTAATGCGGCGACAAGCAAAGTCAGATTTTTTTCCAATAATGATGTAGGCGGAAGCGATATTTCTTTTTGGGATATTGATCCAGCCGCGACCGGTTCTAATCGGCCGTATAAAATTGAAACAAAAGTTCCCGCCGGAGCACTGACCGGTCCGGTTGTTGTGGTCAAAGGTTCGCCGGAAGCGATTGGCAATAGTTTAAATTTCTCCCTTGGCAATTGTTTGGACGCGGCTGACCAGAAATCCGCTTGCGAGCCGCAATCTATTTGCTGCCCGGTTGGAACTTATCAAGCCGGCCGTTGCGCTGATGACATAAGCCAGTGCGCGGTTGATATTCCGTCCGGCGTTTTTGAATTTGACTTCAATACCGGTGTTGGCACGATAAATAATTTCAAGAGTTGCGAAGAAAAAAGCAAAATTCTCAGCGCTTGCAGTCTTGGCGTTTGCCCCAATTCTCCCGGCGTTTGTTCTCTTTTTGCCGGCAATACCAATTCACAAATAGTTGGTAATGGTTGTACGGACGCGGTTTGCGCGGGTAAAAAAGGCTGTGAAAATTCCGCCTGCGTGTACGATAAAAATATAAATAAATGCGTTGACAAAAATCTTGCAATTTGCGGCCTGCCCCTGGCGACCAAAAATAGTTTGCAAAAAAATGTTTCAGCTCATTGCTCTCTTGGGTTAAAAAAATACGTTTTTGATAATAGTGATAAATTAAGCTGTCCTTCTGGCTGGGTTAAGCAATTAGATGATTTATTGCCGGTTTGCGTTAATGAAAATGTTGATTGTGCTCCTTGCCCGGCTAATTTAAGTTGTGTTGATTCCGGTAGTGGTTCAGGAGTTTGCGCCGCGTCCGACGATATTTGTCCAGCCGGTTCAACTTGCCAAAATGACGGCCAATGTAAAAAAGATTCTTCCGCTTCCTGCTCCTGCTGTTGCCGCAAGGCTCCCGAATTTGCCGGCCAGGATTGCTGTAAAGATTTGACTTGCGAAGGAGCTTGCGGAACTAATGCCAGTACTAGCGGCGGCGATTACGGTTCTTGTTCCGGTTGTACCAGACGCGATGGCGCCGGCGTTGTCGATCAAGCGGCTTCAGACAATGCTTGTAATTGTGCAATATCCTCGGGAAAATATTGTGACGTAACCGGAGCCGGCGGCCGGGGTGTTTGCGGCGATTGCGCGGCCATCACTGATAAGTCTGTTTGCACCGCCCATCAAGCCTCTTGCTGCGTTGACCCGGCGCATGGCGGTTGTACGTCTTTACTTGATCCGTTCACTAAAAATGTTTTTACGGTTACGACCGGTTCCGACAACGTTGGTTACTGCACTTATTATCAATGTAATAATAAATCTTGCGGCGCTGCCGATCCTTTGGCGGTCATGAACAATCCGAGCGGATTTTTTAAATCATTATCAGAATGCAGTGCCAGTTGCAGCGCGCCTAACAATTCCGGTTTGGGTAATAGCTGCGCCACTGTTTCCACTCCGGCAAAACCGGCTAATTCCTGCAATATATCTGTTTGCGCCAGTCCTTTTTCTTGTTTGAATGCCAACGGTTCAGCTTCGGTATTTGGCGGTTCAACTCAAGATACTTGCGGTTTCTGCTGCTGTAATCCTAACGATTCAAATAACGAATGTGCTTCTCTTAATGCCAGTAAACCTAATTTGGCTTTAGTTTGCAAGCCCAATGTCGGTCCTTGTGATGGTGCCGGTCGCGGCTTGTGCTGCGGCTGTACTGCCAACACCGATTGCGTGCCAGCTTCTGTTTCTCCGGACGCGCAAGGCTGCGGAACTGATTCTTGCTGCCGCTCTCGGGCATCGATTTCCGAAACAATACCGGCTGATGGAGCCACCGGCGTTTGCGCCAATTCTTTGATTGAGGCAACGTTTAATCAAAGAATGGATATTTCCAGTTTCAGCGGTAATGTAATAGTAGCTGGAGAATATGATTCAAGTGAAGAATGTCCACAGGGAAGTGCCGGCTTAACCGCTTTTAATAGCTCAACGAAAGTTAATCCACTTGTTCAAAATATTGAGAACACTTACAATATAATTAAGAAGCCGTTAGCTTGGATTTTTGGTCAAACTTTGGAAGCGAGCGTTCAGCCCGACTCTAATCATAAATATTGTGGGATTGTTGGAACGATTTCCGGCCGGCAAGTAGGCGAAAATCAAACCGTCATAAAATTTCAGCCCCGTTCGTTAATGGAAGCAAGCAGAAAATATTTTGTCATAGTCAAAGGCGACTCTGATTTGGATAATAAAAAAGGAATATTGAATTATTGGGGGATTGGCATGAATGCCGCGGATGTTTCTCCGGTGGTTAATACTTTTGCGAGCCCGGCTTCATTTGACGGCATAGTTTATCCTCGCGCTTATATTTGGTCGTTCACTATTTTGCCTGACACCGACGGCAATAAAGGCGCTTGCGCCATTGATCATGTTAAAATATTGCCGCCTTCGTATCTTTTTCAGACTATTAATAATGATTTGAATGAGAACGACGCTAATTCCGCCGACAAATCTTTTGACACCGCGGCTGATCGCGATAAGGTTTTCACTGCCGAAGCCTTGAGCCGTAATAACCAAATTTTGCATCCGGTTTCTAATTATTCTTGGGATTGGACTTGGAGCGTGGAAGATCAAAAGGTCGCCTCGATAGTCAACCCCGGACCTTTTACTGCTGAGGCAGAACAGCAATTGATCAAAGCCTCGGAAATTATTACCGGCACGAATGATAAAAAAACCATAGCACAGGCAAAAGTTAATATTTTGAATTCTACGATTTTTCAATCTGAGCCGACTAATTCAATTGCTACTTCTACCATTTACGTTTTTATCTGCGCTAAACCTTGGCCGGCGGCAGATCCTTTTGATGGCAGTTGGCGGCCATGGCTTGATTTTTTGGATGGAATGAGCTGCGTCTCCGGTTCCGGCGGGTGCAATCCGATGAATTATGAATTGTATTATTGCCGTGATGAAGGCAGTAACGCGGTTTTGCCGGCGTTATCCACCGGCACGACTCGCGGCAGCGGCGCCGACTCGCTAAAAGAATCTTTTTTCTTTAGACAATAATTTATCTAAATATGATACGCTACAAGTAATATACTGCGTGTAGCCCAATTAATTATGTTTGAAAATTTAAATCAAGATCAGCAAAAATCATCACCCGCTAACTCTAATCAGCCGGCCAATTTTCCGCCGCAAGCACCCAAGGCTGAAGATATGTTTGCTGATATTAAAGATGCTTCGCCGGTAAAAGGCGCGGGCGCTATGCCGTCGGTTGGTACTATTGCCGACCCAGGCAATGCGGCAGTAAAAGGATCGGGAGGAAATATTTTGCGGATCCTTGTCGGTATAATTATTGTTTTGGCGATCATCGCCGCCGGGCTTTTTTTGGCAGGAAAATATGTTAATTCCTCTTTTGGTTTAAATAATTTTTCCAATTTTTTTAAATTTTCCAATTTGACTTCGCTTTTCCGAAAACAAACCCCAGATATTATTGTGCCAAACGGAAATCAGACACCGTCACCGACCGCTCCGGTTGTGCAACAGCCTGTCGAACAGCCGGCGCCGATTGTCAGTCAGCCCGAAATTCCGGCCAAAGTTCCTAATACCGCCACCACCACTAAGCCGGTTGTCACTACCTCTTCTCCGGCAATCGTTGACACTGACGGTGATGGTTTGACTGACAAGCAAGAAGCCGCGTTGGGTACTGATCCTCTAAAAATAGACACTGACGGCGATGGTTTGACTGACTATGAGGAAATAAATGTTTATAATACAGACCCATTAAAGACTGATACTGACGGCGATGGTTACGCTGATGGCGCGGAAGTGCGCAATGGTTATAACCCTAATGGCCCGGGAAAATTAATAAAATAAATTTTATAAAATATGGCTAATGATTTTACGCCCGGCGATCTTGCCGGCAAACAACCGAGTGGCAGGATCTTTGCCGCGGCCGAGACTGATGAACCAAAAATAAATTTGGATGAAGAGATTGAAAAAAATATCAGGATCAAGACTATGCCGCGAAAATTCAAAGTGAGCGCGGATGATTCCAGCCCGAAAACAACTTTAGTCGGCGCTATTATTATGGTAGTAGGTATTTTGGTTTTAGCCGCCGCGGTTTATTTAGCCTATATTTTTTTAATTAATCCGCAAGGTAATAAACAACCCCCGGCAGCAGAGAAAACTCCGGTTTCGCCGACAGCTTCAACTCCCGTTCCTTCACCAAGTCCTGCCACGACCCAGACTAACGTTAATGTACCCGACGCCCCTGTTGCCGCCACCTCGACTCCGGTAACCGCGACCCCGGCTTCGACAAGTACGAGTACGCCGCCGGTAAAAAGCGTTGCCACTTCATCCACTCCGATCTCCGGCGTGCCGAATGGAGCTATAACCACTGCCGGTTTGTCGGCCGCAGAAAAAGCTTTATTCGAACTTGATCTTAATAAATTTGATTTCGACGGTGACGGTTACGGTGACCAGTCGGAAGTGATAAATCTTTATAATCCGGACGGTTTAGGAAAAATTACCGACAACGCCCATATCGGAGTCTATCAGAATGTGGTAGGCAAATATAGTATTTTTTATCCGAAAAATTGGCGCATCCAAAGCTTGGAAAACGGCGATACTTTGCTTTTTACTGCGGCCGATAACTCTCTGATCGAGATTATTTCCGAGCCGAATGTCCAGAAACAAAGTATTAAGGATTGGTATAATGCTCAATTCGCGGACGGGATAGTGACCGATTCCAGTCTTGCCGCCAAGGACGGCTGGCAAGGATTATTCCAAAAAGATAAGCAGATATTTTATGCCGCCGACAATGCCAAAAATAAAATTTATACTATTTCTTATGTTCCCGGCGGCAGTAATCTTGATTACTATAATATATTCCTAATGATGATCAATAGCTTTACCGTGAAATAAAAATGATAGAAATTAATAACACGACTAAATATAAAATCGACGAGAAGCTGATAAAAAAAACAGCGGAAAAATTTTTGCAAAGCCGGCGGTTGGGCAAAAAAAATATCTCCTTCGCCTTTATCAATGACGCTGAAATGCTCGCCTTAAACAGACGCTTTCGGAAGATGAATAAAACAACCGATGTTCTGTCTTTCTCAGAAAACACCTCTTCTTTTGAAGCCTGCCTGTCCGGCAAGGGAGGGGATGAAGGGAATAATTTTTTCGGCGAGATAGTTATTAGTCCGGCGCAAATAAAAAAGCAAGCCGCCGAAAACAATAACTCTTTTCAGGATGAATTGATTTTTATTTTAGTTCACGGTTTGTTGCATTTGGCTGGGTATAATGACGAGACCGAGAAAGACAGGTTGAAAATGATTAAATTGGGCAAAGAGTTTATTGGAAAGTTACAAAGCTTAAAATTATAAGTCGTAAAGCGTAGAAATTTTATAAATTATAACATTACAACTTTCCAGCTTTTTATGATTCGTTTATTCAAAAGTTTCACTTATGCCTTCCGCGGACTTAGCAAGGCTTTTCGCGAAGAACAAAATTTGCAAGTACAGTCGGCAGTTGCTATAATTATAATAATCTTGGGTTTTATTTTTCAAATAAAAACTGTTGAGTGGATATTACTTATAATAGTTATTGCCTTAGTTGTTGCGATGGAATTAGTGAACAGCGCTATCGAGCGGATCGCTGACGCTCTTAAGCCCCGTATTGATATATATATTAAAGAAGTTAAAGATATTATGGCCGCCGCTGTAATGTTCGCCGCAGTCTTAGCCGTTATCGTGGGGCTGATAATATTTTTTCCTTACATCTTGTCTTTTATTTATCAAATCAGTTGTCAAGAAATATGCTTTTAAATATGTTCAAGCCGAATAAATTATCGCAAAAAAAATTTTTTGTTAAAGGCGGAGTTTTCGGCTTTGCCCTGGGAGCTTTTTTGGTCTTGGGGATTTTTGTTTACACGCTTTATAGTTTGGCCGCGTGGACTAGCCCGACTGCCGCGCCGCCGGGCAACAATATCGCCGAGCCGATCAATGGCGGTCTTTCGGCACAGGCTAAACTCGGGACTTTTAAGCTTGGCACAACTACGGCGCCGGTATCATCGGCCAATCTTTTTGTTTATAACGGCGGTGTAAGTATTGCGACGACTACTGTTAATCCTTCAATGTTGATTGTTAATAATTTTACCGGCACGGCCATCAATGCGGCCGGCGGCTATATCACCGGCGTTCATGATCCGTCTTCCGCTTCGGATGTAGTAAATAAAGGTTGGGCGGATTCCCGTTATGCTTTAGTTAGTGCTTCTGGATTTTGGGTTGATCGAGGAAGCAATAAAATTTCCAACGCCAACACCGGCAATGTCGGTATCGGCGCGAACGATCCTTCTCAGCTTTTTTCAGTTGGTGCTTCCAATCAGTTCACCGTCAATACTACCGGCGACGTTGTTGCTAATACTTATCGAGGAAATTTTTTGGGAACTTGGGATGGTTACGCGACCAATACTTTGCCATATCTTACAAGCTCTCTCGCGAGCGGTTATATTTTAGCCGGTAATTCTGCCAATATCGCCGCCGCCACTTCCACAATATTCTTAAAAAATAACAATGTCGGTATTGGAATATTGAATCCCGGCCATCTTTTGGATGTCACCAGAAGTTCAAGCGCCGGCAATGCGATGGTTGGTTTAACAACTTCCGGCGGCGACGGTTCTTTGTATATTGATAATGCTAATAATTATTCGATCTATACAAATCGCGGCAATGTAGTTCTTGGTTTTACTTCCGGTAATGTTGGTATTGGTACTTCCTCTTCGGCCACTTATCGGCTTGATGTTAAAGACTCAATTAGATTAAGCGGCGATATAAAAGTTGGCGGACAGGTTATTATCGGTGCGGGGGACTTGGCGGAAGAATTTTATACCGATCAGGATTATCCGGCCGGTACGGTTTTAGTAATGGATAATTCGGGTTACAAAACTGCTCGCGCTTGCTCTGAGGAGTATGATGCGGCTGTGATTGGTGTAATTTCTGAAAAACCAGGTTTGGTCATTGGAAGAGTGGTGGGAGAACACAAGGCTCCCGTAGCCTTAACCGGTGTTGTAAAAGTAAGAATAAACAATACCGGCGGCCAAATTCAGCAAGGTAGTTTGTTGACCACCTCGGCGGTAACCGGCGAGGCGATGCGTGCCGCCAGCCCTCAATTAGGCACGATTATTGGCAAGTCCTTGGAAGATGACACGGGAAAAGGTTGGGTGATGGCGCTGGTAAATTTAAAATAAATTAAAAATAAGCTGTTTTTATTAAATGTTCTCCAAAAAATCCATAAAAATTATGTTGATTGTCATCGGCATTGCTGTAGTTTTTATTGCCGGGATTTTTCTTTGGGAAAAATATCATATTTCCGGAAAGAATGAAGCTGTTAAGAAGACGCCGATCGAGACAAAGTCTGGCTTGGAAATGGGAAAAGTGGAAACAAAAAATTTAATTAACAATCCCGGCTCGCTGGCTAAAACAGTTGGGGTCGGTAGCTCAACTTTGTTAGTGATAACTCCTGGGACAAGCCCTGTTTCGGTAAAAACCGGAGAAGTTGTGACTAAAACCGGAGAAGTAGCTAAGAACAGCGGCCATCAAGGCATGCCAAATTCCGTTACTGATTCTTTGCCGGTCGATCCAAGTAAATTATCTGAAAATACCATAAAATTGACAATAAATTCTAAAAATATAGCACCAGGCGAGTTTACCGTTCATCCGGGGCAGGTCGTTTCTTTGGCCATGACTAATGCAGCCGCTTGGAGCGAAGTTATAATTTTTGCCGACCGTTCTCTTTCCGCCATTGTTTTTAGTTTAAGACCGAGTATTACTAAAACTATCACTTTTAACGCTCCGACAAGATTAGGTGAATATTTTTTTTATTCCGATGTGCCGGCTGAGCGCTCCGGCGGAATCGAAGGGAAGATGATCGTTGAATAAAATTTTTATTATTTTGATTTATTATAAGTAATTTTTTATATCATTATGAAAAAGATTTTGCAAAAAATTAAGTCACCTTTGATTGCTTTTTTTGTTTTTGTCTTTGTCGTTTCATTGGCTGCGCCGGTTTCAGCTGACGTGGGTTTAAGTGTTAAAACGCCAATAACGGGAACGGGCGAGAATGTTATCTATGGCAACGCCACCAATTCAAGCGGCGGAAATTTCTTGTTCTTATTACAGAACCAAAGTGTCGATAGATTTAAAGTCGATCGTTCCGGCAATATCAACGCTGCCGGCGATGTTACTGGCAATCGTCTATGTATTGGAGCTTCCTGTCAAAGCTCTTGGCCATCAGGAATTAATTATTGGACAGTGAATGCCGGCAATATTTATAACAATACTGGCACTAACGTCGGCATCGGAACAGCATTACCAGGCTCTAAATTAGATGTTGCCGGCAACATAAACTCTTCCGGTAATGTCATTGGTACTCAGCTCTGTATCGGTGCTGACTGCCGCAACGCTTGGCCTTCCGGCGGTTCCAGTCAATGGACTACCACCGGCAGCGATATTTATTACAACACCGGCAAA